>ERZ1026988.157-NODE-157-length-34699-cov-8.761402_pt1 | contig 34699 bp, 24 predicted proteins | sample MGYA00519291_ERZ1026988 | MGnify/ENA primary metagenome ERZ1026988 (study PRJEB26926, sample SAMN06164795) | human gut metagenome | biome: ENVO:00009003; feature: ENVO:2100002; material: ENVO:00002003 | host: Homo sapiens | place: USA | collected 2012 ... | reverse complement strand
CTCAGCATAACTTTCGAAAACGAGTTTTCAAGTTCTGCATTCGGTTTGCACTGACATTGTCTTCGCGAAGTCAGGCTGCACCTCAGCATAGCTCTTGAGAGCCAGCTCTCATAGCTCTACATTCGGTTTGCACTGACATCGCACTGAATTTAGAGTTTCGGCTCTGCTTAATGGATGAAAAAACAAAGCATTCCTTAATTATTCAACGTTCTTTGACATTTTGTTACAAAAGAAAGTAAGGCAGGTAGGCCTGTCTGAAACCCCGGGTGCATTGTAGCGTTTTACCACACGCTTTTGCGACTGAGCCTTTTTTATCCTTGCAAAAATTTGGATTTAGGGTGTACGTGTTGTATATTTGCAAGTAGGCTGAAAGCCATGCGTGCGATACGACTGATGCCAATGCGACAACGAAACGGCAGAAAAGGGCTTTCAACTTCCTAGGAAAAGTCCTTACTTCATTCATTCAAATTACCGGATAATCCTAATCAAACCGAAACCGGACAATGAAACAAACCAAGCAAAATTTATTTACAACCGAGAGCGGACGCAATTACTTTTGGCCCTTTGCCCTCGTCACCCTGCTGTTCTTTCTGTGGGGATTTGCACACAGCATACTCGATGTGCTGAACAAGCATTTTCAAGACACGCTGCACATTAGCAAAGCCGAGTCGGGCTATGTGCAGGCTGTGGTGTATGGCGGCTATTTTCTGATGGCTCTGCCCGCCGGAACCATTATACGACGCTGGGGCTATCGGGCCGGCGTAATCAGCGGACTGATGCTTTACGGCATAGGCGCACTGTTGTTTATTCCCGGCGGACGGCTGCTTTCGTTCCCCTTTTTCCTGTTCTCGCTGTTTATCATCGGTTGCGGACTAACCTGCCTTGAAACGGCAGCTAACCCTTACGTCACCGTGCTGGGACGAGCCGAAGGCGCAGAACGACGCATCAACCTGTCGCAATCGTTTAACGGATTGGGCTGGATGGTTGGTCCGCTGGTAGGCAGTTGGTTCCTGTTTGCCGACGGAAGTGCTGAAGCCGATATTGCCACCCCCTATGCCGTAATCGGACTGGTGGTACTCATTGTAGCCTTTATATTTTCGCGCGCACGTTTGCCCGAAGACGATGAACTGGAAGCCAATGCCGAAGTGCAGACTAACGACATGCACCACCGCTCGCTGTGGCAGCAACGCGGTTTTGTGTGGGGCATGGTAGCCCTGTTCCTTTATGTGGCAGCCCAAACCGGTATCAATAGCTTTTTTATTAACTATGTAACCGAAAGTACAACGGTGTCGAACGCTGTGGCTGCACAGATGCTTTCGTTCGGCGGCATGGGGCTGTTCATGTTAGGCCGTATGTTTGGCAGTCGCGTAATGGCCCGCGTGCGCAGTCAGGTGGTGCTGCTTTGGTGTGCCGTGGGAGCCACCCTGTCGATGGGCGTGCTGCTCACCGGTGCCGGATGGGCCGGAGTTGCAGCCTTCCTGGTGTGTTACTTGTGCGAAAGCATTATGTTCCCCACCATTTTTGCTTTGGCCCTGCGCCATGTGAACGGCCAAACCAAACTGGCCTCGTCGCTGCTGATTATGTGCATTGTGGGCGGAGCATTGGCACCCGTGCTGATGGGCTACATTGCCGACCACACCACCATGGGGCTGGCCTTTGCCGTACCCCTTGCTTGCTTTGTGTTTATTGCAGCTTATGCTTACGGCTTGATTCACGAAAAATAAAAGTATAAGTAGGTGTTCAAAATTATTTATATTATTCTATCGAATTATTTTTACTTTGCATGATATGCTTGCACCATGCAAAGTAAAAATACTTTTGAGCACCTACTTAACCCCAAGAACGATGAGTAGCGAAAACATAGCACTTGACATTGAAAAAGAATTAGGGTTTGTTCCTACCGCCGGACAACAACGAGCCATCGTGTTGCTTTCGCACTTTGTAACCACCCCGAAACCCCATGCCGCCTGCATTCTGCGCGGTTATGCCGGAACGGGCAAGACGTCGATTATCAGCGCCCTGGTGCGCGTGATGCGAAAGTGGCAGAAAACCGTGGTGCTGCTGGCACCCACCGGACGCGCTGCCAAGGTGTTTGCACGCATGGCCGGCGAAGGCGCCTACACCATTCACCGCATGATTTACCGGCAGGAAACATTCCGCGGCGAAGGCACCCGCTTTGACCTGGGCTACAACAAACTTCGCAATGCCCTTTTCATTGTGGACGAGGCCTCGATGATAGCCACAGGCACAACAGGAGAACCTTCGGTGTTCGGCTCCGGCGAATTGCTCGACGACTTGATGCGCTATGTGTATATGTCGGCCGGTTGCCGCCTGCTCTTTGTGGGCGATACGGCACAGCTTCCCCCCGTGGGCGAAACCGAAAGCGCCGCCTTGAGCAATGCAACCCTTGAACGCTACGGTATGCTGGTGGGCAGTGCCGACCTGACCGAAGTGGTGCGCCAAAGTCACGAAAGCGATGTGTTGGCAGGAGCTACCCGCATCCGTCAGCTTTTGGCCGAGGAGTATTATGGCATTCCGCCCATCAGTACCAGCGCGCATGGCGAAGTGAGAGTTTTGCCGGGCAACGAACTGATTGAGAGCCTGGTGAGCGATTACCGCGACTACGGTACGGACGGTGTGATTGTGGTTACCCGCTCGAACAAACGAGCCAATGTGTATAACAACGGTATCAGAGCCCGCATCTTCGACCGCGAAGAAGCATTGACACGCGGCGACCTGGTAATGGCGGTGAAGAACAATTACTACTGGACCGAACGCGCGGCCAAACGCTTGCCCGAAAAGGAAGAATTGCCTTTTAGCTTTATTGCCAATGGCGACACGGCCGAGGTGATGAGCATACGCAATGTGCATGAACAGTATGGTTTCAGCTTTGCCGATGCCACACTCCGTTTTCCCGACTACAACGATTGCGAACTCGACTGCCGTCTGCTCCTTTCAACCCTGCAGTCGGAATCGCCTTCGCTCACGGCAGCCGAACGAACCACACTTTACGAACGGGTGATGGAAGATTACGCACACCTACCGTCCAAAAAAGACCGCCTCAAGGCGCTGCGTGAGGATGCGTACTACAATGCCCTGCAAATAAAGTATGCCTATGCCGTTACTTGCCACAAGGCACAGGGCGGACAGTGGGCGCGTGTGTATGTCGACCAGGGCTATGTGCCCGACGAAGCACTCGGCACCCCTTATCTGCGCTGGCTCTACACGGCTTTTACCCGAACAACCGACCGCGTGTATCTGGTGAATTGGACGGGGCCGACATGTTGACTATACTAACCTCTTCTTGATATGACATTACAAACAGCCTACGAAGCCGCATCAACTCGCTACGATCATGCTGAACAAATGTATCAGCGTTGTGGAAACAGCGGAGTGCTTTTGCCCCGCATCTCTTTGGGATTGTGGAAAGGTTTTGGCGGAAATCGTTCGTTAAGCGAGTGTCAGGATTTGCTCCACACCGCTTTCGACCACGGAATTGTACATTTCGACCTCGCCAATAACTACGGTCCACCTTACGGTTCGGCCGAGGAAAATTTCGGTCGCGTCATGCAAACTTCGTTCCGTCCGTATCGCGACGAACTGTTCATTGCCACCAAAGCCGGTTACGACATGTGGCCCGGACCTTATGGCAACTGGGGTTCGCGCAAATATCTGATGGCCAGTCTTGACCAAAGTTTGCAAAGAATGAAGTTAGACTATGTCGATGTGTTTTACTCTCACCGTTACGACCCACATACGCCCCTTGACGAAACCCTTCAGGCTCTGGCCGACGTTGTACATCAAGGCAAGGCCTTATATGTAGGGCTGTCACGCTGGCCGGTTGACGTATTGCCTTATGCCTATAAATACTTGACAGAACAGCACGTTCGTCCTCTGCTGTATCAGGGACGTTTGAATTTGCTCGACCAATCGCTGAAAACTGATGGCATTTTGGATGAACTCAACAGACAGCATTTGGGATTGGTAGTGTTCTCTCCCTTGGCACAAGGCCTGCTGACCGACCGTTACCTTAACGGCATACCATCCGACTCGCGAATGCGAACCGATGTCACTTTGAAAGAAAGCCTGTTGACGCCCCAACTGCTCGAAAAATTAGCAACGTGGAATGCCGAAGCCCACGATTTAGGTCTTACCTTATCGCAGTATTCGCTTCGATGGGTACTTAATCATCCCGGCGTAACGAGTGTGATTGTGGGCGTGAGTAAGAAAGAACAGCTACTTGAAAACCTGCAAGTCATTCATAAACTTTGAACCTTCTCCCGATTGTATTTAAAGGCTTATTCTGCTTGGTTCGTTTTGCTTTTTGGGAGTAGGGCATAAAATATTCTGTCAAAAAACATGCCCCTTGGCTCAAGGTCTGCTTAAAAGCAGTAATTTTGCATGTACACATTGTAATAATCTATTTTTAAGTATACATTGATGACATTACCTAAGGACCCCATGATGCTGTTTAGCGTCGTAAACATGAAACTGCGCGACGAATACCATTCGCTCGATGCGTTGTGTGAAGACATGAACGTCTGCAAACACGAATTGCAGGAGCAACTTCAAGCTGCCGGTTTTGAGTATAACGAAAAGCTGAACAAGTTTTGGTAAAGTTTCTACGTTCTTTTCCGCTGACACTGCTTTGTATCGTCGTGGTGTGGTACATCTGCCTCATTAAGCCCCCTTCGCTGCAGATGCCCACTTTCGATGGCATTGACAAAGTGGTGCACGTGAGTATGTATCTGGGCACTTGCGGTGTATTTTGGTTTGAATACTTTCACCACCGTGTGCACTTCAGCCGGGGGGTACTTGTGTCGGTGGCAGTGGTTTTACCCATATTGATGAGTGGAGCCATTGAGCTGGCACAGGCTTATCTGACAACTTGCCGCAGTGGCGATTGGTGGGATTTTGCCGCAAACAGTTTGGGCGTGTTGCTGGCTTTGGGGCTGGCTGTCGTTTACCGCGCACGCCGCAAGTAAGTTTCCGTGCGCCCGGTTGCCGGAAAGTTCGGCCGTGCAATTCGCTTGCCCGTGGCCACTTGCAGCACAACCGTAATCTTTCAGTAAGCCTGCGCGGCCGTGAAGCGGTGCAGGCATTTCGTCTATTTAAAAAAAATCTTACGAGCGTGAGTTTACACATACGCATATCCGATACCGATTTTTGTTTTGCCTGTTCCGGCAACCGTACTGGCGAAGCCTTCACCTTTGTGCCTTATAACGTAAGGCCACAGGTGTCGTTGGCCATGAATTTGCGCGAAGCCATTGAGCAGGTACCCCTGTTGCAAAACCTTCCGCCGCAGATAGAGATTTGCGTAAATGGCCGCGTCACCCCCGTCCCCCTGGCCGAATTTCAGGAGGAAGATGCAGAAACAATTTACAATTACTGCTTCCGTTCGGATGTGGCGAACCGCGTGTTTTACGATACCGTGCCCGCTTCGAACATTGTGTTGCTCTTTGCCCTTGAAGAAACAACCTGCCGCATCATCGAAGAAACCTTTGGGGCCGATGTGCATTACACAGCCGCACTCACCCATGTGGTGCAGCACTTTGCTACCAAGGCACAAGGCATGGGCAAACAGAACGGAAGGCGCATCTTTGTGTACACACACGATGGGGTAGTGGACATTGCCGTGATGGAAGATGCACGCTTGCTGATGCTCAACACCTACAATGTGCGTACGCTGACGGATGTGGACTATTACGTGTTCAACCTGGCGCACCATTTGGGCGTAAACATTGCCGAAACCCCCGTGTTCGTGGCGGGTATTCCTGCCTTGCGCGATCCGGTGGTCGATGAATTGCAAAAATACGCACCGGCTGTTTATGCTGTAAATCCGGCAGCCGAGTTTAACCGAAGTGCCGCTTCGACCCACACCGGCGTTCCTTACGATTTAATTTGTGCCTTGCACCGCAAATAGCCTTTACCTCGGAGAGAGGATGCCCTCCCCATTTACGCGCGGCTCGTTCCGCCTTCCCTCTTTTTTACATTCACCCCGAAAATTCCCTACGCCATGCGAATCATTACCGGTAAATACAAAGGCCGTCATTTCGAAGTGCCCCGCAGCTTCAAGGCACGCCCAACGACGGACTTTGCCAAAGAAAACATATTCAACGTGCTGCGTGCCTACCTCGATTTTGACGAAACCCGAGCATTAGACCTTTTTGGCGGTACGGGCAGCATTTCGCTGGAGCTCGTGTCGAGAGGTTGCCCACAGGTAACCACCGTTGAAAAAGACCGCCAGCATTTTTCCTTTATCTCGCAATGTCAGCGTACGTTGGGCGATGAGGCCTGGAACCCCATTTGCGCCGATGCCCTGCGTTTCATCAGCCGTTGCGCACAACCTTACGACCTCGTCTTTGCCGATCCTCCATACGCGCTGCCCGAACTTGCCGAACTTCCTGAACGTGTTATGAACTCAGGATTGGTAAAGGAAGGCACCCTTTTTGTGTTGGAACATGGCAAGACCCACGATTTTTCCGACCGTCCCGACTTTCTTGAACACCGCGCCTACGGCAGCGTCAACTTTAGTTTGTTCAGAAAGTAAGCCCGACAGATTCCTTACGTGCCGCCTAAGCCTTTCGCGCTGCAGTGCGTGATGCCGGCTAGTGGCAGAAGGGCTGAGAGTCACTCCTATATTACAGATATACAAAAAAACGGACAGAAAACCTCTGCCCGTTTTTTTGTAGCTATTTGTATCAGTTTGAATAGCGTTAAGTAGGTGTTCATAATTATTTTTACATTTGAATTGCGTTATTGTGCCGTAGCTGCTTGTTCTGCACTCAGGAGCATAGCGGGCTATGTGACTGAGTGCAGGGCAGGCAGATGCGGTGCAAGAACGTGATTCAAAGTAAAAATACTTCGATAGAATTATATAAAATAATTTTGAACACCTAATTAAGGGCTATTGGCGCGCAAATAAGTGGCTGAGGGTGAGGTTTGGGCATTGGCCGTCGTGCAAAAGGAATGATGTTTTTGCAGTGTCGGGACGGACAAGACGCTAAAAAAAGCCGATGACACTTGGATCAATGTTGCGCATCGGCCAAGTGTCATCGGTGAATGGGGCGTATCGTCTGTTCTGTGTGGGGTATTTGTAACAGCATAAATTAGGGCTACTTGCTTTTGTTGCCGGGTTTGTAACGTACAAATAAGCCTTCAAGCACAAACATGAAAATCCAGAATCCAAAGAGTGAAGAGTCGTAAAGGTAGCTGATAATGATGCCAACTGTATAAATCAAAAGACTGATTACCCGACTGGTGATACTTTCGAGAATAATGGCTCTCTGCATTGCTTTTAGTCCGAAGACAAGGCTTATCATCTGTATAAACACTATACAACCTGCCAAAACAACGATATACCAGTATAGGGTATGACCTTCAAAGATTGGTTCAAAAGTAAATAGCAAGCAGAATATCTGCATGGGAGTGTTCAGCCATTTCATAAATTATTGGGTAACTTCATTGTATTGCTTATCCGAGTAATTTGAGCTATATATAGATTGTAAATATATTACTTCGGTAAAAAATTACCGAAGTATTGTGAATCATACAATACTTTTCTTTCCTTCCCCCCTCTCTCTCCTCAAAGAAACGTCCCGATTACTATGGCAGCAGCTAAGCAATCAGGACGTTTCGTGTAAAGTAAGGGATAGCAGGTATGTGTGCGACGCTTTGCCTCAGAGGGTAGCGTACGCAGCACAGCTGCTAAGGTTAGCCAATGGTGACGAGGGTGGCACCATAGCCGTATTCGCGGAACGAAGCATCCTGATAGTTGGCCTGCGCGTAGTGGCGCGTCAGTTCCTTAATCAGGGCGTTGCGCAACACACCGTCGCCTTTGCCGTGAATGAACACGATGCGGCGACCCTTGTGTTTGAGTTCGGCGCGCATGGTGTCGTGAAACACCTTGAGCTGATAGTCCAGGATGTCCTTGGGCGCAAGGCCCACCATGGTGTCGAGCAGTTCGTGGGCATGGAGGTCGATGACCAGCGGCTCGTTGGCTGCCGAACGCTTGCGTGCGTTGTCGGTGGCCCGGCGTTCGGCACCGCTCAGCGGAGCAGCCTCGTTGCCCGTCATGAAAGTTTGGGGCGTTTGCATGGCTTCGCGCAGTTCGTCGGCATCGACAAAGAAGTCGCGGGCAGCCTTGTCGTTCTTGATTACCTCGTAAATCAGTGCCGGGGCATTGAAGAACATGTTGGGCTGAAAGGCATGCAGTTTGTAGAACTTGGTGCCGTCGATGCGCAGGTTGATGCTCATTACCGGCTTGGGCAGGAACAGCTTGTCGCGCTTGAAGGCCAGGGTTTGCAGCGTGATGCGTTCCCAGGTGTGCAAGTCGTTGTGCGTGAATTCCTCCAAAAATATTTTGGTGTTCGGCGCAATTTCGCCCTCGTGACGCAGTGTGCAGGCATTGTCGGCATAGCTCAGCATGGAGTAGTGCACATAGTAATTGCAGTCGTTCACGAGGTAAGCCTCGAAGGGTGTATCGCTCATGGCTTTCGGCTTGCGCGGCACGAAGGCCAGCAGTAGGTTCAGTTCGTTGGCACCGCGACGCTCCTGGGCCATCGGACGGTAAGAGAGTTCGAGGTCGGCAGGGTCGGTTTCCTCTTCCTCCTCCTCATCGTCGGCAACAGCCAGTGCCTGCTTGACCGAGGTGGCCTTTCGCTCCTCGGCAGCGGGTTTCGGTTTGGGTGTTTTGCTCACTTTTTTGGCAATGTTGTAGTCGTCGGTGTCGATAACCACCACATCTTTGACAAGCGTAGGAATTTCAAAACCATCATCGCCACACACCAGTACGGTGTTTTTGTCCTGAAATCCGGTGATGATGCCGCCGCCCACATCGTTGAGAAAGCGAACTTTATCTCCAATTTTCATAAGTCAGCATTATTTCTTCATTTCCACAATTTGCGTGGCCGGCATTTCGCGGTTGCGGCGTTCGGTTTCCTCGACCACACGTTGAGCCAGATTGTCGAAGGCCAGTGCTGTCAGCGTGTTCTCCTTCACGGCAGCCGGTTCGCCTTCGTCGCCACTTTCGCGGATGCCCTGAACCAAAGGAATTTGTCCGAGCAGGGGCACCTGCATTTCCTCGGCCAGACGCTTCACGCCCTCGCGGCCAAAGATGTAGTATTTGTTTTCAGGCAGTTCGGTGGGCGTGAACCAGGCCATGTTCTCGACCAGACCCAGAATGGGCACGTTTACCTTGTCGTTCTGGTACATGTCGATACCCTTGCGCGCATCGGCCAGCGCCACTTCCTGCGGCGTGCTGACAATGACGGCACCCGTGATGGCGAGGTTTTGCAGCAGCGTGAGGTGAATGTCGGAAGTGCCCGGAGGAGTGTCGAGCACGAAGTAATCGAGTTCGCCCCAGTCGGCATCGGCAATGAGCTGCTTGAGCGCGTTCGAGGCCATGCCGCCGCGCCAAAGCGTAGCCGTGTCGGGGTTGACGAAGAAGCCGATGGACAGCACTTTCACACCGTACTTCAAAGCCGGGATGAGCAACTGGCGACCGTCTTTCATTTCAGCAAAAATGCGTTCGGCCTCCATGTGGAACATCTTGGGCACCGAAGGACCAAAGATGTCGGCATCGAGCAAGCCCACCTTGTAACCCTGTTTGGCCAAAGCCACAGCGAGGTTGGCAGCCACAGTGCTTTTGCCCACACCGCCTTTGCCCGAGCTCACGGCAATCACGTTCTTAACCTGCGGCAACATTTTGCCCGGTTCGGGGCGCGCAGCCTGCAAGGTCTTGGTTTTGATTTCCACTTGAACGTCTTTGTCGACGTAGGTGTGGATGGCCGTTTCGGCAGCCTTGATAACCGACTTCATGAAAGGGTCGGTGCTTTTTTCGAAAATCAGCGAAAAACTAACGTGCATGCCGTCGATGCGGAGGTCGTCCTCCATCATTTCGGCTTCGATAAGGTTTTTACCTGTGCCCGGATAGCGCACGGTGGCGAGAGCATCGGTAATGAGTTTGGGATATATTTGAATCATTGGATGTATAAGAGTATGTTTTTACTTAGCTGTTTGCAGGAATCAGTAGCAAAAAGGTGTGGGGACTGCAGCATTAGGGTGAGGCAAAACGTTGCAGCTTTGTACGTTTTGAGAATCGGCATGAGAGAGAATGTTATATCCCGATTTCATTTTTTTTCGCGTGTGGAAAACGCGCCGGAATGCCCGTAGATAAAGGGCTGAATGCCGATTTGGGAGTGTGGAAAACTTTCTGGCTGCGATATTAGTCGGTCAAAAAAATTGGATTTCGGGGTGTGCATGTTGTATCTTTGCTTCGCGAAGTCAGGCTGCACCTCAGCATAACTTTCGAAAACGAGTTTTCAAGTTCTGCATTCGGTTTGCACTGACTTTGTATTCACAATAAAGGCAACACTGCAGCATTGATAAACTGCACATAAGCCTAAACGGATGAAAAAACAATATTCCTTATTTATTCATTCAGCGTTCTATGACATAATGTTACAACAGAAAGTAAGGCAGGTAGGCCTGTCTGAAACCCAGAATGCGTTGTTGAGTTTTACCACACGCTTTTGCGACTGAGCCTTGTTTATCACAAAAAAAGAAGAAAAAACAAGGGTGGTTCTCATCATGCTGAATAAGAAACGTGTTGTGTTCTATCAGTATGATGAGAACCACCCTATCAAAATAAATTGAAGGACCTACTTATCAGTTCCGTATTTGATATTTCACGAACCAATAAACCATGCAATAGTACTGACGTAAAAACAGGTTACTCTTCGTCGTTGCGAGCCTTTAGAGCTTCGGCAATCTGCTGTTCGAGTTCTTCGCTGAGTTCGGGATTGTCCTTGATAATCTTTTTAACGGCATCGCGTCCTTGACCCAAACGGCTTTCGCCATAGCTGAACCATGAACCGCTCTTCTTGATAATGCCGAGTTCTACGCCGAGGTCGACAATTTCGCCGGTGCGCGAAATGCCTTCGCCAAAAGTGATTTCGAACTCTGCCTTGCGGAAGGGAGGTGCTACCTTGTTCTTAATAACCTTTACGCGCACCTGATTGCCAATGGGAGTGTCGCCATCCTTGATGGTGGTGACACGACGAATGTCGAGGCGCACCGAAGAGTAGAACTTGAGGGCGTTACCACCGGTCGTAGTTTCGGGGTTGCCAAACATAACACCGATTTTTTCGCGCAACTGGTTGATGAAGATGCAGGTGGTGTTGGTGCGGCTGATGGTGGCAGTGAGTTTTCGCAATGCCTGGCTCATGAGGCGGGCCTGAAGACCCACTTTGTTTTCGCCCATGTCGCCTTCGATTTCAGCTTTAGGCGTAAGTGCTGCTACAGAGTCGATGACAATGATGTCAATGGCCGATGAGCGAATGAGCTGGTCGGCAATGTCTAAAGCCTGCTCACCGTTGTCGGGCTGAGAAATAAGCAGTTCGTCGACGTTTACGCCCAACTTGGCTGCATAAAAGCGATCGAAGGCATGTTCGGCATCAATAAAGGCTGCCACTCCCCCATTCTTTTGAGCCTGAGCAATGGCGTGAATAGCGAGGGTGGTTTTACCTGATGATTCGGGACCGTAGATTTCGATTATACGGCCGCGGGGATAACCTCCTACGCCCAATGCGGCATCGAGCGACAAGCTACCCGTTGAAATAACCTCTACATTTTCAATACTCTGATCGCCCATGCGCATGATTGAGCCGCGACCAAATTCTTTTTCTATTTTAGCCATAGCCGCTTGAAGAGCTAACAGCTTTTCATTTTGTGCCTGGTTTTCGTCGGTTGTTTTTGCCATAATTTTGGAATGTCTGCTAAGAAACTATCGTGCCACATACGATTTAGAACATCGTGGGCTGTCAGATTCTTAAAGTTTTAATATTTGTTCTGCGTGAATTTTAGTTTTGATTTCCTTGGGATTGAAAATGTGGGCCACGCGGCCTTCTTCGTCAATAACGAACGTGGTACGCAGTGTTCCCATATAGGTTCGGCCATACATTTTCTTTTCGCCCCACACACCGTAAGCTTCGACCGTTTGTTTTTCGGTATCAGCAATCAGGTGAAAAGGCAAATTTTGCTTCGCTATGAAGTTTTGATGTGACTTGGCAGAGTCAATACTTACTCCTATCACAACATAGCCGGCTTGCTGAAGGGTTTCGTAATTGTCGCGGAAACTACAGGCCTCGGCAGTACAGCCCGAAGTGCTGTCTTTCGGATAAAAGTAGAGCACCACCTTTTGTCCGCGATATTGGCTGAGTTTGATTTCGTTGCCTGCTTCGTCAAGGCCCAGCAGGTCAGGAGCCATATCTCCGATGTTTATCATGTTATCGCTGTGTTAGGGTTGGTTTTGAGTAAATATGGTAAAGTTTGTAACCGTCAATTACTGCGGTTATCGGCCATTGCCCGATTTCTGTGGCCGACGTTTTGCAGCCGGACGATTATCCACTTTATCCTGCGGCTTTCCAGTAGCCGTTTTTTCGTTTCGCTTAGGTGCAGACGCATTGTTCGGTTTGCGATTGTTGTGTTTTGGACGGGCGTTTGCATTCGGCTTGTTATTACCGTCTTTACGCGCCCGGTTACGTCCTTTTCCCTGCTGTCCGCGTGGTTGATTTCCCTTACGTGGTTCTTCAGAGGGTTTACGCACACCTTCAGGCAGTTCGGCACGCGGGATTTTGATTTTAAGCGTTCGTTCGATGTTAGCCAGGGCATACAGGTCCTTTTCGCCAATAAGCGTAATGGCCTTACCTCGACGACCGGCTCGGGCAGTACGTCCGATGCGGTGAACGTAATCCTCGGCATCGTGCGGCGCATCATAATTGATTACCATGGTGATGTCATCGATGTCGATGCCTCGTGCCACAATGTCGGTAGCTACGAGCAAATCAATTTTTTGCGCACGGAACAACTGCATCACTTCGTCGCGCTCACTTTGTTGCAAGTCGGAGTGCATGGCGCGCGCATTGAGTCCGCGTCGTTGCAGCAAAATGGTGAGTTCCTTTACCTTCTGTTTCGACGAACAGAACAGGATAACTCGCTGCGGCGGTTCGTCTTTGAATATTTTGCGCAGCACAATCGTCTTATCGGGTTCGTGACAAACGTAAAGGCTTTGACAAATATTTTCGGCGGGCTTTGACACGGCTATTTCAACCTCAACCGGGTTGTGCATCACCGTGCGGGCCAGTTCGGCAATTTTGGGCGGCATCGTGGCCGAGAACAGAATGGTTTGTCTGTTTTCGGGCATTTGTTTCACTATTGTCAGGATGTCGTCGGCAAATCCCATATCGAGCATGCGGTCGGCTTCGTCAAGCACCAGGTGGGTGGTTCGGCTGAGGTCGAGTGTACCGAGCTGCAGGTGGGTAATCAGTCGACCGGGGGTAGCCAGCACGATGTCGGCACCGGCTTGCAGCGAACGGCGTTCCTGTTCGTAACGAATGCCATCATTACCGCCATACACGGCTACGGCATTGACCGAGGTGTAATAGGCAAAACCTTGCAGCGACTGGTCGATTTGACGTGCCAACTCGCGTGTAGGGGCTATTACCAAACAGTTCACGACGTCGGCAGGATGCGGATCGCGTCCGAGCAGCGTGAGCAGCGGCAAGAGATAGGCAGCCGTTTTGCCTGTACCGGTTTGCGCCACACCCAACACATCGCGACGTTCAAGAATGTGCGGAATACAGGCAGCCTGTACGGGCGTACATTTTTCGAAACGCATATCGTAGAGTGCATCGAGCACATCGTCGCTCAAATCCAGGTCCTCAAAAAACACCTCGGGTGCTTTTTTTTCCTCCACGGCTTCGGTTTCAGCCGTTTCCACCGAATCGGCCGGAGCCGAAGCGGTTTGGGGTGTTTCGTTCACGGGGGCATTGTTTTCGGTCTGAGCGGCCTGGTCTGCCGGGGTTATGCTATGGTCTGTCATTTTAAATATTTCAGAAAAAAGGAGATGAAAGGAATAAACATCTAAGGTCCGATAAGCCTGAATGTATCGACAGGATTATCCTTAAAAACACATTACTGCGGCGTACGCTTGTAAAGCACGAAGGCCACAACGGCAAACACCAAATTGGGCAGCCAAACGGCAAACATGGCCGGCCAACCGGCATTCAGTGCAAAGGTTGACGACACCGTTTGGAACAGAATGTAAGTGAAACTCAGTGCAATGCCCACACCGATACTGGCACCCATACCGCCTTTGCGCTTTTCGCACGAAAGGCTCACCCCAATCAGCGTCAGGATGAAAGCGGCAAAGGGTGTGGCAAAGCGTTTGTGATATTCCACTTCAAAAGTACTAATTCCTGCAGCACCACGCAAGCGTTGGCGGTCAATAAATTCTTTCAATTCAGGAATCGTCATGGTTTCCTGCTGTCCGCGCACATAGAAGAAGTCGCGGGGTTCCATGACAATGATGGTGTCGAGTTTTTCGCCGCTCTCCAATTTTTCGCGCATTCCTTTGAGTGTACGAATTTTGTAATGGCGCAGTGTCCACGAGAAACGGCGGTCCGACAACGTATCGTACTGTATGCTTTGTGCCGTAAGGTGCGACACGAGTTTTTTATCGACAAATTTGTCGAGCGAAAATCCATATCCGCTTTTGCTCACATTGTCGAAGTGGGTGATATAGGCCACCACTCCCGTGTCTACTTGCATTTGCACGTTATCGACCGACGTTACATCTGTTTTTTTCTTAATGTATCGGTTTTCAAAGTTTACACGCGCCACATTACTTTGCGGAATCACGAAAGCCCCGAGCAAAAAGCTGCTGGCAGCAATCAGTGCAGCCGAAATCATGTAAGGGCGAAGCAAACGGCGAAAACTCATACCCGTGCTTTTCATCGCTATGATTTCGGAATTATCGGCCAATTTCGAGGTAAAGAAAATGACGGCAATAAACACGAACAGCGGTGTAAACAGGTTTACAAAGTTCGGCACAAAGTTAACATAGTAATCAAAAATGATTTTCTGAACCGGTGCATGACTTTGTGTAAGTTTGTCGATACGTTCATTAAAGTCGAATACCACGGCAATTACCACGATGATGGTAATCAGAAAGATGTAGGTACTCAGAAACTTGTAAATGATGTAGCGGTCCAAGCGTCCGACGATGGGTTGCCGCCGACGGGCAGTCCGCTCTGCCGGTGCCGTTTGGTTCATACCATCCGGTTCCGGAGTCTGAGCGGAACTGTCGGCTGTAGCATCTGCCTGCCGGTTCGCTGATTTATTTCTGGAAAAGATTTTTTTAAACATCCGTGTTCAACTCACTTATGGGTTGTTCAATGAAATCACAGGCTGTAACAAACTGAAGGGTAATTCCGATAAAACCAACGCTAAAGTTTGCGCATCAGTTTTTCGGCCATCATGCGTTTCCAGGGGCCGTAGTTATCATTCAGAATTTGCTTACGAGCCTCACGTACCAACCACAGATAGAAGGCCAGGTTGTGAATCGAAGCTATCTGCATAGCCAGCAATTCCTTGGCCTTGAACAAATGGTGTAAATAGGCCTTTGAATACTGCAAGTCGGCCGAGCAATGTCCCATGGGGTCGACGGGTTCAAAGCAGTCGGCCCACTTGGCATTGCGCATATTGATTACGCCCTCAGCGGTAAACAGGCAAGCATTTCGACCGTTGCGCGTAGGCATCACGCAGTCGAACATATCCACCCCACGCTCAATGCCTTCAAGAATATTGAGCGGTGTACCCACTCCCATCAGGTAACGGGGGCGGTCGGTGGGCAAAATGTCGTTGACCACTTCAATCATTTCGTACATCTGTTCGGCGGGTTCGCCCACGGCCAAACCGCCAATAGCGTAGCCCTCGGCACCCAAATCGCTCATGAAGCGGGCACTTTCCTGACGCAAGTCTTTGTAAACGCAACCTTGCACAATGGGGAAGAGAGCCTGACTGTAACCATATTTCGGTTCGGTTTCGTGAAAACGCTTCCAGCAGCGTTTCATCCATCCGTGCGTCAGGTTCAGACTCTTGCGGGCATAGGCATAGTCGGCTGTTCCCGGCGGACACTCATCGAAGGCCATCATGATGTCGGCCCCGATGGTGCGCTCAATGTCCATCACCTTTTCAGGGGTAAAGAAATGCTTACTGCCGTCAATGTGCGAACGAAATTCGCAACCCTCGTCGCTCAGTTTTCGAATGCCGGCCAGCGAAAACACCTGAAAGCCGCCGCTGTCGGTAAGCATCGGGCGGTCGAAACCATTGAACTTGTGTAAACCGCCGGCACGTTCCAGAATGTCGAGTCCCGGACGCAGATACAAGTGGTAGGTGTTGCCCAAAATGATTTCGGCATTAACCTCGTCTTTTATTTCGTGTAAATGCACGCCCTTCACACTGCCCACCGTACCAACGGGCATAAAGATAGGGGTATGTATTTCTCCGTGGTCGGTACGAATCAGTCCGGCGCGCGCAGCACTGGTGGCATCGGTATGCTGAAGTGTAAAATCCATATTAAAGTATAAGCGTGTAAGTGTAATTATTTTTCCTTCATCAGCCTCACAGCCACATCATCGGGTTGTTCGGCAAGCTTTTCGGCCTTTTCGTCAGGAATGGTAAAAACGATGGGGTTATCCACCTTTTCGTCGAGCAGGGCAAAGCTAAGCACATCCTTCACGTCCTGCACAAAGTGGAAAGTCAGTCCCTTTACATAGCGTTCGTTGATATCGGCCACATCCTTGCGGTTTTCTTCAGAAATCAGAATGTCGGTAATGCCGGCTCGCTTGGCAGCCAATATCTTTTCCTTGATACCGCCCACAGGCAGCACCTTGCCACGCAAAGTTATTTCGCCCGTCATGGCCGTATTGGCACGCACCTTGCGCTGCGTCAGTGCCGAAGCTATTGAAGTGGCAATCGTAATGCCGGCCGAGGGACCATCCTTCGGTGTAGCGCCTTCGGGCACATGAACGTGTACGCCCCAATGGTCAAAAATGCGATAATCCAAGCCCAACGAGTCTGCATGGGTTTTGATGTATTCCAAAGCCAGCACGGCACTTTCCTTCATCACATCGCCCAAGTTACCCGTCATTGTCAGCTTACCGCCCCGGCAGCGGCTCACGCTGGTTTCGATAAACAGTATTTCGCCGCCAACAGTTGTCCAAGCCAATCCCGTCACCACACCGGCATATTGATTGCCCTGATATTTGTCGCGGCTGAACAAGGGTTTGCCCAGCAGTTTTTCGATGTCGGCAGGTTTCAGCGATTTATCGGCAAAGGGCATCTGCTCGTTATCGGCCATAGCCGTCAGATACGACACTTTGCGGAACACCTTGTCAATCTGCTTTTCAAGCTGTCGCACACCGCTTTCGCGGGTGTATTTATCGATAATAAAGTCTATAGCCGAAGGGCTGAACTTCAATTTAGACATATCGCCCAAGTCATATTCCTTCTGCTTCTTCGTAATCAAGTGGCGACGGGCAATTTCCAATTTTTCCTCAGCCAAATAGCCCTCCACCTCAATCAGTTCCATGCGGTCGAGCAGCGGCTGCGGAATGTTTTGCAAGCTGTTTGCCGTAGCAATGAAGAACACTTTCGAGAGGTCGAAGTCTAAATCGAGGTAATTATCGTGGAAAGCATTGTTCTGTTCCGGGTCGAGCACCTCGAGCAAGGCACTCTGCGGGTCACCGTTGTACTGTCCGTTCGTCATTTTGTCAATTTCGTCGAGCACAAACAGCGGATTGGCCGATTCGGCCTTCATGATGCTTTTAATGATGCGTCCGGGCATGGCACCGATATAAGTGCGACGATGACCGCGAATTTCCGATTCATCGTGAATACCACCGAGCGCGATGCGCACATAATTGCGGTTCAATGCACGCGCAATGCTTTTGCCGAGCGACGTTTTACCCACGCCCGGAGGGCCATACAAGCACAGGATGGGGGCTTTGTCTTGACTGCGGAAGCGCAAAGTTGAAAGATGTTCCAAAATGCGTTCCTTCACCCGCTCCATGCCGTAATGGTCGTGGTTCAGCACCTTTTCGGCATTCTTCACGTTCAAGTTGTCCTTCGTGTAAATGCCCCAAGGCAAATCGGCCACCGTCTGCAAGTAAGTGAGTTGCGTTTGGTATTCGGGCATTTGCGGATTCATGCGCTGCAGTTTTTCCATTTCGCGCGTAAACACGGTCTTCACCTTATCAGGCATTACGCGACGGGCCAGTTTTTCCTCCAGGTCGAAAGTGTCAGAAGTTTCATCATCGCCCAATTCACGCTGAATTTGCTTCATCTGCTGGCGCAGGAAAAAGTCCTTCTGCTGTTCATCGAGTTCATTCCGCGTACGCGCCTCGATATTATGTTTGAGCACCGCCAGCTGACACTCGCGCGAAAGCATTTCCAGCAATTTCATTGCGCGCTGTTTAATGTCGTGCATCTGCAAGAGTTCAAACCGCTCATCCTGCACCAGCGGCATGTTGGTACAGATAAAGTTAATCAGGAACACCGGGTGCGAAATGTTGCGCACGGCAAAGGTAGCTTCTTCGCCACGAATTTCCTCGCTCACATCCAGATAGCGCACCACCGCATCGCGGCAAGCCTCAGCCATAGCCTTGAATTCTTCATCCTCGGCATCGTAAAGCACCTCTTCGAGCGGACTGACTTCAGCCCGGATAAAAGGTTTGCGTCGCTTCAGTTTCTCCAGTTTAATGGGTCCGTAACATTGCAGAATAGCCACAGTTGAACCATTCGGAACCTCAATGGTACGCATGACGCGTGCCAACACCCCCTCATCATATAAATCATCCTTATCCGGATCTTCAACCGAGCTATCTTTCTGTGCAAAAACGGCAATCAGCGATTCGCGTTTTTTTGACTGTTCCACAACCTTCAAACTTGATTCTCGTCCCACTGTTACCGAGCCTACCACTCCCGGGAAGAGCATCATGTTTCTCAGGGGCAGAACGGGTAATGTATCATCAGAAGGTGTATGCAGCAGTTCATTCATATCGCCATTGAAATCAGCAACGAGTGAAAAAGCATTCTGTGGTAAATTGTTTTTTGTCTTTAGTTTGATATGCGTCATGGATAATCTATAAAACGATTTTTACGGATATATAATATAATGAGTGGTGTTTAGATACGTATCATCCGGTGAATTTACATTCCGAGTTATATTTCGCCGGTTTATGTATGCTTTGTCTATGGGAACGCCCGTTTATCTGCTCTGAGTCAACGTGCGCAATGCCTTTTAGTGCATTGTTTATGCGAATATCCGTCTTCGCTTCTTTCCCAAACTGCAAAGTTAGTGCAAACCGAATGCAATACAAAAGAAAAGCCTAATTTTATTTTGTAGGGCTGAGGTGAAGACTAACTTCGGCAAAACCAAAGTGCAATCTAAAAATCTGTTTTTTCATCCGTCAGGGCCAAGACACAGCCTTATAGTTAATTGCAAAGTTACAACACAAAAAGTTCAAATCCAAATTTTTTTAGTCCCTAATCTCGCACCTCGATTTTTTCAAATAGCCCCAAACAACCCGTAGTCCCTTTATTCACAGGCATTTCTTTACATTTTTCAAGCACGAAAAAAATAAAATCGGGATATTCTATTTTATCTTATCCTGATTGTCAAAACGTACGAAATACTAATGTTTTGCCCGCCTAATTTCTACTACACCCCATTATATCAATAGAGTTTTACCAAAAACAACTCCCTAAACTAAACAAAAAGCGGCTCCTCGTCCTACATCAGAACTTGGAGCCACTTATTCAATCGTCACAATCGTTTACCTACCACGATGAATAGCTATCGACTTATTGCTTTACAGCCAACTTTCGACTGACGCTGCCAGCATCGGTTGTAACTTTTACAATGCAAATAGGTACATGCACCTCTGAAAGCGTTGAACTGTAAACACCTTCGGCATGATATTGCTGAAGGAGCTGACCATTTAGCGTATAAACACTGATGGAGCGAATAGGTGCTTCGGAGGCTACAATGACTTCATTGCGTTGCACTGAATAAACATTGACTGCAAACTGAGCATCCACTTTCTCAACTCCTTCAATCGCGGTTTGTTCACCTCCGAGTGTACGCAGGAAATAGCGTCCGTGCGAAGGCAGACTCACGCTCACCTGCATGCCTTCGGTCAGCGGTGTTTCGGTATTGGTCTGTGCATCGTAGAGTATGGGCGATTTGAGTTTGTCAACGTGATTGAACGTCAGCACGGCTTCTTCGCCTTCCTCACCAAACACGCCAATGGGTATTTGCTGCTGTGAGACTAACAGATTGATAGCAGTAGCCTTTGTGCCGGCCACAGTATACACCAGCGGGGTGTACTTCATGCGGAGAGCTTCATCGTCGAGCAACATCACATCGTCGGTTTCGGAATCGGTAGCTGTAGCTGCATAGGCCAACGAAGCTGTCGATGCACCACCCTGACTGCCTTGTGCCTTGATGCTGAAGCTTTGCCAACCGGTATGTGCTGTTTGAGTCTGGGTATCGGCATTTTGCATCTCGTGCTTAAAGGCTATGTCATTATGAGCAATGCCTATGGTGCTCTTTTTAACATACATACCGCAACCGGGCATAAGCACCGGAACTCCTGTTCCATCAGCTGTCACCCAAGTGTGCTTACCCGTTTCCGAATCACTTGTCAATTGCCCCGCAACGACTGTTCCATCGGGATTCACTGTCCAATATTTGGGTTCCAGATTCGAATTGACAAAGAAGAACTGATCCAAATAGAGTGGCGCAAGGAAGGGATTGCCCACCAGGGCATAACCTTCGGCCGAGGGTGAAAGTCTGACAACCAACTCTTCTGTCTTGTCGAAAATATTGGGATTACTTCTGTCCACGAAATCGGATATGAACAGACGGCCTGCACCTGTTCGGTCTAAAGGTTTGGCTGTTGCAATCCCATACTCGGTATCTGCCTTGGGAAAGCGGAACTGGAAGGGCTGATTGTTCTTATCATTCTTCAGTCCTTTCACCGAATAGGCCAAACCGGGTGCATACGGCACTGCGGCATCATTGAAGGCTGTGCTCCATTTTGAACCTAATGTTGCATGTATAGTGTTTTGTCCTTGCTCAATGATTTGTGCACTACTGTCCCAGCTGCGCTGATAGATTTCGGGATTATAGCGGTTGTTATTCGCTCCGAACGTCACATCTTTGAACAGCGGAAGTTCGGCTTGTGAATGCGTTTGGCTATCAGTGTACCAGTCGCCGGCCACGGTGCCTTTAAGGGGCAGGCTTACGAGTTGCCAGTGGTTTGGCTGCAAATTCACATCGAGCGAGGCATGGTTATAAATCAGGTAATCGGCATTTTCAATCTCTGCTCCGGGCAGGAAGTGTATGCGGTCGCAAATGTTTACGCGGAAGCGTTTGGTAACCAATCCTGACTTAGCATCGTTGTCATAAGCCATCAGGTCGTATTCGATATGAGGGGTTGCCGTTTCCATATCTGTGGGTTCTTGGGGTGAATCCCATCCCCACTGCTGGTTGCCACCTTGCTTATAGCCCGACATGTAAAGACGGGCTTTACTGCCGGCGGGCATAAGCACCTTGGTAAAGTGCATGGGCACAAAAGCTTCGTCTGTAGTATTCGCTTGATTCGAGGAGTATTCAGCAGCTGAATAATGCAAATCGGCATTGTCTGCCCGTTTCCAGTTTGCATCGTTGTTCCAGTTTTTGGTGCGTCCGGCATTGCCTCCTTGCCACACCACATATTCGGGCACCACTTTCATACGGAAGGTCATCTTGCCAAAGCACGCATTTGTAGGCTTGTCATTAGCATCTTTTTCTTCAAATAGCACTGTAAAATGATAGTAGTAACCTTCCTTAGGCTTGAATTTATCTGTATAGAAATATATTTCCATACAGTCGTCAAACCTACTCGATGGATTATATGCATGGGCCTTGAGTGCTTTCAACACGCCCATTCTGCGTTTCTCGTCAAAAATGTCTACATGCTCTTCTGATGCCTTTTGCAGCACTTTTTTATAAGCCGGATCTGACGTTTCAGCTAGATACAAGTAACAACGTTCATTCAGCGAGGTTACCGGTGCCAAATGGGTCGAGGTTTTGGACACAAGTTTGGCCCGGCAAATATTGACAATCAAAGGACTATTTGCATCATTTGCCTTTTCTATCTGTTTCTTACCTATCCGCAAACAGGGATTCAGATAATCATGTGGATACTGCACATGGTTGAAACCTACGCTTAATTCCGGTGCTTTAGAATTGACAGAAAGATGAAGCGGCAGGTAATTCCAACAAATAAGGTTTACGTCCACATTTTCGGGTCTACCCGGCCATGTCCCTTCTATTTGTTCCTTAAGCAGTTTGGTTTTGATGGGTTGCACACACAAATTCAAACCATTTTCAGGAATACTTATCGATAAATTTTGCTTTGAGAGCGTCAGTTTTTTAGACTCTACCAATGTTACAAGCAAATCTAAATCGGCTTGCGTAAATTCGGTGCCGTCTTCTCTTTTTTGAGGCACCACCTTTGTTAATTCAGTTGTTTCGTGGTCATAGAACTCGCGGAAATTAAGCAGACTCTGCGCCACTGAAAGGCCCTGTTCGTTGGGTAACACAAATTCCTCTTCAGAACCAAAAAACCAATCATAAAAAACAAATTTCTGAGGTATATCCACATAGGTTCTACCCTCTGTTGTTATCACGGGTATGCGCATTTGGAAACTCATCACATACTCCTGACCGGCACAATAATCAAGCGATGGGTCTACAATTTCGCCATCCATCATCACCTGAGTCTGCCCTTGTACAAAGAAGCGGGTTTCAATGGCGCAAGAGGCACCGATAACCTTGGCAAATTCCTCGGTCCATGCTTTCACATGCTCGTCTGTTCCGGGTTTGGCTGTCGTAACATTAGGATTGTTAGGAACAATAAGCATAATATAAGGTCGGTTCGGCGAAAGTTTTGAGTAAAAGTCGCAACTCAAAGAGCGCACACCGGCTTCATCCGTTCTACCATAGAAATAGGATCGACCATCAGTTCTATTATCTTTAGCTAAACATGGGCGCGCTAATGTGCCTATATATGGTGTATTATCAGTAAACCATGGCTTAAAGTATAAAGTAGCTACTTTATAATCAAAGTATTCCTGAGAACCTTCAATTTGTTTGTTCGAACCAATCTGTTGATACGAAGCTTTTATAGCCGCTATTTTTTCTTCATGTGTAGGATTTTCCTTACCATGAATGGCTTGGCGATACTTGAGTTCATCGAGGAAGCAGAAGCTAATTCCTTGCACATTAGGATCTTCACCATCACCTTCTTTAATTCCCAGACGCGAGGTCAATCGTTCCCAATCGAAGTCCATGTTCATCAACGTGCGTTCGTTGGCACACGATTGATCCATCTGCGTAATCTTTGCCGAGGGTTTCATCAAGAACACGCGGATTTCGTCCAAGTAAACGTCGCCACCTGATGACGAAGCTGAATAGTTGTCAACCTGCAGCACATAGGAGTCAAACTCATTGGCATTATGTTTGTTGACAAACGAAAAATAGGTTTGCATCCATTCGTTTGTTTTAGAACCTTGTCCGGGTTCACCATTATCATTATAAGTAGTCGTTCGTATTTGTCCCGTCAAATGACGATAAATGGGGGTATAGGTTTTTATCGTATCGCTCTTTCCATCCACCGTCACCTTTTGTTCCTTTACGCCCATTACGGTGAAAAGCAAACCTGCATCGTTTGAATCATGACCTTCTTGACCGGCACTTTTCACCCATGCAGTTACCATCATTTCTGAACCGGTACAAAGCTTTTCGCGAAAAGGAAGACGTGCAATTACACCCGGACGGTCGGACACATCAACATACATAAAGTAAGTACTGCTGTTATCCTTGCTGTTTTCCAAATTCGTAGGTGGACGATTATTATTACGGCCACTATCTCCATAACCGATATAGTCATTTACAATGGAGTAAGAACCCCATTCTGTCATTGAACTATTCGGGGCATGTTTTGGATTTGAACCGTCATAAAAAGCATACGAACTATTCTCCCATGCCATAGGGAAAGGATAATATTCAGGCTGATGATCGGGTGACAAACTGGCTACATTTGGATCGTAATCAAAATCAAGTTCGGTAAGTAACTGCAAATTATCTAGCATGTACTTGGGCGAACGATAGCGATAATTCCATTTTTGTTTCTGAACACCCGGAGTGCCAATTTTTGACACTTGAGTTTGAGTGAGCAAACGGGAATTTTCGTGAAAGTGAAGATTAAAGCGTGCTATGTTATAGATTTTACCACCCACATTCTTTGTCACAATAATTGTAGCGACACTTCCGTCGGCCACACTCCATCGTTCATATTGTTTAATTCCCTTCTTTCTAAACCGAATAACGCGCTTTGTCTCCCCTAAAGAGGTTGAAAGCTTTGAATCTATAATGTCTAAATCAACATCGGTTTTTTCCACCTTAACTTGCTGAACTATCAGTTCTGTAGCATCTTTATCAGCACCGGGTACTGCATATCCGCGTGCATCCTTTGATAATGTAACTAATTCATCCGTGTTGTTCGACAAGTGATAAGCCGGCAAATGCAGGTCATATTCTTCTAAAAATAGTTTTCCATGAATATTACTAGAAGTAGCACCTTGATATTCGGGTTTAGACAAACGACCAATATCGTTTTTACGTTTTTCGTCATTTGTGGTATTTTCATCAACACCTACAATATAAAACAGCACGCGTCCTGACAACGTGGGTTCATATTTATTAGTCAGAAAGCGATTTATAACATTTCCTAAAGGCTTAGATGTATACTCTTTTGAAAAATCATTATAACTTGACACATCACAGGCCACCATATACCAACGGTTATCGCGATACGTATTACTACCTATTTCACCTACCCATCTTTCAAATTCTTCATTTTTAGGATAATAGAAGTTCATGGTATAGGGAACAACTTTACCACTATGATATGTATACATGGGTGCCACTACATAACCATTGCCAAAACGATAGGCATAATTCGGCCTCTCGTTGTTAACCGTAATATGTTCTGGTGTCAACAAATCATATACATTTTCTCTATTAGGATTATTAACTCTAAAAGTTTTGCCTGTTCGGTAACTATACCAACGATGATAGGAATTGGTTGATATTTGCATACTATTGAACCCCGTAGGCAGTGAGAGTTTTACAATAGAACCTTTTTTTACATAGATTGTATCCACATAAACGTGCGAAGCCTGCAGTTTTTCAGTCGACGACATATCGGCTTCAAACATGGATTGTTCATCGTTAAACGTATCCATATTCTTGGCAGCATCCGACATACCAATGTTTTTACGGATTTCAAACCACTTGGCCGGTTTATGCTGTATTTCTATTTTTGTTGTATTTACTTTATTCCAACCTGAGCCATAGCTTTCCAAGTATTTATTTCCTGTTACTTGTGCATTAACAGGCATCATGCCACTCAGGGTGGCTACCATAATCAAGGCAACCACCTTTGTAAAGAGGGCATTAAGATGAAAAAGTTGCAGTATGTTGTATATTCTTTTTTTCATGACTTCCTCCTTTCTTTATTGGGCAAACATTGTAAGCACTTCGGGCAAACAAAGCGATTGTTTGGCAGTGGTTGGTTGAGGAAGAAAAGGCATGTAGTCCTGAACCACCTGAATAATCACTTTGTATGTGCGGTTAAAACCTCGATCTTCATATTGCCATTGGGCATTGAGCAGGAAATGATAATTCCGCTTCGTTTCATTGGCACCGAAACGACCTTCTACAGACCCACTCTTTTCATTCCAATCAATCGGATAAGTTTCTGTTTTATCAGTGCCCGAAGCATCACCTTCGACTGTGCATTTTTCGTATTCCCACTGCCACTTCACATCCTGCATGAAACTTTGTCCCAGGTTAATACCTTTAGGAGTGATGCGAAATTTAGATGTAACATCCATCATTTTTATCAAATAGCTGCCGTCAGCAGTTACCTGATACGGACGGGGCTCTGCACCAATTGGCGCACGCCAAGCTTCGGCTGTAATATCAAGTTTGTAGTTATTCAGCACCACATTCAGCGGATAAATGCTGTTGCGCGGCACTTCAGTGCGCGAGGTTACGGCTTCGTAAGTCATGCCACTGAACTGCCGGGTTTGCACCTTCACTTGGAAACCTCCTTGTTTACGCGGTGTAGCATTGACATAAAATTCAGCCACCTGTTGCGGTTTGGTAAGCGTCAGTCCCTGTTCTCCAAAAGAGTGGGTATATTCGCCTTTAAATTCGGTAGGCTGTGTATTTGTACTGAACAGCGGCACTTTATCAGCAAAACCCGAAATGCTGAATGAGGTCAAAGTTATCGTTTCGTTATCATTCGAATACTCTGGACTGACACTGACTCGCATTTTAGCTACCAAACGTTCGAGGCCAACACGCAGGCTGCGCGTGTTCTTCGTAACTGTCACCGTTTCTTTGCCCGACATGGGAATGAACCGATTCTCAGTAAAATTAACTCGTGAAGCAGGGTCGTCTATCATCAGGCTATCATAAGTATCTAAAGCTACCGTTTCATACAAACCCAAACCTATCAAACTATTCCACGTTGTATTTTCCACCGTTTCCCAGTTCGCAAAGGCGAGCAAGGTTTTTTGTCCCGGATTCAATTTCAACGGCTCTGAAACGTATGTTTTCAGGTTACCTTTATTAGCTTCTACAGGAAGATTTGTGGGCAAAATTTTAGCTTCAAGCTGGCCCTTGTCATTAACCACACATACACACAAGCTGTGAATGTATTCGTGCTCCGTGCCCGTTTCAGCAGCATTAGGTTTGACATCACTTTTGCCGACAGCCATGGCCGCACCCGGACTTTCTGCCACTACTTGCAGGCGCACCTCGACGGGCGCAAGCGGCTCAACTGGAGCAAATGCTTCATCGTCGGATGAACAAGCCACCTTCCCCATCAAGCCTATCAGGTATGCTCCCCAAAAGAGCCACCTTCGTGTTTGTTTGATTTGCGGTATCATAAGACTGTTGTTTTCATGGTTCAGTATAGTGTCTACATCGGTAAGTCTTCCTGCGGAAGAAGTGTCCAATCTTTCACATACACTTCGACTACTGGTTCTTCCTCGCCCGGCACATCTCCGCCAAGGGTATAGAAGGAACGTACGTTAATTTTATACACATTATTTCGAACAATGGCGTATTCCATCACACCGGTTTGGGTGTCATCGTTATCGTTTGCATGACGCACCCACCACACATAGTAGCAAATGCCATTTTCGTAGGTTCTCACGCCAAAAGGCTTCAAGACTTCGCGCGTCGACTCACCTTTTTTTTGGTCAAGCTTCACATCACCATTTGCGTCCCGGCTGTAACCGCACTCCGCACGCATATAAGCCGGCCATTGCAAGTTTTTCTTCGCTTCATCAGTCAGTTGCGTTTGTGCAGCAAGGGCCTCATTGGTTTTTTTCTGTAAGTACTGCTTATAGCCGGAAGGATCGTTTTCCTGCAAGCCGTCAGTAAAGGTTTTAACGGCATTCCAATCTGCGCAGGCATTGATTTGTGCAGTAAAGTTATCGAAAACCTCTTTGCCGTAAGTATGTTCCATCATCGCCTCCATCGTAGCAAAAAGGGTGGAACCTTTGGCAAAGAAAGTAGTTTCTGGGGTGTATGTATCTGCGCCGATAACTTTTTTCGGAGTAAACCGCGCCTTGAACACTACGCCCGTGTTGTAACGTTTGTCGGCATATTGGCGGTCAGCGATATTTTCCAGTGTATAGCCTATGCGTCTCCACGTTTCGTTGTTTAATTCGGTACCTGGTTTTGTTATGTCTGCCCAATAATTGGGATTTTGGTTAATATTGCCGAACCACTCATCATAAAGCGTTGAAGCTTCAGACCAATCGGCTGTTTTTTGAGCAGTATAGGGGTCGAGTACATAGTTTGTCGGTATGCCCTGCGCATCGACTTCTTCTTTTCCCAAGTACGTTTGGTTCGTACCCTTAACATCATCAGCCACGCGTTTGAGCAAAAAAGAGCCTTCTTTTTGTTTGTTTACCAAGGCTGCGCCCAACACCTGTATGGTTCCGCTTCGGTCGCCACAGTCATACGTTCCAAGGGTTTTATAATCAATGCGTGCAGCCACACGTTCAACACTGACCGAGGTGGTTGCCGGATTATTTTGCGGATTGGTATTCAACACCAAGGGACGGGCTTCATCATCGGCCGATACCATGAGAAAATTGGTTTCACCTCCGTCCTCATTCTGCCGCCAAGCGTTTTCCTCTATGTGGTCACGCACATCACCCAGTGTCAAGGTTGCATCCGTCCTTGCCCAAGACAAATCAGGATGATTCGCCACCACTAACACGCGATAACTTCCGTTTCTCAAACTGACGGGCTTGCTTTCCGTAAAGTAAGTTGTTCCGCCAGCACTCTGACTCACTTTGTTAAACTCCACCAGCGTCACGGGGATATCAGGTTTACTATTCACCGTTGCATCACCATGATACAAAAAGGCTGCAGCAGATTGTATAGCGTTTTCATCAGGCTGCCCTCCTTCTTCTCCATCGCCCTGTTCTCCTCCGGTAGGGCCATCAGCCCTCATCTGTTTCGGAGTATATGCAGTATGTGACGAAGGAATCGTGAAGGAAAGCGACACATAACTGCGCACCTCACTGCCCCCATCGCCTGCATTCGCTTCGCATTCGCCATATTCATCGTGCATACACGAAGGCAAACCTCCCAACGACAGGAACATACCGGCAAGCGTTAACCTATTTATATGTATCAATAGCTTGTTCATAATAGTTCGTTTCATTAAAAAATGAATATCGTTCGTGCATGAAACGCCCGGATATCGGACATAGGTTGCAAGCTGATAAGCCTGTTCCTAATCAATCAGTTCAAGAATGGTTCATTTACAAATCTTCAAACTGAATGCGTTTGCTCCATCCCAACACGCTGATACTGATGTTGAGGTAAGCCAAACGGTCGCCTATCAAAAAGAGTTCCAATTTGTAGTCATAACCACGATCCAAGAACTCCTGCGGCGTATAAGCATAAAGTTCTTCACTGATGCGCAGTCGACTGAGGATGTCGGGTACATTTAAATGGGCCACCTCCACGCCGGTGCGTAAATTCTTCACCGTAAGCACTGCATCATCGGCAGGCTGACTGTGATAAATCAACCGCGAGGTCATAAAGTCGGCATGAGCCATTTTACCAATCACCATTTCCTGAGTGCCATCGGGCAAAATCACATTCGTACGGTCGTCCGTATTCCAAGTGGCATGAGGAGTGTACACTACGGTTTCCGTTTCGTCCAGTTCATTGTTCCACTTAATTACCGAATTACGGTCAATAATCTTCATTTCATAGTTAGCCACATCCATCTTTGATGGGTCGTCAATTTCGCGGAGCGACACATTGATTTTTTTGGTATCGCGCACCAAAGGCACACAGGCATAAGTAGGTTTTTCGGCAAACACCTCCACAAGTTCCGTGTGCATACCATGCCAAAGGGTATCGAGTGGCTGATTATGATGTTGAATCAGGAAAGTGCCATCGGGTTGCTGTTCGCGGTCAAGGCGAATAGTCAAGGCATCCATCGGACTACCTGCCGTCATATCCGAACGAACAAAATGCGGACGTGCCGTAGCCATCATGTCGCTGTATGACTTTTGTCCGGCAAGGGCCAGAAATTGATATTTACCCGGTTGTAAACCAGACAAATGCATTTTGTAATCAACAGCAGCTAACGGACGGGCTATCGGTGTATTGCCTTCTTCCTGTACACGTACCAATTTGCCGGCTTCGTCGAAAACGTAAAGCGTTACTCCGCCCACATGATCGCCGAACATATCAGCACGCTGCAAGTTATAGTCGTACTTAAAAGAAACATACAGACCTGTAGGACAATCACTGCGATCGTCCTCCATCATACCACACGAAGTGATCATGCCTGCGCCCAATAACAGACATAGCATTGCATACCATTTCTTTAGATATTTCATATCCCGTATCTGTTTTTATTTTACTATTCAAATTCTGTTCGCTGTAAAAAAGAGAGAGAGGCTTCAGCCATTGTGGCTTTGGGCCGCTATATCAAAAGCTCCCGTGCGGAACTTGGGTTTTTCAGGATTAAAGGAGTCAGACAGTTTGTTGAATGATTAAAGCTGTCTTTTTTTTGACATCGGTTCTTTGTATCGGATGCCGCGATACCCCAACGATTATGGGTCTGTTTGATGATAGTGTTTTTTGTAAATTATCCGGCGGCGGATTATGCCGCCGGATAATTCTCTATGCATGGCATTGAAACGTGTGCAACAGTAAAAACTACGATATCATAGCCTCAACGGGCTAACTACACACTTCAATGAGAGGATTTAAAGTTTACGATTTCGTACGAGCTGTGTGAGTTGTTTCAAAGCTTAAAGATCTGCATTCTGCGCACGTTTTGCCCAAGAAAGCACATTGATTTCAACAGACATGAACGAATCGGTCGGGTCGGGCGTATCAATGGTTCCTTCGGGAACTTCGGGTTCACCAAAGTTTCTGACGCTCTTCACGTTCACTTCGTACCAGTTGTTGCGGAGCACACCATAGCGACCTAAGTAATTGTCATCTGAATCGTAAGCCTCACCCGTGCCATTATCGGTCCAAGGAGTTTGTTCGTCGCCAAAGTGCTTGATATAAACGGGATAATAGTTCACACCACCCTTGTAATAAGCAATGGTCATGTTATGATTGACATTACCAATCACTTCAAGCATCTTCGCCTTCAGTTTGGCTTCGCCACCTTCTACATAAACCCAGTCACTGCCGGCCTTAATTTTCAAGGTATTGCCGTCCACAATCCTGTAACCTTCGTGCATACCTTTTTGCATAAAGGCAAATGCCAAGTTTTCGGCAGTCATAGTACCAGCAGTCAGATACTGTGACAAGTCGGGCAAAATGGCATTCAGAATCTGGCGTTTCACTTCATTCGTCACGCCCTGCTCGTCGTAATACACTGAAGAATTGCCATTCAGAATATAGAAGTCCTCGTACCCGGGTTTATCGGGATTGATGTCGAATGCCACACCTACTACGACACGAGTCAAATTCTTCGATTGCATTTTCTCGCGGTTTGTTGTATTTTCCAAACAGTAAACATACTTACCTGCAGCAGTGAAGTCAGATTTCTGAAGTTGTTGCATGGCTTTTGTTGTCAAATCACCCTCAACAACCTCAGCATTGTAGTTGGGGTCGTTCGCCCAATACGTGCGATACAAATTAGTACCGGTTTTTACGGGTGCGGTGCCCACAAAGCGATAATCGCTGTTCGCTGCCGCCTTCAGCGTCCACCAATTGGCACCATCCATATTGCGCACGTAGAAGCTCTTGTTGTTGGTTTGGTCAAGCACCCAACCCAGCACTTCGAAAGCACCTTCTTTCATCAATTGATTATGCCCACTTGCCAACTTAAAATCAGCGGTATTCACTTCAACCTTACCCACGGCTCTTTCAACGAACACCTTGGCTGCCGGAGCCAACGCAGCTTCTTCGGGAGTTGACTTAATGGCATTTACATCCACCTCTACCAAAGTCTGGAGTTCACCAGCCGGTTCATTGGTGCCACCGGCATCGGTATAGAGCGGTGCATTAGCCATAAAAATACCATACTTGGTTAGTTGGTCAACAGTAAGGTTTTGTGCCTCTTTAGACAATTCAACTTTCTCCTGCACCAGGTTATTGTCGTTGAGCACTACCAGGGCATAGAGTTTTTCACCTTTTTCCAAAGCAATCTTGCTGATTTTCTGCACCACTACGCCCGAAGCCGTCACCTGATTCGGATCATCTGTCACTCCGTTAAATCCGGTGGTGTTCAGCATATAAGTGGCTTCGTAGGTAGCAGCTGCGGCACTTGCACCCTTATACAGCAATAACTTGGCATTGTGAATGGCGTATTCCGAAGCTTCTCCATCATTAAACACATCGTTGGCACGGTTACTCTTTTCCTGCGGCAAATTGATGTTTAAGCTGATGTAGCCTTTGCCATTGACATCCCACTGCGGCTGACCTGCGTTTGAAACAGTAACATCATCACTCGAACATGCTCCCAAACCTGCGATAAGAAGAGCACTTGCTAAATACTTAATCGTTTTCATACTCTAAAAATTAGTGATGGTTGATAGAAAATATTTATTTAAAAATTGTTTTATTGGCTTATTTGCAAACAGTACGACACTAACACCCTGCACAAGAAGCGCACCTGTCAGTATCCTGTTGTTGGAGATGTGTGAGGACTGCATGAAAGGCACTACTCCGCATCAATTTGCAGTATGCGCAAATTTTCGGCAGCCTCTTTCACGCCACCCTTTGCTGCAGCCTCGAAGTAGCGTTTAGCTTCGGCATCATGTCCGCTTCGCATGGCCAGCACACCGCGTGCATGATGGGCATAGGGTGTATCGCCTGCTTTCTGCAAATACTTTTCGGCAGCAGCATAGTCACCGGTTTCGATGCGCGCACAAGCAGCATTCAGGTTGGCTGTAGGGTCATCGGGAAACATACGCACCGCTATTTCGAACACTTCATTGAACTCAGCACTTCCGGGTTCGTAGGTTTGTGCCACCAAAAACATCTCCTCAAGCGAAAGTTGCTGAGGTTTGGTTTTAATTAGTGCTTTAGCCTCATCTACCGTGAATGCGCGCACCGCGTAGTTCACCACATAATCCGAACGGCGTAATGCCGGATAACAAGAGGTAAGCATCACCTTGTAATCATCGGGATAGGTGCTTTTAATTTTCCATTCGCGTGCATCGGGTGCAAAATCCGGATGGTCCATAATTGCCAGAATTTCGCTGCGGTGCGTAAGGTTCGATGCCTCCACCCACTGTTTCAGTCCGTCCCAATTTTCAGGTGTCCACTTCACAGTAAATTTGCTGTCGGGCACTTCAACGAGCTGCGAAACGTAATTTTTGAGTGTCTTGGCACGGTTCTCTGCCAAATAGGCATTATGTTCGTAGGGTGACTCGGGCGAAGCAAAACCATGAATAATCACTGAGGTAATCGAGGTGTTCGGATCGTTTTTCACCACATTGATGGTGTTGATGATTTTTTCAAGTTCACGCGGATTCTGCCTATAGTCGGGTGTCAGCGTGATTTGATCAACGGGGAAATCAATAAAAGCCGACCCTTCGACATGGCGCGGTTTGAAATCGCCTTCAGCTTCGGGGCGCAGGTAAGCCATATAAGGCTTGCGCATACGCTGAATAAGAGTTTGATCTTGATTCTCAATTTTTCCACCGCATCCGCAAAGGTCCTCGGCCACCACTACATTGGCATTATTCATCCATTCGCGGTGCTCCACTCTGGCACTGTAATGAAAGGTTTGTGCCGTGTTATTTTTGCGTCGCACATCTTTCGTTCCTTCGGGATATTTGCGGTGTCCGGCGCGATCGTATGATATATGCTGTTTGCGTCCGTTCACCACGAGCGACGGTAGCGCACAAGTTTGACTGCCGCTTTTCACCACCGGAGTGAGTACGATTCGCTGGTTTGCCCTCATTTCGAGTTTATCCATGTTAAAGTCCATATCGACAAGCAGCGAACCGTCTTTCTGCATAACAGTCAGGTTTTTCACCAGAATGTTACTGTTCGCCAAGGCCGGCTCAGCTGTTTGTGCCGCAGCACTAAAAGGCACGAAAAGCAGATAGACCCAAGCTATATTTCTGTTAATCTTCATAAGAATCGGAATAGTTTTGAGGCATGTGAATGAGCCACCTTGCGAAAGGGGTAGCCCTTCATCACACCAAAATGAAAAATGTTTTCCTTAAAAAATATAGATAAAACTAAGGGCTGCCTTGGTGGGACCAAAGTAATGTTTGTGTTTCGATTTCAGTTTTTCGCCACAATCGCCACACTTGAATTTATCGTACTTTATATAGTCGTAGCCAATGCCAAGCGATGCTTCGAAGTTCCAGTGACGCGAAATAACCCACTGATAACCAGCTGTAACACCTCCTCCGGCAAACCAGCCTTCGTAGCGATGATCTTTCAATTCTTCGAATATTTTTCCCGGAAAATCGAAATGACCGACATTAAATTCTCCGCCCATGGCATGTACGCCCAAGAACCAACCGTTAAAACTTTCGCAGAACCAATAACGGTATTCGGGCTGCAACGCCCAATGACGCAAACTTTTACCTGAGGAAGATTTCCAAGGATTGAGACCGTAAAAAAGCTGTACCGTATGTTTGCGTCCTACAGAGGCCTCCAATCCCAAGTTTGGTGTTGTGGTGGCCCAATAGAGCAAATTTGTCTTCAAGGCTACATTCTGGGCTTGCAATGCCGACAGGCTGCCTGCGACAAACAATAATAACAACACGATTTTCTTTCTCATATTACTATCTTATTTGATGTCTATTTTGCACTTGCTTATTGACGAACTGATATGTATGTTCAGCCACAAACTTTTCCTATATCCACTCTGATGCACCCATACCCACCCAACATATAGATATACAATAAGGGCTATACATTGAATGAACAAAAACTTTGTTTCCCTTAATTGAATCTGTTACTGAAGTTTCCCACCCCTTCATATCAGCTATTTGAGTAATAGTTCCCTTCGGTGAGTGGTCTAAAAATCAAATGTTTTCCGAACGATTTAACGCACACCTAAAAAATGTTTAGTCCAAATCGGGCATGGCATAATCGTCCGAATCGCACAGAAGATGTGCCCAGACCTTTGTGGAGAAATCTGCCATTTTCCGTGCGGCTACAGTTGATAGGCATGCCAACAGATCCACTCCTGCTTCACGCGAC
>ERZ1026988.153-NODE-153-length-35159-cov-14.235928_pt1 | contig 35159 bp, 32 predicted proteins | sample MGYA00519291_ERZ1026988 | MGnify/ENA primary metagenome ERZ1026988 (study PRJEB26926, sample SAMN06164795) | human gut metagenome | biome: ENVO:00009003; feature: ENVO:2100002; material: ENVO:00002003 | host: Homo sapiens | place: USA | collected 2012 ... | reverse complement strand
ATTTTAGAAAAAATAAAGATGATATAATACTTCTAGAGATGAAAATGAAAGGATCAGAGGAGAAATGGCAGAGAAAATTTATGATGTGACAATTATTGGTGGAGGTCCAGCAGGGATGTTTGCTTCATTTTACTGCGGCCTTCATGAATTAGATGCCCAGCTAATTGAAAGCCTTCCACAACTTGGGGGACAAGTAGGGGCACTCTATCCTGAAAAACAAGTTTGGGATGTAGCGGGAATGCCAGGTGTAACTGGACACGACCTGATCGCTAAGTTAGAAGAACAAATGGCAGTGGCACCGATTGATCAATTCCTTGGCGAAACCGTTGAGGACGTCATCAAAGGAGATGATGGAACCTTTACCATCAAATCAGCAAAGCGGGTATCCCGGTCACGAGCAGTAATCATTGCTCTTGGTAACGGAGCGTTTACTCCCCGTAAGCTCGCTTTAGAAGGGGCAGCTGAGATTGAAGGTAAGCAGCTTTCATACTTTGTTAATCATAAAGCTGATTATGCGGACAAGCGGGTTGCCATTCTTGGTGGGGGAGACTCCGCGATTGATATTGCCTTGATGCTTGAACCTGTCGCCAAGGAAGTCCACCTTGTCCATCGACGGGACCAGTTCCGTGGCCTTGAGCATACTGTGACCCAGCTTAAACAATCATCTGTGCAATTGGATACGCCTTTCTTACCACGAGCATTAACGGTGGAAGATGATGAAACGGTAACGCTCGATCTTAAGAAGATGCGGAGTGACGACGAAGCACAATTGAATGTGGATAAGATTGTGGTTAACTATGGGTTTACCTCTAATAATGCGGCCTTGAATCAGTGGTCCCTTGACTTAGCAGCAGAACACAACTTGATCAAGGTTGATTCAATGATGGAAACTAGTACTGAAGGGGTATATGCGATCGGGGATGGTGTGACCTACCCGGGGAAAGTTGCATTGATTGCGGCCGGCTTTGGTGAAGCGCCGACCGCGGTAACCGCCCTAGCTAAGAAACTCTATCCCGATAAGCGAATGGCAATGCACAGCTCTTCAATGGGGATTACTAAATGAAAAAATGTCCCTACTGTAACACATTAAATCCAGACGATGCCGAAGTCTGTGAGAATTGTGGAAAACCACTTAAAGGGCAGATGCTTGCCTTGGTCTGTCCTAATTGTGGAAAAGTTAATGCATTAGGGTCACGAGAATGTTCGATATGTCATACGAAGCTAAGTATCATCAGCTAGTTTCACGCGAAATTACACCCAGAAAAAATAATAAGCGGTGGGGATATATGGCACTATGTCCCGTCAAGTATACAGATCAATTAGATAAAAATTTTAGGCGGCTTGATTGCGGAATTGTTCCGCGGTCAAGCCGTTTTTGCTTGTGTAAGCGCGTTTGGTATTAAAGTATTCAATGACTCCTTTGACGAGTTGTTCTAGCTCTGCTAGCGTCTTAGGACGAGGGTGTTTGTTAATCCAGATTAGCTTGAAGTCATTCCACCAACGCTCTATGGGTGAGTTTTCCCAAGGATGACCGGGGTGTGACATACTATGAATACAATTTTTAGAGACTAAGTAGTCGTTGAACATACTTGAGCAGTAAGCTGACCCGCGGTCAGTATGGATCATTGGTTGCGCATCAGGCTCAACCATAAAAGCACGATTAAAGGTTTCAATTACTGCTGATGAAGTTTCTGTGTCTGAAATATTGTAGCTTAAAGCGTAACGACCATATAAATCTAAAATAACGTGTACTCGTACTTTATGAAGTGTGTGTCCGCCGTAGGCTACTTCCGTTGTGTCGGTAACCCACACTTCATTTTTAGTTTTACGGTCGAATTGTCCCTGCAATAAGTTGTCATTGATGTATTCTTCATGGCGTTGAATTCGATTGCGCTTCTTCTTCCTAATATTTGCTCTAATTCCATGCTTACGCATGCAGTTAGTTATTCGTTTTAATCCAGCGGTAAAGCTTAAACGGTTTTCAAAGCTTAACTGTGTAGTCATCGCTAAATATCCCAGCGTCCAATTGTGTTCTTCTTCTAACTCTACAATCGCTTCAAGTAACTCTGCTTGCTCATTATGATATCGACTTGGCTTTCAATTGAGCCATTTGTAATAACCATCTCGCGAAGAATCAGCTATTTTACACAACTGGCTAATTGACCATCCATTTTCTTGATTTAGTTCTTTGATGGCTTGGTACCGGAGTCCTTTTCCACCTCCCGATTGCGTATTTCTGTTAATTTTTTTGCGAATGCAATCTCCATCTCTTGCTTTTCTAGCTGAGCCCTTAATAAGCGATTCTCTGCCTTGAGTCGGTCAACTTCCAGCCACTTCTCTTCTGGCTTAGCTTTGCCTCGGCGATCACGAAGTGATTCTGGGTCATTACCGCTTTTGCGATACTTTTGATACCAGCCATAAACTTGTTGGTAACTAATATGGTACTTTTCAACCGCCCAATTGTAGTTCACATCATGCTTAATCAACTCTTCAATGATAGTAAGTCGTTCTTCAAAGTCAGTCTTTCGTCCACTCATTTTTGAATCTCGCTTTCTTGGCGTATAGGCCTTTAAGTTAGATTCATTATACCGGATAATCCATTGTTCTAGTTGCCTTTGAGATCGTAAACCGTGTTTTATCGCAAATAAATCTAATACCTCATCTGTTTGTTGATATTGTTCAACCAATGAGTTTTTAAATTCTTTAGAGTAGCTTTAATTATGATGACTTGTTTGAAGTCCTGGCATTCCCTGATACTTGTATAGAAGACTCCACTGCCTGATAGTTTTTTGGCTAATCTTGTACTTAGTTATTACCTTATGGATTCCATTTCGTAAAACTTCATTGAGGATTAAGAGTTTTTCCTCTGCTGAGTATTTAGATTTTCTTCCCATAGAAAAAGCCCTCCAAGTATAAGATGAATTTTCTATTTCATCTGTATACTCAGAGGGCATTGTAGTCTTATTTTGGCTATGGTTGGGCCCGTTATGTGTTTGAAATGGCGTGTACCCGTAATTATCAGTTGAAACTAGGCGACTAACGGACTGTTGTGATCTTTAATGCCTTGGCTAAAGAATTTACTAATGATGAGCAACCGATCAAGAACTTCCTTGCTTTAATGCGCAATCAAGTAGACAATAAGAGTAGGTTTATTACTAAGATTCAAGACGAGATTATTAAGATTAAGCAGGAGCCAGAGAGGAGACGAGGCTTTATGAAGTTCGAGCTTGATTTAATGGATGCCCGGCGAGAAGAAAGAGAAGAAGGAAAATAAAGGCTAGTCAAATTCTTAAGCAGTCAAGATACAGCTCCGTCAGAAATAGTGGCTGCCCTCGTGAATGTCTATCAAATGTCAGAAAAAACGGCTCAGGAATATGTGGCAGGGTATATGAAGGCCCCAAAGTAGCTTTATTAATAAAGCCCCTAAGGCAGGAATAATAATTAAAAGAACTAAAAAGAAGTCTCTAACGTTTGAATTCTAAACATCAGAGACTCCTTATTTGTTTTAAATTTTTAGCAGATCAGCCGGCTTCATTAATGGAAAGTCCGCATCTTTAATACTATCGGGATTTGCAGAAGAGTAAAGGGCGCCTGCAAACTTGGCACCGGCTGCATGGGCGGCTTTCATATCATTGATCGTGTCCCCAACATAAACAGTAGTTGCGGGATCTGCTCCCATTTTATCCATTGCCACTAAAATAGGATCTGGAGCTGGCTTATGCTTTTTAGTATCCGCAGACGTAATGGCAACCTTAAATAACTTCGCAAAGTCATATTTGTTAACGAAGTATTCTTGGTATTCGTCAGCGAGTTTTGAAGTTGCGATGGCGATCTTTGCATCTTCACGATTGGCAAGGGTATTAAGCATTTCAGGGATTCCTTCAATCACTTTTGCCCGATCAGCACGTTGGTAAGCAAGGTCAAACCAGTCTTTTAACATTTTCGGAATTTCTTCCTCACTAATTCCAGCGAGGCGAAGAGCATCTCGACCAGTAATACCAAATAAGTCATGCTTAGTTTGTTCTACTTTGTCGGGCGCAACTGGGTGACCGTGTTGAGCCAACGTATCAATCATTGCTGGCATATACATATCAATAGTATCAATTAAAGTACCGTCAATATCAAAAATAAAATTCTCAATCTTCTGTGCCATTTTATTCATCCTTTATATAAAATAAGTACATTCTTAATTGTATAACAATTTTAGAAAAGATCGAGATTAGGATAGCTGATAATTTACCTTTTTATTTGAAAAAGACTACAATATAAATGGAATTATAAATTTTATGTGGGGTGGTCATTATCAGTAATCAAAAATCAGTACCTAAAAAGCTATCTTTCATCTCAATTTACTTTTTAGGGATTAATGGAGTAATTGGCTCAGGAACATTTTTACTGCCATCTGTTATTTATCGGTACATGAACTTATCGGCTGTAGCAGTTTTGCTATGTACAGCAATAACCGTCTCATTGATCGCCCTATGTTATGCCGATCTTTCTAGTCGTTTTACCGGCTCAGGGGCAGCGTGGCTTTATTCTTATCATGCATTTGGAAGATTCACCGGTTATGAGCTAGGAATTTTTACCTGGTTCTTAGGTTGCTGTACTCTTTCAGCGGAAATTGTTGCCTTATTAACTACCCTCAAGAGTTTTTTGCCAATCTTTAATCGGCCGCTTATCTATGGGGTCGCTGCTTTTGGCTTAATTGTGCTCTTTGCGGTTATTAATTTCTTCGGTCGCGGTCTTGTTAAACTGGTTAATAATGTATCAGCGGCTGCGAAGATTCTTACGCTGATCATCTTTATTGTCGTTGGGGTCTTCTTTATCCATAAAGCTAACTTCTCACCAGTGATTCCCCAAGCAGCTTTAAAGGGACCAATGCCATTTATTCATCACTTTGGAGAAGCCTTTACTCCGATCTTTTATCTTTTTACTGGTTTTTCATTTTTACCAATTGCTGCTAAGCAAATGAAGAATCCAGAAAAGAATATTCCTCGGGTGTTAATTGCAGTCATGGTTAGTGTAACTATTTTGGATGCATTGATGATGACCATTGCTGTTGGACTTTCCGGGACTAAATTAGGCGGTTACTCGACACCACTGGCTAATGCTTTGGGAGGTGCCCTTGCGAAGGGACTCGGAACCACTATTGGTAAGTGGGGATATGCCTTTATTATTTTCGGGATGCTTGTAAGTATCTTTGGGGTTGCCTTTTCAGCTTCGTTTAACACGCCATCGTTAATTGCTTCAATGGCCAATGAACATGGCATGTTGCCAAAGTTTATTGGGAAGAAGAATAAGCATGATGCTCCATGGGTCGGAATTTTATTAACATCCATCCTCTCTGCTTTATTCGCTACCCAGAGTTATCTCTTCTTGGTTAGTTGTACAGTCTTAGCCTCATTCATTCAATATGTTCCCTCGATTCTTGCCGTCATTAAATTTGAACATAGTAACGAATATCCAACACACGGTTTCAAATTACCCGGGAAATATCTTATCCCCATTTTTGCATTGTTAGTTTCTTGTTACATGGTTACCAATTTTACGGCTAAGACCCTGCTTGTCGGAACTGTCATCGCCATTCTTGCCGCGGCAGCCTACTTCTTTATCAAGAAAGATCGTAGTTATGAAGAAAAGCATATGAAATGGCTTGATGACTTGCGATTAAAAGATGAAAAAAAGAACTCCTAGATAACCAGAAAAAATAATTTTTAGACAATAAATCGGCACCAAACGTTCGAATTTCGATTCGTTTGGTGCCGATTTTACTATTAATTATCAATTTCTGGTGCCTGATCTAATTCTGCTTGCAGCATCCAGATCTTCTTTTCGATTGCCGTCTTAAAACCAATGAAGATATCTTGGGTCGAATAATCTTTTTCAATATCAGTCACTTCAATTCCATGCTGATAAAGGTCCTCAAGATAACGATAACCAGCGACTAAATGTGCGAGTCGTTCTGGTGTTGTTTTATCAAAGTTTCCTGGCCAGTCTTTAATTTTCGTATGGGTTGCGATTTCTTTAAGGGTCGAATAAGGTTCACCGTCGAGAGTTAATAATCGTTCAGATATTACATCAAGTTGATCGTTGATTTCATCCATAAATTGGTCCATTAATGGGTGAAGCTTTAGAAAGTTAGTGCCACGCATATACCAGTGAGTTTGATGAATTATCATTGCCATTTGACTCAGATCAGCAACTAATTGATTAAGTGTTTCTTTGGTTTCTTGGTATTTCATGATAAGACTCCTTTTCTATGTGTTAGGTGTATCATATCAGATTTTATAATGCGCTTACATAGATTTGGTTGAAACATTACGAAAGCTTATGAATTAAAAAACGACACTGAAGAAGATGAAATCTAATTCAGTGTCGTTAATTTTATCGTCGATTTAGACGGAAACGAATCATTTTATCGGATTCAGTACATAAGAAGATTAAGCAAGAGAAGACAATTACTGCTAACCATTCCAGCAAACTAATTCCGGTCACGTGGAAGGCCGCCTGCATAAATGGAACGTAGGTGAAGATCAATTGGAAGAGAATCATCAATCCAATAACGCCCCAGGCTTTCTTGCCAATATTTCCAACTTCTTTTAGCCCATATCGTTCAGTTCGAATGCTGAAGAAGTAGAAGGCCTTACTAATAACAATGGTATTAACCATCATTGTTGTAGCATTGACAACGTCTGCCCCAGCACTGATGAACCATTCGTAACCAATTAAGGCGAACAGCGCCATTAAGGCTGAGACATAACCCATCTGGATTAAATCATGCCGATTCATTAATCGTTGGGTCACTGGACGAGGATTGCGATCCATGATGCCCTTTTCTGCTTTTTCAAAGACGAACGCAAACTGGATAGTGATTGCGGCGATTAAGTTAATCCACAATAACTGCGCCGGTTGAAGGGGAACTTGCTGACCGGTAAGAATGGAGAAGGCAACCACTAATCCTTCCGCAAAGGAGGTTGGTAATAAGAATAAGATACTCTTTTTGATATTATCGTAAATTCGCCGACCTTCTTTGATAACAGCCGCCATTACCGCAAAGTTATCATTTCCTAAGATCATGTCAGCAGCATCTTTAGCGACGTCCGTTCCCTTGATCCCCATTGAAATTCCAATATCGGCTTTCTTTAAGGCGGGGGCATCGTTAACTCCATCCCCAACCATCGCGGTGATCTTTTGCCGGTTTTGGAGCGCTTCAATAATTTCAAGCTTGTTTTGTGGAGTCGTCCGCGCAAAGACTTGGTTATTTAAAGCGGCCTCTTCTCGTTCACTGGCAGAAAGTTTATCCCATTCTGCACCTGTGATTGCGTTGATTGGGCCTGTTGATAATCCTAGTTGCTTACCGATTGCACGGGCAGTTTGCGGGTCATCCCCTGTAATCATTTTAACGGAAACACCAGCACGGTTCATTTGCTTTAACGCAACGATCACTTCTTCGCGTGGTGCGTCTTGAAGAGCAGCTAAGCCAAGTAAGTGAATTCCCCTGTAGAGGTGGTCATGTTCGACTTCCATTAGGTTTTCGCCATTAACTGGTTGATAGCCGACTGCAATAACTCGTTTTCCGGCTTTGGACCAGTCATCTACCCGTTGTTGCCACTTGGCAGTATCAAATTGTGGATCTTCCTTTGCGGCCATTTCAAAGAGCTTATCTGGAGATCCTTTAACAAAGATTACTTGTTGTTTATCTTCCGGATCACGAGTTAATTCAGCGATATAACGGTAATCAGAATCAAATGGAAGGAGGTCAACTGCTTTATATGGCGATTGATATTTAGCCCCAAACGCTTTGTGGTAAAGAGTTAAGAAGGCTCCATCGGTTGGTTCACCATTAATATGCCAGGTGCCGTCTTCATCAGTTAAAACCGTATCATTTGCTTGGTATCCAGCCTCTAAGAAAAGTTTGAGCTGCTCTGTCAGTTGGGCTGGTTTGCCATTTAAGAGAATCTCACCCTCAGGAGCATAACCAGTTCCAGTAACCGTGTAGTGTTTATCGCCGACCCATAACTCAATGGCAGTCATTTCGTTTTTGGTAAGGGTTCCTGTTTTATCAGTAGCAATAACATCGACCGAGCCTAATGTTTCAACAGCAGGCATTGATTTGATAATCGTCTGATGCTCTTTGGCCATTTTGCTAATACCAAAGGCTAAGATAACAGAGGTGATTGCAGGCAAACCTTCTGGGATTGCACCAACTAACATTGCCACGACTGCGAGCGCAAGGGCAGGCAAGGAGTAAATTTCGAGGAAGAAACCGACAACGAAAACAATCACTGAGGCAGTAATCGTAATGTAAGAAACGACTTTTCCAACATGGTCAATTTCTTTAGTTAATGGGGTCTTCTTTGGCTTGATTTGCGCAACTTCCTGTGAAATCTTACCAATTTCGGTTTGTTCACCAGTTGCGACTACAATTCCTAGACCACTTCCGCTTGTAACTGAAGTCGAAGCATATGCCATATCAACACGATCAGCGAGGGGAACGTCTTGGTCGGTAATTGCTTCATCAGTTTTGATAACCGAATTGGTTTCACCGGTTAAAGCTGATTCCTCAATTCGTAAGTTATCAGCTGAGACAATCCGTAAGTCAGCTGGTACATTATCACCGGCTTCGAGGAAAACAACATCCCCACGGACAAGATCCGCGGCATCAATATCTTGTCGTTTACCATCCCGGTAGACGGTGGCATGTTGCGCCATCATCTCTTTGATTTTGGCGAGGGCATTCGCGGCACTTGATTCTTGGAAATAACCAATGAGCGCGTTTAGAATGATAACCGCCCCGATAACAATCGCATCAGTATAGTGACCAATTAAAATGGTCAGTAAAGTAGCGGCTAATAAAATGTAGATAACAATATTGTTAAACTGGCGTAAGAAGAGTTTCCACTTTGGCGTTGGTTTTACTTCAATGATATTACGTCCTTCATCAGCAAGCCGTTTTTCGACAGCTTGGGTTGATAAACCGTGAGTAAAATCAGTTAATTGGTATTCTTTCTTTATTTCGTCAGTTGTTAGTTGATAATTTTCTTTCATTTTTCCCCTTAAATATATAAATTGAGTAAAGTAACTAATGCTTAAAGGTCCCACACCTTAAGCGAACAACATCAGTGAAGCCGTATTAAGTTTTTGCTTTAATCATTCCTTCGTATTTATCGTATAAATATCGTACCATATTCATTTAATATTTTAGTTCTAGTTAAGATATTTTTAAAATATGATTCATGAATTATTAATAAAAAGACCGAGAAACGTTTCCTCGGCCTTTTTATTAATTATTAAACGTATTATTTTCAACATTCCGAATAAAGTCAGCGAGGTGCTTGTAATAAACATCAGGGTTATCTACCATGTGGTGGTGACCACCATCGGGAGTAGTAACTAGCTGTGAATTTGGAATGAGACTATTCATTGTCTTAGCAGTTTCGATTGGCATCGTTTCATGTTCACCAAATGTAATTAAAGTTGGCACCTTAATATTCTTCAATTGATCACGGAAATGCCAGTCTTTGAGCTTACCGGTAATCACAAATTCGTTATCACCTTGGAAGACGTTGTAAACCGCCGTGCCACCAAGGTCTTTAAGATGATAAAGCTTGGATGGCTGCTTCCGGTCAACGTATTGTTCATTCATTACTTGAACGTATTCTTGATACTTAGGATTACTGTAATCATTCTTGGCTTCGCATTCTTTCATAAAGGCAACCGCTTCTGGAGAAAGAGTCTTTTCCCGTAATTCATTAACTCGGTCGACATATTCATCAATTTCGTCAACCATTGAAGAAATAATTGCGCCTTTAAGATGTTGCCCATACTTAACAGCGTATTCTTGAACTAAAAGGCCACCCCAACTTTGACCGATAAGATAGAAATTGTCTAAGCCAAGTTTTTCTCGTACTTCATCTACTTCATCAAGGAAATATTCGTAAGTAAGGTACTTCTTAGCAATCTCAGGATCAGAAAAATCAGGTTGATCAGAATAGAGTGAACCTAATTGATCATACATTGTTACCTGAACGTTAAGACCTTGCTTCTTTAATTGTTCAGCAGCGTCTTCCCAGTATTCATGATTGCCACCAGGACCCCCATGCAAAGCCAATAAATGAATATCACCTTCACCTTGGGTATTCGTCCATAGATGATAGCCGTTATCAAGGGTAATAATTTTAGTGCCTTGTTTCATTCTCGAATCTCTCCTTTTTATTAGTAATACTAACTATTTTACCGCAATTAGCTGAATTCTGCTAAAACTAGTTTTAATGCGTTGTCTTTTTAGTGAGCATTTAGTTCAAAATAGTAACACCTGGAATACTAAGATGACAGCCATTCAGCGCTAATTGATATTCAATCCGTTCGTTGCCACGAAGCGTGTATTCGTAATCAGTGCTATAAATAATGATCCCTAATTGATGACCAGCTACAATTCGGTGGAAAATTGGTTGAAGATCAAACTTAACAGTGACAAATTGATTAGCGGCTAATTCATCAACTTGTGCTGGATTGTTTCGATTTTGCAAATTGATATGCCCACTTGCGATTACCTTATAATTAGTTGCTTCTTTTGCTAATTTAAATTCACGAAGATCATCTGTCTTCCAGTGATAACCTAGCTCAAGACCATTACGATTAAACAGAACAGGCGACATTGTAAGGCGTTTGCTGCTGCCAAGGTCAACAAGCCGGGCACTAATCATTCCATAATTTTTCGAAGAAGCTACTTTTAAGGTGACAGTCGGTGTTCCGCGGAGAAGCGTATCATCATTAAATACAGCAGTTACAAAGCGCCGACTAAATTGACCGTTATCCTTCACGAGTGCCTTTGCCCATGCTTGGGGTTGTTTACACCATTGAAGGTACTTTTCTTCTGGTTGTTGGTCATTAAAGCTTTGGATTCCTAGTCCGGGCAAATTCGTTAGACGATGGTCGTTAAATTGGTACTGTTTCTGTTCGCCCGCCGTCCATTGATCATATGCGATCCAAGTTTCGGGGGTGCTATTGTCTTGCACAAGAACGCTTGGCAACGTATCATCAGCCTGATTTTCTTGTCCCCAGAGCTTATTAGCAAGCCAGAGATTAACCATGTCAGAGAAATCTAATGAACGAAAGGCATTGATATAAATATGTTGTCCTTGGTGAAGGATGAGTTTGCTTGTAATTGGCAGACTTTGAATACCGTCATAAAGTGCCTTAACATTGCTAGGACGGACGTTGGTATCATTAAGGCCATGCACCATCATCACAGCAGCTTTGATGTTTTCGAGATCATGCCGGTAATTGCGGTGGTCCCAGAATTCATTATAATTACCAGTTGTTCGATCCATTGCTCCTTGCATTTTAGCAATATATTTATCATTTACTTTTTCAATTCGGCGGTAGTCTGCGGGACGTTTGGTTCGACTGAATGTTTCATCGGCTAAAACGTCTGCGTCTTCCCCTTGAAAGCCACCCGGTGCGCGGACAAGGCCATTTTCCCGATAATAGTCATACCAGCTGGAAATGGCCGCTTCACTAATAATTGCTTCGAGGCCTGGTACACCAGTGGTTGCGACAGCGGTGGCTAAAGTGCCGAGATATGAGCGTCCTGTCATTGCGACTTTACCATTACACCAGGTCGCCTTGATTGTGGTACCGCTATGACGGTCAGTAAAGGCTTGCCGATCACCATGAAGCCACTCGACGACAGCCTTCATCGCATCAGTCTGTTCTGGAGAACCACACGTTTGCAGACCGTCCGAATCTTTGGTACCAATTCCGGCTGAATAAACAACCGCATAACCACGGGCAGCGAGGTAATTATTTAGCGTGTATGCTGGCGTGGTACTAAACGTCTCAGTAGCTTGCCGGCTTTCGCCAGTAACTTTTTGGCGTGAAAAGTCAGTCGGAAATTTTTCTTCAGTCGGGGCCTGATAATCAGGATCCTTATGCTTCAAAGGAAGATTGACGTTATGCGTTGCTTTTTCGCCCCATTCGTCGTTTGTTCCTTGATTATAAGGACTAGCAGTAAAGACAACGGGAACTTTTAAGCCATGGTCTGACTCAATTGGCCGCATAATTTCTGCTTTAACTAAATCTGCTTTACCATCAAAATCGGTATCCATATCGGTCTCAATGTAAACAACCTCACGAATGAATTTAGCAGGATCAAAACTAGCAAGCGGCTTCCCATTGAAAAAGAACGGTTTTTGTTCAGCTGGAAGTTGGTAACTCCAAGCCATAAAGCCCTCTGCCGTTAAATGATCAATAAGCGATTGACCATTTTTGTTATGAGTATTTAAAAGAAGGTAAAAAGCATCGATAACGTTTGCGGTTGTCCATTTTTGATGTGATTCGACTGGCAAGCCAATTTTCTTAACTGTAGCAAGGGAAGCTGTAATGTCAAAATCAACTGCGGCCTCAAAATCGAGTAGTTGGAGAGCGACGAGGTAAAATACTTCATCGGTTAATATTTGATTTTGGTCAAACCAATCATCAAGAGCAAGGTCAGGGGTAGCTAAGAGGTCATGAAGCCACTGTTTAGTGACGATCGGCTGGGCACTTGCCATATGAATGCGTGCTAAGAAAGTTTCAAACATTGCGTTCGGTGTCAAAGTTTGTTCTTCGTTTTTCCGAAGCAAGTGAATCTGCATTAATTCTTGGCGCCGTGCTTGTGGTGTAGTTGAAGTAATACTAAATTGATTGATTTTCATCTGGAACACCTCGTATAAAATTTGATATATTAATTATCGCACTTTTATAATAATTTGCTTAGGATAAACAGTGTTGCGATTTAAGGCGTATACTTTATACTAAGACTTAGTTTAAAAAATGATGATTGGGGAAACGCTGATGGTAAAAAACATAATGGAATTTCAGCATGTAAGTAAACAGTATGATGATAACGTTGTGTTGCGTGATATAAGCTTTGAAATTGAGGCCGGTAAATTCTATACCTTATTAGGACCATCGGGATCAGGAAAGACAACAATTTTGCGCTTAATTGCTGGTTTTGATCATCCTAGTAGCGGGAAAATTTATTTTGATGGAAAGCAAATCAATGATATTCCCGCCAATCAACGGCAAGTCAATACCGTCTTTCAAGATTACGCCCTTTTCCCTCATATGAATGTGGCAGAAAACGTTGCCTTTGGATTACAGATTAAGGGTGTCAAAAAAGCGGAAATTAAACAACGCGTAAAAGAAGCTTTGCACCTGGTTCAATTAGATGGCTATGGTGATCGGGAAATTACCGCAATGTCTGGTGGACAAAGACAGCGAGTTGCTATTGCCCGGGCAATAGTTAATAAGCCGAAAGTACTATTGTTGGATGAAGCCTTATCTGCGTTGGACCATAAGTTACGAGTTCAAATGCAGACCGAATTGCGGCAATTACAACGGCGGCTAGGGATTACTTTTATCTTTGTTACCCATGACCAAGAAGAAGCATTAGCCATGAGTGACCAGATTATGATTATTAATGATGGTAAGATTCAGCAGAGTGGGACCCCCGTTGATATTTATGATGAACCACTTAACCATTTTGTGGCTGATTTTATCGGCGAAAGCAATATTGTTCCAGGCATTATGAAAAAAGACTATGTAGTTTCAATCAATGGTCAAGACTTTGATTGTGTTGACGCGGGGATGAAACCAAACGAAAAGGTTGAAGTTGTCATCCGGCCAGAAGATCTTGACATTACGACGGTTGAAAAAGGAAAATTAGTCGGCACCGTTGAAACCCAGCTTTTCCGTGGCGTTGATTATCAAATTACGGTGATTGACCAACGTAACCATAAGTGGAAAATCAATTCTATTCATAAAACAAAGGTCGGGGCTAAAGTAGGGATTACATTTGATCCCGAAGATATTCACGTTATGCGGTATAACGAAAGTGAAGAAGATTTTGATGCTCGCCTTGATAGCTATGAGGAGGGGGACTAATGCGGCAAAAAGCGATGTTTATCGTCCCATATGCATTGTGGATTATCCTATTTGTGATTGCTCCATTGGTATTGATACTTTATCAATCATTTTTTAATATCAATGGCCAGCTGACCCTTAATAACTATGCTGAATATCTGACATCAGGTGTTTATCTTAAGATGACGCTTAATTCTGTTTGGTATGCCTTTTTGATTACCCTTGTGACATTAGTGATTAGTTATCCCACTGCTTATGTTTTGAATAGATTGCCTAACAAGCAGTTTTGGCTATTGCTGGTAATTTTGCCAACATGGATCAACTTATTATTGAAGACGTATGCGTTTATTGGCTTGTTTAGTCGAACCGGGACAATTAACGGTTTCCTCCAGTTTATGGGCCTTGGGAGTCATCAGCTTTTGTTCACGGATGCCAGTTTTATGTTTGTGGCTGCTTATATTGAAATTCCGTTTATGGTGTTGCCGATTTTCAATAACCTGGCTGAAATTAACCCGTCACTAATAAATGCTAGCTATGACTTGGGCGCTACTCATTGGCAAACCTTTCGTCGGGTGATTTGGCCGCTTTCTATGCCGGGAGTAAAAGCTGGAATTCAGGCAGTTTTTATTCCATCGCTTTCACTCTTTATGATTACCCGCTTGATTGGTGGAAATCGTGTAATTACTTTAGGGACTGCGATTGAAGAACATTTCCTCACAACGCAAAATTGGGGAATGGGTTCAACGATTGGGGTGGTGCTGATTATCGCAATGTTTATTATTATGTTTATGACTGGTGATAAGAAACAGAAAGGAGGACGCCATTAATGAAAAAGCAGCGATGGTCATGGGGAAAAGCATACCTGGCATTAGTTTTTGTGATCTTATATGCGCCAATTTTGTATCTAGTTGTTTTTTCCTTTAGCAGCGGACAAACAATGGAAAAATACCATGGCTTTTCTTGGCAACACTATGCGGATTTGCTTGCGGATACGCGAATGATTACCATTGTTATCAATACCTTGTTAGTAGCATTTTTGGCGTCACTATTAGCAACGATTATCGGAACATTAGGAGCCTTGGCAATTAAGGATGCACGGCGCCCGTGGAAGAATAGTTTATTATCCTTAAATAATGTTTTAATGGTCTCGCCCGATGTAATTATTGGGGCAAGCTTTTTAATCTTTTTCACCATGCTGGGGGTAAGACTAGGCTTTGTCTCAGTCCTCTTAAGCCATATTGCCTTTTGTATCCCGATTGTTGTTTTAATGGTTTTGCCAAAATTAAATGAAATGTCTCCAACATTAGTAGATGCTGCCTATGATTTAGGGGCCAGTCGCTGGCAAGTTCTTTCCCGGGTAATCCTTCCATCAATTGCCCCGGGTATTTTTGCGGGCTATTTTATGGCTTTTACTTATTCACTTGATGACTTTGCTGTGACCTTCTTTGTTACTGGAAATGGCTTCTCAACGTTATCGGTGGAAATATATTCGCGGGCGCGGCAAGGAATCAATCTTGAAATCAATGCCCTCTCTACGTTGATGTTTATTGTTTCACTTCTGTTAGTAATTGGCTATTACCTTATTAGTAAACGGGGCGGTCGACGGACACGGATTGTGGCTGTTAAAGAGGGGGATGCACAATGAAAAAGATATTTACTGCGTTCCTCGCGATTGTCGTTATTTGTATCTTGCTAGCGCTTGGGGACGTTGCTTTTAACCAGCAAAAAACTGGTGGTGGTAAACAAACACTGACCATTTACAATTGGGGAGACTATATTGACCCAGCATTGATAACGAAATTTGAACATCAAACTGGCTATCATGTTGATTATGAAACCTTTGATAGCAACGAATCAATGTTAACCAAGATTCGGCAAGGTGGGACTAATTATGATGTCGTTGTGCCAAGTGAATACACTGTTCAACGGATGAAAAAGGAGCATTTAATTGCACCTCTTAACCATCGGAAATTACCTAACCTTAAGTATATTGATCCGCAATTCTTAAATCGTTCTTTTGACCCCGACAATCGTTATTCTGTGCCATACTTTTGGGGAACGTTAGGTATTATCTATAATGATCAAAAAGTAAATGGCAAAGACGTCCAACATTGGGAACAACTTTGGAATCCGCGTTTAAAGAATAATGTCATGTTGATTGATAGTGCACGGGATGTGTTTGCGGTTGCCCTTATTACTCAGCATCATTCTGTTAATACGACCAACTACCAGCAGTTGAAGCTTGCGCAGGCCCATTTAAAGCAGTTGACGCCCAATGTAAAAGCGATTATTGCTGATGAGATGAAGATGTACATGGAGCAAAATGAAGCAGCCGTGGGTGTGACCTATTCTGGTGACGCGCGCGAAATGATGAATATTAATCCGCACCTTCACTATGTTGTGCCAAGCGAAGGGAGCAATATATGGTTTGATAACATGGTGATCCCTAAAGCAGCACGTAATAAAAAGGCGGCTTACGAATTTATTAACTTTATGTTAGATCCCCAAAACGCGGCTCAAAATGCTCAATACGTTGGATACGCGACACCAAATAAAGCGGCTAAAAAAGAATTACCCAAGAAAATTACCGATGACAAAGCTTTCTATCCTCCTGAAACAACGATGAAGCATTTGCAAGTATATCGTGATTTGCCATTACGCGTTTTAGGCGAATATAATGATTTGTTTTTAGAATTTAAGATGTTTGCTAAATAGTTATAAAAAAGAATCGGACTCTTGGCATTAAAAATCATGTTAGGAGTCCTATTCTTTTTCTTTTATAAGGGGATGTGGTTTACTAAAAATAAAAGGCAAAATGATCGGAGGCTGCTTATGAAGAAAATTTTAGCAATTAACCATGAATTTGTTGCTCGAAGCTATATTCTATTTCCAACGTTGCTATTTGCATTCTCTATCATTGCTCATGCAAATATAATCACATTTGTTTGGCCGTTCATTTTTGTTTACACCGTTGAAAAAGTAATGCCCTTTATTCTCGATGGACGCCTAAATTTAGCTTCTTGGTCTGGTGTTACTAAGTTTTGTTCAGTTATTGCTTTTATTGGGGGAGTCCTTGCTTCTATTGGGATTTATTTTCGATTTGAGTGGCTTGCTAGCTTGGCGGCGATCTTGATCGGTTTTGGCGTGACGGGGTTAAAATTGCTGGGCGATCCCAATAAGGAAATTTCCGAGATTGATTTGAAGCGAGTAAATGTTATCGCGGGCTTTAGTGTAATTATCGGACTGATCGCTCTCGGGATTTTACTGATGAAGCTGCCGTTAGTTGTCGGTTTTGTTTTTTATACTTTTTTCCTGGGCCTTGAAGTTATTTACGCTTACGTTGTTGTTAAACGAGATAAGACACCATTGGATTTAAAATTCTCTTTTAATTTAAAAACGGCTTTTCCTGCCATCGCCGTGCTTACCGTTGTTTTTATTATTAGTTTCTTTAAGAAGACGGGGCGAATTTCTGATTTTAGTTGGGCCCTAATCGTGCTAGCAATTATTGGGATTATTCTTGAACTACGAAATATTCTGGGACAACCTTTTAAACTATTTCGTATTTGGCTCGGAGCGATCAAGAATTATGTCATTATCTATACTTTACTATTTGCTTTTCAACAGAATAAAGCTTATTGGATTTTCATTGTCTTTATCGAATTGATGCTTTCGGGAATGTTAGTGGGCGCATTGAGTCCTAAATTGCAAAAGCTTCCATTAACTACTCGCTATAAAACCGCCCTTATCTGTCTTACTCTTGGCTTATTCTTAACGTATACCGATTACCTATATTTGCTTGGAACAGCTATAACAGTCTTTTGTGCCATCTTATTAGGAAAGTGGGCACGAAAACAAGTTCCCGATAAATATAGCAGTATTGATCAAAAACTATCCGTATTTGGTTCGCTTTGTAATCAAATTATTTTATTTGGTGCTTTGGAATTAATTTCATATTTTCAACTTGATAATAAGAGTGCGCTCCTTATCCCGTATATCGATCACCAACAGGAGCTGCAATATAGTCGCGAGATGTTTTACTTGCGAGTCAGCATGATTACTTTATTTGTTATTACTGGTATTTTTGTGATTTATCATGATCGTAAGTATTTATTTGTTAAAAATTGATTAGTCTATTGGATTGATGTTTAAAACTAAAAATGGTCGGTGAAAAATTTAAAATTTTCCCGGCCATTCTATTATTAATGTTAAATATATTTTGGTGAAGTTTCAGGTGCCCATAAAAGACAGATAGTACCACCTATAAGTAAAACAAGAGTACAAACTAGCATTGCTAAAATGGGACCGCCAAGATGAGTTAAGATTGGTAATAAGAATGTTCCACTAGCAGCCCCAAAACGACTGATAGTGATACAAGTACCAACTCCACTGGCTCGAACCTTAACATCAAATAGTTCTGTTGGATATGGATAATCAAGGACAAGTCCTGAAGATAAGACTATCGCAAAGATCGCAAAAACGCTAATTTGGAAGAAAGATGAAAAGTTATTGCCAATTATTAATAAGATAAGGGCTGCTGCTGAAAGGAAAAATGTTCTTACCAAAAACATCCGCCTGCTAAGAATCTTGAAGATTAAACTACCGAAAATTACGCCGATAAGGACGCAACTATTATAGATAATCCCAGAGAGGTTGTTATTACCAAGATCCATACTTTTTAGGAGAATTGGTAAGAAGATACTGATACCGAAAAATGAAAATGCCTGACAAGCATAGAATAAGCCACCAACAATGGTTTTTCGGCGATAAGGGGGATTAAAGAGGGTTTTAAGAGAGACAGCTTTTGGTTTTTTACTACGAATTTGTTTTAATGATAATCCCCATTTTTTCCCAAGGTGTTTTTGAATTAGTTTTTGAGCAGTTTTATTCTTACCTTGACTTGCTAACCAGCTCGGGGATGCCGGAATCCGGAAGATTGACCGATAGATTGCAGCCATCAGTCCTGGAACGACACTTGATGCAAGGATAACTTGCCAATTATGAGTGCCAAACCCTGTTATTAAAATTCCTGCAATGTATGAAGTAATAAAGCCAATTGTCCAGTAAACGATTAGTTGGCTCTGTAGGCGGCCGCTTTCTTTTACTGGTAACCATTCTACCAATAGAGCATTCCCAACAGTATAGTCAATAGCAATCATTAAACCGATTAAAATCCGTAAGATAAACAGGATAACAAGATTCATTGTTGCTAATTGCAAAAGAGAAAATATAGAAAAAAGATACATATCGAGCATCAACATTCTTCGTCGGCCAAATTGGTCAGCGATTTTACCCATTAAAGCACTCCCAGCAAGTCCAATTAAACTCCCAGCACCAATTAGGCCAACCCAAAAGTCGGGGATATTGATATAATCAGTTGCTTGGGAAAGTGCGGTTCCACTAATTCCAAGAGCAAAACCACAAGCAATTTGTCCAAGAGCGAGGGCAAAATATATTCGAAAGTGAATTGATGATAAAGGTGCTTTTTTGTAATTCTTCTTTGTATATTCCATAAAAAATTAGGCATATGTGATCAAAATTTGGCCTAACTAATTGATTCCTCCTTGTGAATAAAAAAAGTAAGTAATACTACCTTAACAAAAAAATGGTATTTAATGCAAATTGCTGTTTCAAATAAAAAAGAGAGTAAGAAAAAATCAATCTCACTCTCTGCTTAACTTTTTGCTATTAATTCTTATCTGCTAACTTACTGTGCCAGTAGCCGTAAGTGAAGTAGATGACAATTCCAATTCCAAACCAAATCGCTGCGCCAATGTACGTTTCTTTTTGCAACTGGGTCATCATGCCAAGGCAGGCAAGACCAGAAAGAATTGGAAGAACAGGGTAGAGGGGAACCTTAAAGCCCCCACGATTACCGATATCCTTTCGCTTACGAAGCGGAATAATTCCAAATGAAACGAGCATGAAAGCAAACAAGGTTCCGATGTTAACTAAACTTGTAAGTTGATCAAGAGAAACAAGTCCGCCCATGATAGCGATAATAATCGCCACGATCCATAATGCAATTTGTGGCGAGTGACTTTTTTCATCAAGCTTGCCTAAGAATGAAGGAAGCAGACCGTCACGACCAATTGCATAGATCAAACGAGAACTAGAATAGATCATCGAAACCATCATTGTGAACATTCCGATCAAAGCCCCAATTGATAATAATTCTGCCAACCAGTCTTGATGAACCATCTGTAAGGCGAATGCCACTGGATTAGCAACATCAAGTTTGGTGTACTTAACCATCCCAGTTAGGACTACGGCAACACCAGTATATAAGATGGTTGCAACAGCAAGTGTCCCAATAATTCCCAGCGGCATATTCCGTTTAGGATTCTTAACTTCGGCGGCTGAACTAGAAACACAGTCGAACCCAAGATAAGCAAAGAAACCAATCGTTGCCCCGTGAATAACACCCTTCATGTGGTATGGAAGGAATGGATGGTAATTTTTGGGCTTGATGAAGAAGAAACCAACAATAATAAAGATCAAGATAATTGCAATCTTAAGGAAAACAGCAATGTTGTTGATACGCAGTGAAGATTGCATCCCCCGTGCAAGCATTACTGTAATTAAAAGAACAATTACAACCGCCACGATATTTATGTAGGTACCATGGGCTGGATCAAATGGACCTGAGAGTGCTTTAGGAAGATGAATACCAAATCCTTCAAGTAATGTATTGAAGTAGGCTGCCCAACCTGTAGAAACAGATGCAACAGCTAACATGTATTCAAGAACTAATGCCCATCCAAGCAACCAGCCAAGGAATTCACAAAACACTACATTTCCGTACGAGTATGCACTCCCAGCAACTGGTAATGCAGAAGCAAACTCAGCATAACACATTGCAGCTAGCGCACAGACAATCGCTGAAAACAGAAATGACAATGACACTCCTGGTCCAGCTGAATTTGCGGCAATTGTTCCAGGGAGAATGAAAATCCCAGTACCAATAACAGTACCGATCCCAATTGCCATGAGATCACGAGCATTCATTGATTTAACGAAAAGCTTGTCTTCACCAAGATACCGATCGAGACTTTCTTTTCGCATAATGTTTAAGCTCATCTTTAACCCACCTTTGCTATAATAAATTGTACGTGCCGAAATGGTTCGTCACGTTTATAATTAATAATGATACCTTAGTTAATATTAAAAGTAAATTAGAGAAATTTAATTACAAAAGAGGGATAAAAATGGCAATAGAAGTTACTAGTGGAGCAGTTGTATATCGTCAAGGCGAAAACGGGATCGAGTATTTACTCTTAGAAAGTCAAAATAAGGGACACTTCTGGGGCTTCCCCAAAGGTCACGTTGAAGGCGATGAATCACTAGAAGAAACAGCAATTCGTGAAATAAAAGAAGAAACGCAATTAGAATTACCAATTGATACAAGTTTTAAGGTGTATACCGAATACGACTTACCAAATGGCAATCATAAGCAAATGACCCTTTATACTGCCGAGTTAAATAACAAAGAAGACATTCATCTGCAAGCAGAAGAGATTAAGAATTGTGGATGGTTCAATTATCAAGATGCTCGTGAACGGTTAACCTACGAGAATTTAAAAGAACTGTTAGATCAAGTTAACGATCATTTAAAATAAACAATTATGAAAAATAATAAGTATGTGTTTATTGTGACAGGGGCAGCGGGGTCCGGCAAAACAACGGTCGCTAACTACCTACAAGATCATTATGATATGCACCGGGTAATTACCCATACGACCCGGCTGCCACGTCCGGGAGAACAAGATGGGGTAGACTATCATTTTGAAACACCATCTTCCCTGAAGAAACTCCATTTGCTTGAGCAAGTCACTTATGACCAATTTCAATACGGTTCTTCATTAGAAGGCTTAGCAGAAGGATGGGAACAAGGAAAAAATGACGTGATTGTTCTTGACACAGCTGGCGCGATTACTTACCATCAACAACTTGGTGCCCAAGCAGTAATTATTTTCTTGACCGTTACCCATATGGCTTCTTTAGCTAAGCGAATGACACTGCGGGGCGATAAATTGAGTGCAATTCATTCTCGCTTGCATAGCAAAGAGTACCACCGTGATCTTGCCCTGCCAGCGGCTTTAAAAGGGATCGCGCATGTCGTAGTTAACGACCAGTGGAAAAATACCAAACAACAAATAGATGTAATTGTTAGGCAGATATTATCCAAAAAGAACTAAAATATGTTACAATATCATCTCTAATCGGGAGGGAAAATATTGGAGAAATTAATTGATCAAGCACAGACCATTATTAAAGATCATCATTTGCGGTGGACTAAGCAACGTAAAATGATGATTGAATCAGTTGCGCGACACCCTGATCGTTACTTTAATATTGTAGAAATTGACCAATATCTTCGAGAACAATTCCCTGGATTAAGTCACGATACTATTTATCGAAATTTCAAAGAATTTGAGAAACTGGGTATTGTCGAATTGCGTCAACATCATGATCAGATGCAGGTTAAATATTCATGTGATTTTACGCATCACCATCATTTTATTTGTGATATTTGCGGACGAGTTCAAGAGATTCAAATGCCACCAATTGATAAGAAATTCTTTGAAAAGCAGTTGCCAGGAGTTAAAATCACTGGGCATCGTTTTGAATTGCACGGAATATGTGCCCAATGCCAGAAAAAATCTTTACAATAAATTCATATTTATTGGGCCAGTTTTCGTGTATTATATACTCTGGAAAAGGAGAATGAGACATGGGAGCAAAGATACCGCCATTAGTAACCCCCTTTGCACTTGTATCATTGGTACTTGCGTTGGGTGCCACCAATGTAGTGGTTAACAAGGCAACGCATACTTCTGAAGGTGCAAAAGTAACATCAGTATCAACAAGTCGCCAATTTCAGCAATCAGGTGATGACGAAAGCAATCAATCAAGTCGGAATTCACAAAGCGATCGTGATAATGATGATGATGAAAGTGCAAGTAGCTCATCAACTACCCGGACAAGTAATAGCAACAATACAGCGAATGATACTGGGGATACTAATCAAACTACACGGTCAGCAGGAAACACTGGCACAGAAACATCGACAAATCGATCAGCAAATACAAATGAAAGTACGAGTGCTAATCGAAACAGTACCTCACAATCAACTGGTACAACAACTAACAATAATACAACGACACAGGACACGACTGGTGGTAATACTACCGGAACAACTACGACTGAATGATAAGGAGGCGGGTTATTAATGTTTAGTTTTCTTGATATGATTAACTCGTCATTGAGTTACTTTAACCTTGATGTAAAGTTAAAGAGTCGTATTTATATCATTATTGCTTCACTAGGCGATATTTATTTAGTTTATGTTACGTTCCGACTCTTTATGAATCATGTTTGGCTACGGGCATTGTTATATGGCTTAGCAGTGATTGGATTAACATATTTTATCTATCTTAATTTCGTCTTTTACTTTCTTGAGAAGACTTCACGATTTGATTTTATTTCACCGCGTGTCGCAAAGATTACTGGTCAAAAATTTGAGGACGGCAAAGCTAAGACCCCTCTTGATGCACAACAACGACTAGCGGCAGAATTGGCAAACCGGTCAAATGGCTTGTTTGCTAATGCCGACACGATCCCAGCAGCAGTAGCAATTGACGAACATGAACAGCATAATTTACAACGTGTTGTTGACCAACTATTAATGGAGGGTGTGTTTGTTAACGGCTATGATGGCCTGAGTGAAAAAGAAATCGTTGAACAATATCAGGCAACTGAAAAACCAGTTACGGCTTTGAATTCACAATCTGTTCCGCCATACTTTGAATTGGTTCATGATGAGTTGCGACACCGTCTTGAAATTTATATCGGGATGAATCAAATGGAACGACGCCCGGTTGGTCATATTACCAAAATCGGCCTAACCGATGTCCATACTGCTCATGATAAGTATCAATTGTATCTTGCAGCAGTAGTTGTTACTGGGGGCCCGAATAAGATTGCAGGGCGAAGCGGCTCAACAATTTTAACGGAAGAAGATTATGGACTACAAGTTCAAGTAGCTTATAAACAACGAAATAATGCTTAAAAGAAGCTGAGATTGGAATTTCTCCCAACCTCAGCTTTTTTGCTGCAATCAACATTATTTTTCTCTGAATTCACCGTCGACGATATTGTCATCATTGTTTGTCTTATTACCATTATATTCAGGCATTACGAGGGCAGCTAAGAGGTAGAAGACTCCTAGCGGGAAAAAACCGGTAAAGACGAAAATGAGAATTCCGATTATCCGCACGAGGGTTTCATCAAGACCGAAGTAATCAGCGATACCCCCAAAGACACCAAGAAATACTTTATCTTTGGATTTAGTTAAATGTTTTTTAGTTTTTGCCATTATGAAGCCTCCAATCACATAGCTTTGATACTTTTATTATACCGTATTTTAGAGAAGAGATTTAGCAAGTTAATAATTATTTTATTTATGAAAGACCCATAAAGTTATTGATGACACGCTTGACCAGTTAAATTTAGGAGCATATTATAGTTTTCGTTTGATTAAGGGACAAACAAAAGTCTATTTATGAACAAATAGCTATCTTTGTCTTATTTTGAAATGATTATCTTTAATTACCCCTGTTGTGCTGAATTGCAACAAGTTAGAATAATCATGTTAAATTTGTATTATTTGGGGAGGGAAGAGTTATGCGTGTTACGAGAACTATTCGTGACTTTGAAAATGCATTGATAACGTTATTAGAGAAAAATTCTTTTGAAAGTTTGACGGTTGATCAAATTTGTAAAGAAGCATTGATGCACCGGAGCAGTTTTTATCGCTATTTTAGTGATAAGTACGATCTCTTAGAACAAACGTTAAATGCACAAATTAACAAATTGACGGAGAATACAGATTCTGAAGATGACATTATTAAGCAATTATTATCATACATTGATAAAAATAAGGATGTTATCCGTCATTTAGCACCTAATAGTGCACGAAGCTCTTTGTATACCGAAATTTTAAATATTTTAAGTCAGGTTCTTTTAGAGCGGCGTAATCTTGAGACTAATGATCCGATTGTAACGGCGCTGCAAAAGTCTGATAATCCTGAGATGCTTGCTTATGTATTGAGTGGGGCTATTATCGGGACCTTTTACTGGTGGCAAGGCAATAATTATGACGTACCAACTGAGGACGTTATTAAGTTTGCAAGAGCAGCTACCAAATCACTAACAAACTAAAATTATGAAAGGATAAATTTTGAGGTGAAGTATTAAATGTGGAGCATGATTAAAGGCGAATTTCGTCATATTATTCATAACCGTTTACTGCTTTTATCAGTAACGGTTATTTGCTTAATACCTTTCCTATATAGTATTTTCTTCTTAAAATCAGTATGGGACCCGTATGGAAGTACACGTAACTTACCAGTTGCGGTGGTAAATAAGGATATTCCGGTTGAATACCAAGGCCAGAAAATGGATGTTGGGAAACAGACCGTTAATGAATTGAAGAAAAATCACCAATTAAAATGGGAATTCGTATCCGCTAAAGAAGCAAAATATGGTATGAGTCATCGCAAGTACTATGCGGTGGTTACGATTCCTAAAGATTTCTCTGAAAATGCAACGACTGTTTTGCAAAAGCATCCTAAGACGATGAAGTTACATTATCAAACTAATGGTTCCTTGAACTACATTGGACAGGTAATTGCCCAAACAGGGATGACACGGCTAAATGAAAAAATTCGTGCCCAGGTTACTAACGCTTACGCAACGGTAATGTTTAAGCAATTACATGTTGTAGGTAAGGGGATGAACAAGGCCGCTGATGGTGCCCAACAAATTGGTACCGGAATGGTGACCTTGAGTGATGGTGTAAATCGTTATGTTGCAGGAGTTTCCCAAGTAAATAACGGGGTTCAAACCTTGCGTGTTAGCGTTGCACCATTAGCTTCTGGTGCGCAACAACTTGCTACCGGGAGCCAAACCTTAGCAAATGGTATTATGCAATATACTGGTGGGGTTAGTCTCCTCGGCAATGGTGTTGGCCAATTAATGGCTAATTCCGGTGCACTAAATTCCGGTGCTAACCAGTTGAGCAGTGGATTAAGCACTTTGATGGCTAACTCTGGTGCGTTAAATTCTGGTGCTGGTCAGTTGAATGCTGGATTAAATACTTTAATGGCTAACTCTGGTACCTTAAATTCTGGTGCTAACCAATTAAGTAGTGGTTTGAATACGTTAAGTGGTAATTCAGAGAACTTAAGGAACGGTTCAGGTCAATTAGCATCTGGTGCTAATCAGTTGAATTCAACCGTTAACAGTCAGTTAGGAAACATTAACTTTAATGGGATTATGGGGGCCATGGATCAAGCACAAAATCTTCAGCAAGGGTTAGGTCAACTCCAGACCGGTTTGACAACTGCTAAGAATGCTCTTGCTGGTGTTCAAAGTAGTGCTGCTAGTCTTCAACAAGCTTCAGGAGCATTATCTGGTGCTGCCAGTGCTGGTGATCAGCTTAAAGGTGTTGCAACTAACGATGGTCAAATTGCTGGATTGGCACAACAAATTCTTAGCGATGATAAAGCTAGTGAACAATCCAAGCAGGCTGCTCAACAAATTGTGCAAAAAGCCGATGCTAATGTTGCTGCTATTCAAGGATTAAGTGGAACCCTTGGTCAATTGAGTAACCTTCAAGGAAGCTTGAGTGGTATGCAACAACAATTAGGTCAGCTTTCACAAATGTCTGCTGTGTTAGATAATGCGGATGGGACTATTCGTCAAGCTAACGCATTATTAGCAACCTTAAATGGCTATAAAGGCACCTTAGCGGCAATGCCAGGAGCTGTTGATCAACTTAAACAAGCAACAAGTCAGATTTCTTCTGGAGCAAGCACGCTTAATAGTGGTGTAAATCAATATACTAATGGTGTTGATAGTGCTGCTGCCGGTGCTGGTACGCTTAATTCAGGAATTGGTCAATACACAGCAGGTGTTGCTCAAGCTGGAGCCGGTGCCAATCAATTAGCTAGCGGAATCGGTCAATACACAGCTGGGGTCGCGCAAGCTGGAGCCGGAGTTGGTCAATTGGCTAGTGGAATCGGTCAATATACAGCAGGTGTTGGTCAATTAGGTAACGGAATTGCCCAGCTTAACGCTAATAGCGGGGCCTTGAACTCTGGTGCAGCTCAATTAGCTGGTGCGCTTGGTCAACTAAACGGTCAAGTTCCTGCTCTTGTTGCTGGTGTAAATCAATTAGCTGCCGGAACTCAACAACTTCAAGATAATTCTCCTGCTCTTATTTCAGGAATTGCGCGGTTGAATGCTGGTGCTTCTCAATTGGCTACATCTCTTGCAGGTGGTGCAAAGCAAATCAATGGTATTAAGACTTCACCACGGACTGCCAAGATGTTTGCAGAACCAACTGCTCTTAAGCACACAGATTACAGTTATGTACCAAACTATGGTCACGCCTTAGCACCATATGTTCTATCATTAGCAATATATGTTGGGGCACTTGTATTTAACTTTGTTTACCCAATTCGCCGGGTTGCTGAATTTGGTAAAGCTCCAATCGCTTGGTGGGCAAGTAAGGTAACAGTTGGATCACTGGTAGTAACTGCAATGGCAATCGCTGAAGACGCAATTATGATGGCGTGTGGACTTACAGTTATTCACCCAGTCTCATTCTTTGTGACGACGATATGCTTCGGGTTAGCCTCAATGGCAATTGTTATGTTCCTTTCAATGCTCTTTGATAACCCCGGTCGATTCTTTGCCATGGTTCTCTTGATGCTTCAATTAGGTGGATCTGGTGGTACCTTCCCAATGGAAATTACAATGAAGTTCTATAACGTAATTCACTGGTACTTACCAATGACTTACTCAATCTTAGGACTCCGTGATTCAATTTCTGGTGGTTTGGGAGCACATTACACGATGTTCTGTAACACTGTTCTTATCGTAATCGCAATTGTCTTCTATGCATTGTTACTAGTCGGTATGATTTGGTTACAACATCATCACTATGCTGGTCGCTCGGAATTGGATAATAACCAAGAACTGCTTGGACCAGAAGGCGATTATGACGGTATGCACCTTCAACAACGTCGCCCAAACCAAGGAGATAATGGCGAACAATAATTAAAAATAACTGAAGCAAAGTGGAACTTCAAATCCGCTTTGCTTTTTTTGTTGCTAAAATACTGATGATTAAGTAAAGGAGTGTTAAACTATTAATGTAAGCGGTTTTTATGAAAGGAATGGGAAAACTGATGAAATTAATTATGTATAGCGTTCGTGACGCTGAAAAGCCTTATATTGAAGCATGGGAAAAGAAGACAGGCAATGACGTCAAGATGGTTACTGAACCATTAAATGCTGATACAGTTAAGCTTGCAGAGGGATATGATGGAATTTCCTTACAGCAAACAACAAAACTTGGGGATGAACAACTGTATGAGCAATTAGCAGCTATGGGAATAAAGCAATTAGCTGCTCGGATGGTTGGTGTTGATATTTTTGATTTAGATGCATGTAAAGCAAATGGCATCATTGTAACGAATGTCCCTATTTATTCACCAAGGGCAATCGCAGAAATGGGCGTTACTCAGGCGATGTACTTGTTACGACGGATTGGTGAATTCGAACAACGAATGAGCCATGGTGATTTTCGGTGGAGCGATGACTTGATCAGTAATGAAATTTACAATTTAACCGTGGGAATTGTTGGCCTTGGTAATATTGGTGGGGCCACTGCTCAGATTTATAAAGCATTAGGCGCAAAAGTTCTTGCATATGATCCATCGTACAATGTCGAATATGAACCATACGTTGAATATACCGATTTCGATACTGTTATTAAGAATGCGGATATTTTGTCATTGCATACACCGTTGTTACCAAGTACCGAAAACATGATTGCAGCACCACAATTTAAGATGATGAAAGACAATGCTTACTTGATTAACATGGCTCGTGGAAAACTGGTAAATACCGCGGACTTAATTTCAGCATTGGAAAATAAAGAAATTGCGGGTGCTGGCCTAGATACATTAGCTGACGAAACTTCTTTCTTTGGGAAGCAAGTTACATCAGATCAAATTCCAGATGATTACAAGAAATTAGCGGCAATGCCAAATGTTCTTGTTACACCCCACGTTGCGTTCCTAACCGAAACATCTATTCGTAATATGGTCGAGATTAGTTTGAATGATGCTGTTACGATTTTAGAAGGCAAGCATTCACGAAATGAAATAAGAATGTAATTAAGTTCAAGAATAAAAAGAAACTCTACCAATTTATGAAGGTAGAGTTTCTTTTTAATTAAGACATAAATAAAATTATTAAAGAAAACGTAAGTAATCTATTAAGATATCGCTTTCTTGTTGGGAGACTGTTAAACTTAAAACTGTTGAAAGCACTAGTCATTATGGAAGGGAGCGAAATTAATAAAATGTTGTCAGCCACTAGTAGCCAAGAATAGATGAAAGGACTGATGATATTGGCTAGCGATAAACATGGAATTAAAGATAAAGTAGTGGGTAAATTAAAAGAGGTTGAAGGTAAAATAACCAACGACAAGCCCCGCGAAACTGAGGGAAAGTTGCAGAAAGCTAAAGGAAAAGCTAAGGATAAAGTAACTGATCTTAAAGATACATTGGAAGATAAAAAGGAGGGATAATTATGCATTGGATTTGGGTTTTAATTGTTGGTGGATTGATCGGTCTTGCTGCTGGTGCATTAACCCGTCGCGGTGGATCGATGGGAGTTATCAGTAATATCGTAGCTGGACTGGTTGGCTCGTCAATCGGTGAAGCAGTGTTAGGTGCATGGGGACCACAAGTAGCAGGAATGGCAATTATTCCATCTATTATTGGAGCAGTAATCTTAGTGATGATTGTCTCCTTGATTTTCGGAGTAAAAGCAGAGAGATAGACTAACATAAAAAGCAGCGGCCAAAAATTGATCGCTGCTTTTTATGTTAGTTCTTTTCATACTTTCCAAACCGATGATAATCTTGAACTGACATTTCTACCGTTAATAATGTTCCATCACTTTCATAAGTAGTATCTAAAATATTAGTGTGTTCATTGAGGTAAGAAACGACGTGCCCATCAGTAAATGGAATTAAAAGCGTGGTAGTAACATAGTCTTTAAAGAGACGCTTCTTAATAACGTCAACGAGAAGATCTAATGAAGCATCCTGCTTTGCTGAGATAACAACTTGATCGTCACCTTCGAGGATAGGAAATTCTATTTCAGTTTTATCTGCTTTATTAAACACATTGATCATTGGAATATCATTAATTCCAATCTGTTTTAAAGTCTCGTTAGTTGTTTCCATCATTTCCTTGTAATGCGGATCAGAATAATCAATAACCTGGATTAATAAGTCGGCGTTAGCGGCTTCTGCAAGCGTGGATTTAAATGATTCAACAAGGTGAGTAGGCAACTTGCTAACGAATCCAACCGTATCACTTAATAAGAAACGTTTTTGATCTGGAAGCGTTAGTTGTCGGACACTTGTATCAAGGGTCGCGAATAACATATTCTTTTCAAAAACGGTTTTTTCTTCAGCAGCTCCATATCTTCTTACAAGGCCATTCATAATAGTTGATTTACCAGCATTGGTATAGCCAACGAGGGCCGCTGTTGGAATGGCGCTTTTTGCTCGTTGCTTTCGCTTTGTCTGTTCAGATTTATCAATGGCTGCTAATTCTTGACGAAGGTGGGAAATTTGATGTTGGATAGTTCGACGATCCATTTCAAGTTTAGTTTCCCCAGCCCCCCGGTTAGTAAAGCCACTTCCTCCACCAGTTTGCTGGTCTAGGCGCTCACTTGCACTAGTTTGCAATCGTGGTAAGCGATATTGAAGTTCAGCGATTTGCACCTGAAGTTTCGCTTCTTTAGATTGAGCACGAGTTGCGAAAATCTCTAAAATAAGAGCAGTTCGGTCTAGAATACGACATCCGGTTCCTTCTTCAAGATTACGTAGTTGACTTGGTGATAATTCATCATTGGTAATAATAGTAGGAACGTGATTAGCATCAGCCACATCGCGAATTTCTTCTACTTTGCCCTTTCCAAAGTAGGTAGCGGGATTAGGGCGATCGATGACTTGATCAATCCGATCGATAACTTCCATGTGATTTGCTTGTGCTAATTCAGCAAGTTCAACCATTGAGTAGTCAAAGTCTTCTTGCCCAGTATTTAATCCAGTAATAATTACTGGTTCTAGAGTTTGTATGTTAGTCTCCATTGAAGAATAATGTTCCTCCTTTATGGATATTATTCTGGTAATTCAAGTTTGTTATAAAAATCAACAGTAGTATTATTCTTATCTAAAGTTAGCTTAGTGATGCTGCCGTTACGTGGTGAATCGCCTGGATCGTAAGCGTCAGAATAGCGTTGGACGATTGAGCGAATAGTGGCTCCGTGTGAAACTACTAGCACTTCTGACCCATCTGGTAATGCTCGTAGGCGGTCAAAACCTTTGTCAACCCGCTTCCAGAAAGCAACATGGTCTTCAGCAGTACCATAATTATCCGCGGCTGCAATCTTATCTTTTAATTTGTCTGGACCCCACCCGGCAACCATTTCTGCAAAACTATGATAACCATCTGGGCCGCCAAGAAAGTCAGCAAAATGTTGGCCATCTTCTCCTTCAAAGTAGCCAAAGAATTCTTCCCGAAACGCTGGCTCTGGAATTGGCGTTGGATTATTACCAGGATGTTCAGCAAGCAAGAAACGGGTAGTTGAAACTGTTCGTGCGAGGTCGCTGCAAAATACATAATCAAATTGAATAGGAGCAAGCGCCCGTCCTACTCGTTTAGCGTCTTCTTCACCCTTTGGCGTTAGCGGGCCATCAGCCCAACCTTGCATCCGATTGTAGAGATTAAGATAGGTTTGTCCGTGGCGTACAAAATAAACATTGATTGCCATAGTTACAGCACTCCTTTAAGCGAAATAAAAATACTTATTACATTTTAACATGATTTCGCTGAAGAAAAAGCAATTATAGCATTCGGCTTCGCTTAATAATTCGTTGACGAATCGCTTTGATAAGTGCTAACAAGCCAACTCCTAACAGTGAACACACAACAAATGCTAAGATGATAAGTGAGAAGTGCTGACGGACAAACGGAATTGTTCCAAAGTAATATCCACATCCAGCACCAATCGCTACCCATAATGTAACGCCAATAATATTACCAATTGTGAAACGGTGAAATGGAAACTGCATTGTTCCAGCAATTAAGGGGACAAAGGTACGAATGAGCGGTACAAATCGCCCTAATGCTACAGCTTTGATCCCATGACGGGCTAAAAATTCTTGTGCTTTCTCAAAGCGGGGACCGGCCATTCTTTTTTTGAGCCATTGCCAATGAGAAAGGGAATGACCAATATAATAATTAACTGTGTCACCAATTAGCGCCGCGAAAAAGAAAACGGGGATGACGATTTCCATTTTTAAGATCGGGTTAAAAGCAATGAAAGAACAAGTTAAAAAGACGAGTGATTCACCAGGAAACCATGGGAAAATCACTAATCCAGTTTCCATAAAAATTAGGATAAAAAGGAGAACATAGCTCCAAGCGCCCATCCACTCAAACATGGGAATAATTATTTCCGCAATATGAGTTAGAAGATAAAAAATATGGCTCATTGTTGTTTTCCTCCTCCTGGATCATGGTTTCAATATATTGTAGCGTTATTATTAGTTATTTTGATGATCTTAGGATTAAAATTAAACGACATTTAATAATTGAAAAAATAGAAGGCGGAAAGTTAACAGACTAATTGGCGAAAATGATATAATAATTGGATCATTTTAAGATAAATTATTAAGTAAGTCGACCTGAAGATGAAAGGTAGGGAGTATGGAATGTCTACGAAAACTGAAAAAGAACTAGAACAAAAGTACCTTGATAATGTGATTGATAAAGTAAAACAGGCCGAACAAAAAGCAGAAGAAAAGATTAAAACGGCTCAACATGATATTAAGGGCATCAATAAGCAAATTGATGATATCCACTTAAATACCACTACTTATTCAGGCATGATGGATACGGCCATGTCTTTTCGTGCTCAACAGCAGATGCTAGATGAACGTCAAAATAGCTGGCAACACGCTGCAGACCGGCTAGCAACTTTACAGCGACTTGAAAAGAAACCTTACTTTGCTCGCATTGATTTTCGTGAAAAAGGTGCCAATGAATCCGAAAAGGTATATATCGGGCTTGCATCTTTTACCGATAAGCCAGATCACTTTCTTGTTTATGACTGGCGAGCACCGATTTCGTCTGTTTACTATGAAGGAAAGCTCGGGAAAGTTAAGTACCAGACTCCGGTAGGTGAACAAGAGGTTGATCTTACTCTTAAGCGCCAATTCCAAATTAAAGATGGCGTGATTGTAACCATCTTTGATACCGACGAACAAGTAGGCGACCAGATGCTTCTTGATGCTCTTGGTAACCATTCAAGTACCAAGATGAAGAGCATTGTAACGACGATTCAACGGAAACAAAATGAAATTATTCGTGACACTAAAAATGAATTGTTGTTTGTTCAGGGGGCTGCTGGCTCGGGAAAGACAGCTGCAGTTCTCCAACGGGTTGCCTGGCTTCTTTACCGTTACCGGGGTAATTTGACCTCTTCACAAGTTGTTCTTTTTTCACCTAACCAATTATTTAATGACTACATTGATCAAGTTTTACCGGAATTGGGTGAGCATAATATGGTCCAGATGACTTACTTCCAGTTTGCTAATCGTCGGGTACCAAAGCTTCATGTTCAAAACTTAGAACAACGGTTTGAAAGTCACCAAGATGAAACGGCTAAGAATGCACAACAACTATTAACTAGCTTACAATATTTCAAAGCAACAGAGCGTTATGCTAACCATCTTGGTCATGCTAATATGCGTTTCCGCAACCTTATGTTTAATGGTAAAGTCTTTTTGAGCAAAGATAAGATTAAGGAGATTTACTACTCATTTAACAATAACTATAACCTGGGAAATAGGTTGGATGGAACGAAAGAAGCTCTTATTAAATACCTTAATCACCGTGTTGGATCTGAAATGCGCAACAAATGGGTAGAGGATGAAATTCAAAGCTTGAGTAAAGAAGAAATCGACAACCTATTTAATAACCAGCCACGTGAATTTGAGGATGAAGATAAAGAATACAAGTTCCTTGCGCGTCAAATCGTTATGCGGGCATTTATGCCAATAAAAAAAGCCATCGATCATAATCAGTGGCTTAACATCAATGGACAATTTTTACACCTTCTCCGGGTAACTCCAAAACTTGTTAATATTGCTGAATACGGTATTTCTGCAGAGCAATGGAAAGGTTATGTTGATGGGATAAAAGAAGAGCTAAAGAAGGGAAATATCAGTGCAAACGGAATTACCATTTACCTGTACCTGTATGATTTGATTACTGGAAAGCGTGGTCAACGTGATATTCGTTACGTTTTTGTTGATGAAGTTCAAGATTATGATGCTTACCAGTTAGCTTACTTTAAATATCGTTTTCCCCGTGCTAAATTCACATTGTTAGGAGACCTTAACCAGGCGATTTTCACTCATGAGAATAGTCGGTCACTATTAAAGCAGTTAGGGACGATGTTTGATCCAGAAAAGACGAAGGTTGTCCAATTAACTAAGTCTTACCGTTCCACGAAACAAATTACCGACTTTACTAAGCATATTTTAATTGACGGTGAAGCAATTGAGGCCTTTGAACGTGAAGGTAATAAGCCACAAGTTTATCAAACTAAGGATGAACAAGAAGGGGTAGCGGCAGTTATTAATATTCTTAATAAGTATCAGAATGACCATGATGCCGTCGCAATTATTGGTAAAGATCTCAAAGACAGTGAAGAGTTGTATCAAAAGTTAAATGCCAATAATATCAAGACCACCGTTATTCGGACAGAGAATCAACGGTTAGTAAAGGGGCCAATTGTTGTGCCGTCATATCTAGCAAAAGGGTTGGAATTTGATGCGGTTATTGTCTGGAATGCGAATGATCAGCAATACCATGGTAACGATGAGCGACAATTGTTATATACAATTTGTTCTCGAGCAATGCATGAGTTAAGCTTAGTATCAATTGGCAGGACAACTAGTTTGCTGAATCAAGTGCCGACAGATGAATATGAAAAAGTTAATGTTGATAAATAAATGGCAAGAGTAATATTGCACTTTATCCATAAATTTGCGAGAATACCCCCACTTCTATAAGTAGGGGATGAATCGC
>ERZ1026988.149-NODE-149-length-36020-cov-8.713527_pt1 | contig 36020 bp, 29 predicted proteins | sample MGYA00519291_ERZ1026988 | MGnify/ENA primary metagenome ERZ1026988 (study PRJEB26926, sample SAMN06164795) | human gut metagenome | biome: ENVO:00009003; feature: ENVO:2100002; material: ENVO:00002003 | host: Homo sapiens | place: USA | collected 2012 ... | reverse complement strand
AGCTCTTGCAAGTTTCGAAAGTATCTCCGTGGTCAAGGTGAAGAACGATTTCAGGATGTTCGCATCCTAATTCTTTTGCATATTCTACAGCACCCTGAGCCATGTAACGCAACAATGTAGCGTTAGCGTACTGACGAGCACCTTTAGAAACCTGAAGGATAACCGGAGATTTAGTTTCTACTGCAGCCTTGATGATAGCCTGCATCTGTTCCATATTGTTGAAGTTGAAAGCCGGAATAGCATAGCCGCCTTTGATTGCTCTGGCAAACATGTCTTTAGTGTTTACCAAACCTAAATCTTTGTAATTAACCATTGTTGTAAAATTTATAATTGTTAGTGATTAAATTCCATCTGCAAAAATAACAATAAATGTTATATATAGACATCGGTTTCGGTGAAAAAGTTTGTTTTACTTCACTTTATTAACGTTCAAGGCTTCATCTTTGCCTGCTTAAGCCTACATCTCCCTTATTATTCAGCCTCAACGCTTCAGCCATTGTTCCGGATTCAGCTTTGCTGTTTCCTTACGCAACTGAAAGTGGAGAACCGTATTTCCTTCTTTGTCGGTATGCACCTCACCCAATACATCCCGTGTACTGACACGACTACCTTTCTTCACCCGCACCGAAGACAGATTACAATAAACAGAGATGTAACTTCCATGACGCACCAGCACATTGGTCAGTCCGTTGTACTGAAAAACCGCCGAAACTTCACCATCAAATATGGCACGGGCATATGCCCCCTGCTTTCCTTTTATATCGATGCCTTTATTGTCAAGCCTTACATTACGAAGCCCCTGCACCTGATACTGCCCATAATGACCCACAATAACATAGGCTCCGGTTATAGGAACCGGTAAAATGCCCTTGTTTTTTTCAAACGTACCTGAAAGCCTGCGGTCTTCCGAATCCACTTTATAAGAATCCATTTTTCCCGCCTCTTTTGCCGGTGACTTTACTGCTGTTTCTGCCTTTTTATCCGCCTTGGCTGCCTTCCGGGCTTCTTCTGCTTTTCGCCGTGCCTCAGCTTCGGCACGTTTCCGAGCTTTTTCTATCTCCTGCTCGATCAGTTTATCAATTTGAGCATTCAGTTTATCAGCTGAGCGGCGTTTCTTTGCAATCTCTTTCTGGATACTCTGCTGTTTTTTCTGCAAGGAGCCCAACAAGGCTTTACGTTCTTTCTCCTGTTCTTGCAGTTTGATTTTTTCAACCTCCCCCTGCTTCAACAGCTCTTCTTTTGCCTTCCAGCTTGACTGGAGCGAAGTCTTCTTACGCTGCACCTGCTCCTGCTTGCGCTGCAACTGTGCCCCTTGCATACGCTGATAGTCGGCATACTCACGCACATAGCGCAAGCGACGATACATCTGACTCAGGTTATCTGCAGAGAAAATGAACATCATTTTTTCCTGAACCGACTTATTGCGATACATATAACGAACCGACTGTTCATATTTTTTCTTCTTGTCACGCAAGTCGCGCTGCAGCTTCTGCAGTTCAACCGACAACCGGTTTATTTCCAGCTGAATGGAGCGTACATCTTTTTCAATTTGCCGGATATATTTCTGACGTTCGTCTATCTGTCCGGAGAGCAAAGCCAAATTATCTAATTGACTTTTCACATCCTTCCGAGTAGACTGCAACAATGATTCCGATTCCGAAATTTGCTGGTGAAGTTCCTTACGCTGTTTCTCCAGTTGACGAATTTTCGGAGTTGTCTGACCATAAAGTCCTAAAACCAGCAAGCTTATCCATATAATACCCAGCAAGCGTTTCATAACTTCAGTAACATTTTCAGAAGTTCGTGTAATTCTATTTTCTTATATTTCGATGAGAGTTCAGTGCGCTCCTCCCAGTTTCCACCGGCAGAAATGCGTGACAGTTTCATATCCAAAGCAAACTTAACCCGTTCTCTATTTCCAAGCGACACCTTCATATGCTGCGGAAAGGTCTTTCCCTCCAAATTACCAAAATCAGTATACAGCCAATCCATCGAATAATCTGTCCCCTTTAACCCGATACTGGTCTGCTCCAACCACCCCTCGCCTGCAGTAGTCCAGAACCGATAGGTCAAGGCCCTTCCCGACTTGGTTTCCAGAAGAGCCCGTCCGGCTGCGGGGGTAATATGAAAATGCACAGCATCAGTCACAGCCAGCTGGGGTTTTCCCGGCAGGAACAGTTCATTCAAGAACAAAGACTGCAGAATATGAAAATCCAGCTCCGTATTGGCCAGACTGCTCAAAGCCTCAAACGAAACCTCTACATACTGTTTATGCAAACGATCAACCAATAGTACCCGTTCTGGTGTAATCTCCATTCGTGCCATTTCAATTCCCAGTAAGGGAGCAACAGAGAACTGGATTACCTTTCCTCGCTTAATACGCAGAGTACCATTAACATGCGGACTGCCTCCTTTATCCAACTGTAAATCCAGACCCACCTTTGCCGTCAATGCGTCCCACTTCGGAGTCCATTCTATCACCTTCTCCATATAATCAGCACCAGTCAGTTCGCCAATCATAGGAGTCTGTACAGCGTGACGCGAAGAAGAACACGAAGCAACAACCGCCATCACAGCTGTCAGCATTATATAATATACAAGTCGTCTTACCATCTGTTTATTCAGTTATATATTTTTTCAAGGCTATTTTCCGTTTCAAGCGTTTCAGTTCCTCCGCCGAACGAGGCGTTGAGCCACTGTCCGGACTCTCTTTTATCCCTTCAGCTTTTTTCCATAGTTCAACCGCCTTCTCTTTTTCACCTAACTTATAATAGATGTCGCCACAATGCTCTACAATCACTTGACTGCTGTCTCCTCCATTCTTCATAGCCTGTTCAATATAAATACGTGCCTCCGTATAGCGTTCTTTCTCAAACAGAATCCAAGCATACGTATCTAAATAGGTATAGTTTTCAGGTTCAGCCTTGACAGTCCGGTAGCTCATTTCTTCCGCTTTATCCAAATGCTTTTTCTCAACCGAAAGATAATAAGCATAATTGTTTAACGTTCCGATATTATTCGGATTATAAACCAGCGACGAGTCATAAGCGGCATAAGCCTCAGCCTGCATATGCTTTGCATGATAAATGTCACCTAAAATAGCATAAAAGTCAGAAACTATCTGCTTGTCACTTTTATCGTTTACCTGCTTCACTCCTTTCTGAAACACATCAAGTGCCTTATCTGTTTCTTCTTTCTGATAATAAGCAATACCTAAATAGTAATAAAACTCCATAGCTTCCGGATTATATTGAAGGGCCGGCAAAGCCACCTTAATCATTTCATCCAGATTATTTTCACTGATGGCATAGCTCAATAACTGCAAACGTGCCGGTTTATTCTCCGGGTCAAGCGAAAGCACTTGATGCAATACAGGTACAGATTCTTTTCCCATCTGTTTCGTTATCAGATATTGGGCATACAGCATGGCAAGATCGGCATTCTGCTGCGGATGCTTCAATATTTCATCAAACAGAGAGATAATCTGTGTACTATCCTTGGTGGTCTGTTCAGACTGCACGATGAGCTGCCTCATTATCTCCATTTTCGTACCCGACTCTACATCGTCATTCAGCAAGATATCATTCAGCTGCACATGATAAAGACTGTCCTGACCCGCCTTCTGATAATAAGAAGCCATAGAGACCAGCGCCGGAGCATAGCCGGGATCTTCTTTTAAAATGCGCTGATACGTATCATAAGCTTCCTGCAACCGGTCGTTGCTTAAATACACATCGCCCAGCATAATCTGATAACGCATGTCATAAGGGTATTCTTTGGACAGGCTTTCTATCTCCTGAAAAGCCTGTTCCTGATTATTCATCAACAGATACATACGGAACTTCTCCATACTGATTTGTTCCGATTTACCGTCAAGTTCTTCCAGACGGTTCAGCGTCTTTACTACCTCCTCATAGCTTTTCGTCTGGCTATAAAGTTCCACCAAAGCAATCAATGGTTCCAGACGGGAAGGAAACAGCCTTGCCATATCTTCATACGCTGCAACAGCTTTCGGCAAATCGTGCTTCCGCTGATAATACGTAGCCAGCGTCTGCTTATACCAAAAGTTATCTTCATCCAAGCGCACCGCCTGTTTCAGAGCCTGTTCACTTTTATCCTCTTGCCCCAGCGCCAGATAAAACTGCGAAATCTCATATAGCGTGGCTGCCGATTTGGGATATATCTCAAGACAATGCTTATACAGTTCAAAGGCTGCATCATATTCTCCTTTCTGCTTCAGACGGACAGCCTCCAGAAAAAAATAATCATACTTGCGGCGCTGCTCGTAAGTAAGCGGATCAACCATCGCTTCCGTTTTTGTACGCTTTGCCGACCGGGAAGACTTCCCGATAGTTCCGCACGATGCAAGCAAGGTTACCAAACACAATATAGACAATAAGACTTTCATCATCCGATTCTGATTAATTAAATGGTTCCTGTATGACCGAAGCCTCCGGCTCCACGTTCTGTTTCATCAAGAACTTCCACCTCATTCCATTCCGCCTGTTCATAACGGGCAATAACCATCTGAGCAATCCTTTCTCCATCTTCTACCACAAAATCTTCAGAAGAAAGGTTCACCAAAATAATACCTATCTCGCCCCGGTAATCTGCATCAATCGTACCCGGAGTATTCAGCAAGGTGATTCCCTTTTTCAATGCCAATCCACTGCGGGGACGCAGTTGAGCCTCATAACCCGAAGGCAATGCAATCGAGAGTCCGGTGGGAACCAGACAGCGCTGCAGGGGTTTCAACACAATAGGCTGTTCCAAATTGGCACGGATATCCATTCCTGCCGACTGCTCCGTAGCATAGGCTGGCAACGGATGTTTTGACTTGTTTATAATCTGTACTTTCATTGACTTTCTTTTTTTTATTGATTTAATTTGCGAAATTAAGCATTTCATGGGACTTATACTTGTGTTTACCATTTTTTAAAGGCCGTCTGCTCTTTTTTTCTTGTTTTTTGCTTACAAAACAAACACTTAAAGCAGCACTTATCGTCCTAAATTAAAGATAAAGATACCCCCGTCCCAAAACGCTTAGGCGCCTAAAATGAAACGCCTAGGCAAGTTAAACCAAACGCTTAGACATTTCCAAAGCCTATCTTCCATGCTTCAAATGATCTTCTGCCTCCTCGTCAAAGCCACATTCCCATTCATTTTTCACTTTTAATCTTGCCACTGTCTCACTTTTCAGGAGGATATTCCGAAGAATTTCCCTAAGTTTGCAAAAACAATACTTCTACACATCAATGAATTGGAAACAACTGATATCTAACAAGCGATTCGGGCTAGAGCTTCTGCATGAAGCAAAAAAAGACGACCGTACTGAATTTCAACGCGACTACGACCGATTGATTTTTTCCGCCCCCTTCCGGCGTCTGCAAAACAAGACACAAGTATTTCCGCTTCCCGGCAGTATCTTTGTGCATAACCGGCTCACACATAGTTTAGAGGTATCGTGTGTAGGGCGTTCGCTGGGGAATGAAGTGGCAACTTTATTACTAAAGAGCCATCCCGAACTATCAGACAGTCACCTCTCTGAGATTGGCTCTATTGTTTCAGCTGCCTGCCTGGCTCACGATTTAGGGAATCCTCCTTTCGGGCATTCCGGAGAACAAGCCATCGGAACTTATTTTTCAGAAGGAAAGGGACAACATCTACGACCGCTTCTCTCGTCTGCCGAATGGGAAGATCTCATTCACTTCGAAGGGAATGCCAATGCCTTCCGCCTATTGACCCATCAGTTCCGGGGACGTCGTAAGGGAGGCTTTGTCATGACCTACTCCACCCTTGCCTCGATTGTGAAATATCCGTTTTCCTCGCGCCTTGCAGGGAAAAAGCAGAAATTCGGATTCTTCTTAAGTGAAGAAAACGATTACCAGCGTATCGCCCAGGAACTGGGCATCACCCAGCTAAGTCAGGAAGGAGAACCCCTGCACTATGCCCGACATCCTCTGGTCTACTTAGTTGAGGCAGCCGATGACATCTGCTACCAGATGATGGATATTGAAGATGCACACAAGCTGAAAATCCTGACTACGCAGGAAACCCAAAATCTGTACAAACAGTTTTTCAGCAACGAACGCCTTGAGAAAATAGAGCAAATATGCCAATTAGTAACCGACACAAACGAGCAGATAGCCTACCTCCGCTCATCGGTCATCGGAGTACTGATAAAAGAATGCACCCGTGTGTTTGTGGAAAACGAGACTGCCATCTTGAGCGGCACCTTCTCAGGTCCTCTCATCCGCCACTTGTCAGAACCAGTCAAACAAGCGTATGAGAAGTGCTCAAAAACAGCCTTTGCCAAGATTTACTGCGCAAAAGATGTACTCGACATCGAGCTGGCCGGTTATCAAGTCATCACCACGCTGATAGACTTAATGATTGAAGCCGTACGCTACCCCGACAAAGCCTATTCAAAACTTCTCATAAACCGCATATCGAAACAATACGATGTAGAAGCCCCTACGCTCTACGGAAAAATACAAGCTGTACTTGATTACATATCAGGAATGACCGACGTTTATGCCCTCGACCTCTACCGGAAAATAAACGGCAATAGTCTTCCTGCCGTATGACCTTCATGAGAATAATCCTCCCGAACAAAGGACGAGTTTCGAAAAAGTACTTAAAAATGAAACTTTTATGAAACAAAGAACTATTACTTCAGTTTTAATAGCTATCTTTGTGCGTATTTTAGATAAAAATTACTTAATAACATTTTTATGATTAATCCTATTGTCAAGACAATCGAGCTGGGTGACGGAAGAACCATCACGCTCGAAACGGGAAAGCTGGCAAAACAGGCAGATGGGGCTGTTATGCTACGCATGGGTAACACCATGTTGCTGGCTACTGTTTGTGCAGCAAAAGATGCAGTTCCCGGTACAGACTTCATGCCGCTTCAGGTAGAGTACAAAGAAAAATATTCTGCATTCGGACGCTTCCCGGGCGGTTTCACAAAACGCGAAGGTAAAGCTTCTGATTACGAAATTCTTACTTGCCGCTTGGTAGACCGTGCTTTACGTCCACTTTTCCCGGATAATTTCCATGCAGAAGTTTACGTAAATATCATCCTTTATTCAGCAGACGGCGTAGATATGCCGGACGCATTGGCAGGACTTGCAGCTTCAGCAGCACTGGCTGTTTCTGACATTCCCTTCGGAGGTCCTATTTCAGAAGTACGCGTAGCGCGCATCGACGGTAAGTTTGTTATCAACCCTACTTTCGATCAGTTAGAACAAGCCGATATGGACTTGATGGTTGCGGCTACGTATGAAAACATCATGATGGTGGAAGGCGAAATGGAAGAAGTTTCTGAGCAAGACTTGCTGGAAGCCATGAAGTGCGCACACGAAGCTATCAAAGTTCACTGCAAAGCACAGATGGAACTGATGGAAGAAGTTGGTTCTACTGTAAAACGCGAATATTGTCACGAAGAAAACGATGAAGACTTGCGCAAGGCAGTTCACGACGCTTGCTATGAAAAAGCTTATGCCATCGCTGCTTCCGGGAACCGCAACAAGCACGAACGTCAGGATGCTTTCGACGCTATCTGCGATGAATTTAAAGCACAGTTCAGCGAAGAAGAACTGGAAGAAAAAGAAGGCATGATTGACCGTTATTATCACGATGTAGAAAAAGAAGCAATGCGCCGCTGCATCCTTGATGAAGGCAAGCGTCTGGACGGACGTTCTACAACGGAAATCCGCCCCATCTGGTGCGAAGTGAGTCCGTTGCCTGGTCCTCACGGCTCTTCTATCTTTACCCGTGGTGAAACTCAGTCATTAAGTACGGTTACTTTAGGTACCAAGCTGGATGAAAAAATCGTTGACGATGTACTTGACCAGCACAAGGAACGTTTCTTGCTGCATTACAACTTCCCTCCTTTCTCTACAGGAGAAGCGAAAGCACAGCGCGGTGTAGGCCGCCGCGAAATCGGTCACGGACATTTGGCTTGGCGTGCACTGAAAGGACAAATCCCTGCTAATTATCCATACTCAGTACGTGTTGTTTCTGACATTCTCGAATCAAACGGTTCATCTTCAATGGCTACCGTATGCGCCGGAACATTGGCTCTGATGGATGCAGGTGTGCCTATCAAAAACCCGGTATCTGGTATCGCAATGGGATTGATCAAAAATGCCGGTGAAGATAAATATGCCGTATTGTCTGACATCTTGGGCGACGAAGACCACTTAGGTGATATGGACTTCAAAGTTACAGGTACCGTAAACGGTATTACTGCAACCCAGATGGATATCAAATGCGATGGTCTGACTTATGATATTCTTGAAAAAGCATTGCTGCAAGCAAAACAAGGACGTGAACACATCCTCGGTAAACTGACCGAATGCATTGCCGAACCTCGCGAAGACTTGAAACCACATGCTCCACGTATCGAGACCATGACAATTCCGAAAGAATTTATCGGAGCAGTTATCGGCCCGGGCGGAAAGATTATTCAGGGTATGCAGGAAGAAACCGGAGCTACCATTACCATTGAAGAAGTAGACGGTATGGGCCGCATCGAAATTTCTGGAACAAACAAGAAATGCATCGATGACGCTATGCGCTTAATCAAGGGTATCGTAGCCGTTCCGGAAATCGGAGAAGTTTACACTGGTAAAGTTCGTTCAATCATGCCTTACGGAGCATTTGTTGAATTCTTACCAGGAAAAGACGGTTTGCTCCACATTTCAGAAATTGACTGGAAGCGTTTGGAAACCATCGAAGAGTCAGGTCTGAAAGAAGGCGATGAAATCGAAGTGAAACTGCTCGACATTGACCCGAAGACCGGTAAGTTCAAACTTTCTCACAAGGTACTGCTTCCGAAACCAGAAGGTATGGCAGAAGCACAGCCTAGACGTGAACGCCAGCCCAGACAACAAAAATAATCATCATCCAAGTGATGATACAAATAAAAGAGCCGAACTTTAATTTAGAGTTCGGCTCTTTTTGCATCACTCACTTGAGTTATATAAGAATCTCCAATATTCTTGGTTACTCGCGAATCTCGCGCAACTGGAAATCTTTACGACGAAGCACGAAACTGTTACTTAAATACTTCTCACGCACAATTTTATTTTCAGCCAATTCTTCAGGTGTACCTTGAAACAGAATCTTTCCCTCAAACAACAAATAAGCTCTATCTGTAATACTCAAAGTTTCCTGTACATTATGGTCCGTAATCAAGATTCCGATATTTTTATCTTTCAATTTCCATACAATATGCTGAATATCCTCCACGGCAATCGGGTCAACTCCTGCAAACGGCTCATCAAGCATAATAAACTTCGGGTCAATGGCAAGACAGCGGGCAATTTCCGTACGCCGCCGCTCTCCTCCCGACAACTGGTCACCCAGATTCTTACGAACCTTCTGCAAGCGGAATTCGGCAATCAGACTTTCCAGTTTCTCTTTCTGATACTCAAGAGGCTTTCCGGTTAGTTCAAGAACAGAAGCAATATTGTCTTCCACACTCATCTTGCGGAAAACAGAAGCCTCCTGTGCCAAATAGCCGATGCCATTTTGCGCACGTTTATATACAGGATAAGAAGTAATATCTTGATTATTCAAATAAATATGCCCTTCATTTGGAACAATGAGCCCCGTAGTCATATAAAACGAAGTCGTCTTTCCGGCTCCATTAGGTCCAAGAAGCCCGACAATCTCACCTTGTTTCACATTAATGGAAACATGACTCACCACGGTACGCTTCCCGTATTTCTTCACTAAGTTTTCCGTCCGAAGCACCATGCGTCCGTCTTCGGGAAGTTCAAAGGGTTCTGTGATATGCTGTTGGTTTTCCTCTGCCATCATAATTTAAGTAAGGATTAAGATATAGAAACCGGGAAAGCAGCATGCCTTCCACCATACTTATTTCATGGCAAAAGTAGTAAAAATCTTGGGTTATATGGTTACTCCCATGAATTTCCGTCTACTTTTTATAATAATTAGGTAAAAAGACGTACTTTTGCAATAAATTAATTGGAACATACATATGGTTAAACCGATTAGCACTTTAGGAAAATATCTGATGCTGATGGGCAGAGTGTTCTCTCGCCCGGAACGTTTTCGCATGTACTTTAAACAATATGTCAGCGAAATGGCACAATTAGGAATCAACTCCATCGGCATTGTATTGCTTATTTCTTTTTTCATTGGAGCTGTTATATGCATCCAGATTAAACTGAACATTGAAAGTCCGTGGATGCCACGTTTTGTCGTTGGATACACCACACGAGAGATTTTGCTTTTGGAATTCTCCTCATCCATCATGTGCCTTATCTTGGCAGGAAAAGTCGGTTCAAATATCGCTTCTGAAATTGGAACGATGCGCGTAACCCAACAAATTGATGCCTTAGAGATTATGGGAATCAATTCCGCCTCCTATCTTATTCTCCCAAAAATAACGGGCTTAATGACCATGATTCCCTTCTTGGTAATCTTCAGTATCGCAGCGGGCATTATCGGGGCTTTTTGTACCGCATGGATTGGAGGAATCATGAATGCCACCGACTTAGAATATGGATTACAATACACCTTCGTGGAATGGTATATTTGGTGTAGTTTTATCAAATCGCTGTTTTTCGCCTTCATTATCGCAAGCGTCTCTGCTTATTTCGGCTATACGGTAGAAGGAGGCTCTATTGCTGTAGGTAAGGCTAGTACCGACTCGGTAGTATCAAGCAGTGTGCTTATCCTGTTCTCAGACTTAATACTTACTCAAATTTTAATGGGATGATAGAACTGAAATCTTTAAATAAATCATTCGAAGGGAAAAACGTTTTAAACGATATCAACTTTTCATTTGAAAATGGGAAAACCAGCTTGATTATCGGTCAGAGCGGCTCAGGGAAAACAGTACTGATGAAATGTATCGTAGGCCTGTTTACACCTGAACAAGGAGAAGTGCTTTATGACGGACGAAACTTGATTTCAATGAACAAAAAAGAGAAACAGGCTCTTCGCCGCGAAATGGGAATGATTTTCCAAAGCGCAGCTTTATTTGACTCGCTGTCTGTTTTGGAAAACGTTATGTTCCCACTTGATATGTTCTCTAATGATACGTATCGAGACCGCATCCGCCGTGCCCAGTTCTGCCTTGATCGCGTGAATCTGATTGATGCACAAAACAAATATCCAGGCGAAATCAGTGGAGGCATGCAAAAACGTGTAGCCATAGCACGGGCTATTGCTCTACAGCCACAATACTTGTTCTGCGATGAACCGAACTCCGGATTAGACCCCAAAACTTCACTTGTAATCGATGAACTGATTCATGATATAACAAAAGAATATAACATGACCACCATTATCAATACACACGACATGAATTCAGTGATGGGCATCGGTGAAAGTATTCTATATATCTATCAAGGACATAAAGAATGGGAAGGCACTAAAGACGATGTATTTAATGCTACCAATGAACGCTTAAACAACTTCATCTTTGCATCCGACTTGTTACGCAAAGTAAAAATAGAAGAAAATAAGGAGAAGCAGAAATAACCTCCTTAACACCCCACCTAACAGAGGCTACAACAAGATATCAGGATAATGTTTTAATCTGAGTTTTATTTCCAAATTAAGACATTATCCTATCTTTTTATTATAGTAAAATGCAACACAGACAGTCTATTTTGTAACAAACACTACTTACTTTTCAACTTCCGGATTACATTTCACCAAACGAAAGAGATGAATCCGGAAGTTGCTCTTTATTTATGAACAAGCCCTCATCATACGTCAAAAAGGCATACTATCGACATACTACACATAAAATGAACAAGAAATGAATGAGCTTTAAAAATTTTGCTATATCTTTGCCGTGGTACTAAAGAAAAACATTTGACAAATGAAACTAAAGCTCATCTCTTTATTGATAGGACTGATATTTATGCCAATTCATTTACTCGCGCAGGCAAGTATGCTCTATACACCAGAGGAACACATATCAAGCAGTCTTATAAACTATGTTTACCAAGATAAAAAAGGCTTCATCTGGATAGCAACCGAATATGGATTAAACCAATTCGACGGCAATCAGTTTATTTCATTCAAGCATAACAAGAGTGATTCTAATTCACTATGTAACAACTACGTACGTACGATATTCGAAGACAGTCGAAATACACTATGGGTAGGAACTATGACCGGATTAATGATTTATAACCGGGACACAGACAGCTTTACCCCTATTCACCTTTACCGAGAAGGGAACTTAGTAAAACCACACGTCACACAAATTATAGAACGTAGCAACGGGGAAATTTGGATTGCAACCTCCAATGAAGGAATATTCAAAATTGACCTCACCCGAAAATGTGGGCAATATACTCCAAATACCTACAAAAAAAATCTGATAAATATTACATCTATCATAGAAGACGACAACGGACTTTTATGGCTAGGTTCGGAGTTTGAAGGCCTCTCTACTTACAATCCTCAAAACGGAGAAGTAAAACCAATCTCCCCTATATCCGAAAACAACATAACCTCTTTAGCCAAAGATGAAGAAGGAAATATTTATATAGCCACATTTACAAAGGGACTGAATATCTATAATAAGAAAACTGGGGAAATAGAGTATATCAGCAGTCAAGAGTCATTTCATATTAAAGTCATAACCTTGATTGGGAAACGACTTTATATAGGAACCGACGGAAAGGGAATAAAATTTTACAATAAAAATGAAAATAAAATACAAGATCTCTATATCGATGAAAGTCTGATTGACTTAACCGATGCTAAGGTCCATTCAATTATCAACGACAAGGATGGGAATCTCTGGTTAGGATTATTCCAGAAAGGAGTTTTATTCATTCCAGGGAAGAAAACCCCCTTTCTCTATTACGGGAACAAACTACTTAGCAAAAGTCCAATCGGGAAAGGGTGCGTTATGTCTATCCACCAAGACAGCCGTAACCACATGTTTGTAGGAGTGGATAATGAAGGATTATATGAACTAACATCTGATTTCGTGTTAATCAAACATCATGCTCCCAAAGAAGGGAAGAACAGCTTCCCCGAAACCATATTAAGTATATTCGAAGATTCCGACAAACAGCTTTGGCTCGGCTCCTATGCCCGAGGCATTACCCGTTTCAATCCATCAACTGGAACATGCAATTATATACCAGAACTCACTAATGAACGTGTATTCAGTATTGTAGAAGACAAACAACGAAATCTGTATATAAGTACTTATGGATCCGGATTTTACACCTATAACCTGGATACACGGCAGCTAACCAATTACCGCTCTTCAGAAGGGATGGGAAATCCACGTAATGAAGTTGCAGACAACTGGATCAACTGTATCTATTGTGACAGCGAAGGCTTAATATGGATTGGTCATTTCAAGGGGATAAGTTGTTTTAATCCCAAAACTAAAAGTTTCATCAACTTTACACCAAACAACTATATCATAAACAATAGCATCGGATACTCTATTATAGAAAGTCTTAACCATACAATTTGGATGGGAACGACTAACGGACTGTATAGCTTAAACAAACAGACAAAAAAAATTCAACGATATACCGCTGCCGATGGACTGGACAATGAGGTAATTTGCGGAATACGAGAAGATAAAACAGGAGGAATCTGGGTAAGTACTTTCAACGGTATCAGCAAATTCATCCCTGAGAAAAAAAGCTTTACCAACTACTACGCAAGCGATGGACTACAAGGCAGTGAATTCACCCGAGGAGCTGTATTCCAATCGCCCTGCGGACGCATTTTCTTCGGAGGAACCAACGGCATTACCTGTTTCACTCCTGAAGACATAACCAATGCCACCACTGAAGCCGATATACAAATAACCGACTTCCAGATATCCGGTCAATCTGTCAACAAGAATACGCTGTCGGGAGGAAAGCCTATCTTAAGCAAAGCCATAACCGAGGCTACCGATATCCGCCTTTCGTATCAAGACAATACATTCCGTATTTCATTTTCCACCATGCAGTATGATCATACCCGGCAGACTTATTACCAATACCGCATTCGTGAGTTAGATAAAGACTGGCTATCCACCCCGTTGGGAAGCAATTATGTGACATACAATAATCTGCGCCCAGGCAGGTATACCTTCGAGGTACGTGCCGTTACACGAAATCACCTGTCGGAGATACGCACCCTTCATATAACCATCACACCTCCATGGTATCAATCATGGTGGGCATACCTCATTTACAGTTTGCTGAGCATCGCCTTGCTTTTCAATCTGATAAACTATATACGCATCCGTATGCGCCGGCGCCGTGACATGCTCGAATTAAAACATGCAGAAGAACTGAATGAAGCAAAACTGCAGTTCTTCATTAATATATCTCACGAGATACGTACCCCGATGACGCTCATCATCAACCCACTGGAAAAACTGATAGCCAACTGCCAAGACCCGGAACAAAACAAAATCTATCTGATGATTTACCGCAATGGCCAACGCATCTTACGCTTAATCAACCAGATGATGGATATCCGGAAAATCGAAAAAGGACAAATGCGCCTCTCATTCCGTGAAACCGACATGGTGGAATTTATCAACGACCTGATGCTTACGTTTGAGCACACAGCCCAACAAAAGCATATCAAATTCTCGTTTATACATTCCAATCCAGAAGTAAAAGCCTGGGTTGACTTAAATAATTTCGACAAGATTCTCATGAATCTGCTTTCCAACGCATTTAAATATACTCCCGATGGGGAAACCATCACCGTAATCTTAACCACCGGAGAAGACAAACAAGCTAAAACAGCCTTGCGGCACTATATTGAAATCAAAGTAACTGATAGTGGAATCGGACTGGATGAAGCTCAAAAAGACTTTATATTTGAACGCTTTTATCAGATAAACAACGGAATCACACATAATCAGGGCGGAACCGGAGTGGGCTTGCATCTGACCCGTTCGCTGGTAGAGCTCCACCACGGAACAATAACAGCCGACAACAACCCGGGAAGCAACGGAAGTACGTTTACCGTACGCATCCCCTCAGGATGTGACCACTTGAGCATGGAGGAAATAGAAGCAGGCAGAAAAAATGAACAGCATATCTCCCTAAATTCTGATTCTCCGATCAAAAAAGAAACAGTGGTTTTACCGCAAACCGAAGAAGAACCGAAAAAGAAAAGAGCAAAAAACAATCTGACCCTGCTTATCGTAGACGATGAAAAAGAAATTCAAGACTACTTGAAACAGGAACTTGCCAACGAATATAAAATAGCAACCTGCAATGACGGGAAAGAGGCTTATGAATACTTGCTCAACCACGAAATAGACCTTGTGGTAAGCGATGTTATGATGGATAATATGGATGGCATGACCTTATGCAAGAAAATCAAGCAGAATGCCAACACCAACCATATCCCCGTTATCTTGCTGACTGCCTGCGACCGGGTAGAAGATCAGGTAGAAGGGCTGGATACAGGAGCAGATGCTTATATCGTCAAACCCTTTAACACCGAAATATTAAAAAGCCGTATTGCGAGCTTATTAACCAACCGACGGATTCTAAAAAATAAATTCAGCGGAATCCAGCAGCAAAGTGACAAGATTCAGAAAATCACACTCAAGTCGGCCGATGAAGCCTTATTAGACAAGATTATGAAGATTATCAACGAAAACCTTTCCGAAACCAATCTCAACGTAGAAATGCTTGCCGAGGCAGTAGGGCTGAGCCGGGTTCACCTGCACCGCAAGCTGAAAGAACTGACCAACTTGTCTACGCGCGACTTCATCAAGAACATTCGTATGCAGCAGGCATCCGAACTTTTAAAAGAAAAAAAACTAACCATCTCGGAAGTGGCTTATGCAGTAGGCTATAACAGCCTGTCACATTTTTCAAGTTCGTTCAAAGATACTTATGGTGTAACACCTACAGAATATATGCAAAGCAACCTTGCTAAGGACGACACGGAGGCAAACAAAAATATGCCACAAGAGGCCGATGACAAGAAAAGACCGGAAGCAAACGGGGATTAAACCGAAAATGCACATTCACAATAACTTTAAGCCAAACCGGTACATTCCAAGTCATCAAGTCCGGACATAAAGAAATTATAGTAGACAAACATAAAAAAAACCTTGAATATTTTGGCAAAATAAAAAATATTCATACCTTTGCATCCGCAAACGAGAGATTAGGTCCTCGTATAAAGCCCGGAAGTTCTTTCCGGAGCATAAGGATGGCCCGTTCGTCTATCGGTTAGGACGCAAGATTTTCATTCTTGAAAGGGGGGTTCGATTCCCCCACGGGCTACATAATAAACAAAATCACGAACAATTTTAAAGATTAGTCGAGATGGCAAATCACAAATCATCTATCAAAAGAATTAGACAAGAAGAAAAAAGAAGACTTCACAACAGATATTATGCTAAAACAATGCGTAACGCAGTGAAGAAACTTCGTGCTACCACTGACAAAGCAGAAGCAGTTGCTTTGTTCCCTAGTGTACAGAAAATGTTGGATAAATTGGCTAAACGCAACATTATCCATCAGAACAAAGCTGCCAACTTGAAGTCTAAATTGGCTGCATACATCAGCAAATTAGCTTAAGCAATCGCTTTACGTGAAAAGATATTAAGGTCGGATTTTTAATCCGGCCTTTTGTCTTTTGTACCTGACCCCATACATATGCATCAACCATCTCCTCTCTGGAAAATACTCAGACATCTCTTCTAAAACAACAAAGTAAAACAAGCCAAACAACTCGGTGTCTTTCTACCCCCACCAGGGCCTTATCTTACCACTATCTTGCATATCTTCTTTTTTCAATACAGGTGAACGATGTCAAAAAATTAGACAGGCGGTGTCTAATTTTTTGACACTCCAGCAAACCCACTACCAAAGCAATTATCTAATAAACAAATGGTTAATAGTATGGCACAGTATTTGATTTACTGTTTATAACTTATATAGACTAAATCAAATGAAACCATACAGAAAAATAATCTTCGCCTTGTGCTTATGCAGCTGTTCACACATTTCAAGCCTTATGGCTCAAGAAATGTGGAGCATAGACCAGTGTATGCACTATGCCGTGACACATAACCGGTCAGTAAAGCAGCGCCAGCTGGAAGCCGACAACGATAAAATGGAGCAGATAAAAGCCATCGGCAATTTTCTACCGGGCATAAGCGGAAACATCTCTGCACAATATAACTTCGGACGTTCGGTTGACCCGGAAACCAACACGTATAACAATATCTCAACTTTTAACAACGGATACGGACTTGAGGCTTCACTCAGTTTATTCAAGGGGGGAAGCCTAATTAATCAGGTACGGCGAGCAAAGACCAGCCGATTATTAGGAAAAGCCGAGCTGGAGGAAGCACGCGATAACACGGCTCTTGAAACTTTCCAAGCCTATATTGATGCGCTCTATTATTATGGTACGGCTCACTTGGCACAGAAGAAATTTGAAGAAAGCGATTCACTACTTTACAAGACCAGATGTCAGGAAGAGCTGGGACTCAAAGGACGTGCGGATGTAGCACAGATGGAAGCTCAGCAAGCTACCGATGCATATAACCTTACCCGCCAGCGCAACCTCTTTCAAACAGCCATGCTCACCCTCAAGCAGAAAATGAACTATCCTTCATCGGATACGTTGGTGCTTGATACTACTCTGGTTTATACTCAGTCAAGCAGCTTTATCCAGCTTGACCATGAGCCGGCTGAAGAGGTTTACCGCATCGCCATCCAAGTAAATCCCACATTAAAACAATCGGCGTTAAACAAAGAAGTGGCACGCATGAACCGGAAAATATCATGGGGAAACCTCGTTCCTTCCATCTCTCTGTTCGGGGGAATCTCCAGTTCTTATTATAAAGAGCTACATGCCCCAAATTATCCCGGATTCCGAAGCCAGTTTCACAACAATTTCGGTCAGTATTTCGGAATCAGCATGAGCATTCCCATCTTCAACCGGATGAATGGAGTAGCCAGTCTCCGTCAGGCACGAAACAACTACCGCATTGCCTGCGAACAATACGAAGCCCAAAAAGAAGAGTTGCAAAAACTGGTGGAACAGGCCGTACAAGACCGCGAAGGTTATCTGCGAGAAAGTATTCAGATGGAGAAAAAGGTCGCATCCGACTCACTGGCCTATCATGTAACTCGCCGAAAATACGAAGAAGGTCTGATGACCTCGCTCGATGTGCAAAACAATGCTGCCACACTGCTCGAAAGCCAGACTTTACTGCTACAAAGCAAACTGACATACCTTATGAAATGTCGACTCGTGGACTACTATAAAGGAGAGAACATTATTCAACTGACAACAGAAAATTAAAAAGAAACTATGGACATACAATTAGAAAAAAAGAAAGGTATCCAAAAACGTCATCTCCCCTACCTCATCGGAGGAGCAGTTATCCTGCTTATCGTGGGATGGATTATCTTTGGAAACCATGCTTCTACTTTAAGAGTAGACGGACGTGCCTTGAATATAGCCGAAGTGGCTTATGGCGAATTCAATGATTACATCCGCGTAAACGGACAAGTACAACCCATTTCTGTCGTGCAGCTCAGCCCCGAAGAGGGAGGTATCGTGCGCGAGAAAGTGGTAGAAGAAGGCGCTCATGTCAAACAAGGAGATGTCATTCTCCGTCTGAGTAACTCAAATCTCGATCTTCAGATATTGAACGCCGAGTCAGAGCTGGCAGAAAAGCAAAACCTGCTGCGAAATACACAGGTCACCATGCAGCAAGACAAGCTGAACAATGAAACTGAAAAAGTGCAGCTTGACATTGACTCCCGCCGCAAGCAGCGTACTTTCAGCCAGTACGAACGGCTCTATCAAGAGCGGCTCATCAGCCGTGAGGAGTATCTCCAGGCAAAAGAAGATTATGACGTAGCCCTGAAAAAGCAAAGCCTCATCACGGAACGGCTCAAACAAGATTCTCTGTACCGTAATATTCAGATGGACCAGATGGAAGACAATCTGCAAAACATGCGTAAGAACGTGTTGCTCATCCGTGAACGAAAGGAGAAACTGGAAGTGCGTGCCACTATCGACGGAGAACTGGGACTGCTGGATGCCGAACTGGGACAAAACATTACCGCCGGACAAATGGTGGGTCAAATCAATGACCTTTCCGACTTCAAGATTGAAGCAATGATTGACGAACACTACATTGACCGCGTGACCAACGGGCTACCGGCTACCTTTGAACGACAAGGTTCACAGTTCCGCCTGAAAGTGCGCAAGGTTTATCCAGAAGTACGTGAAGGACGCTTCCGCACCGACTTTGTCTTTGAAGGAGAACGCCCGGAAAATATCCGCAGCGGACAGACGTATTACATTGACCTCCAACTAGGTGAACCTACTGAAAGCATACTGATTCCGAAAGGTACTTTCTTCCAAGTTACAGGAGGCAACTGGATATTCGTAGTCGATAAAGATGGAGATAAAGCCTATCGCCGCAAGATACGAATCGGACGCCAGAATCCACAGTATTACGAAGTAACCGAAGGACTGGAAAAAGGCGAACGGGTAATTATCTCAGGATATGAAGCTTATAAAGATAATGAAGTATTGATACTGAATTAGTTAACGAGATACCAGATGACAGGTCGGCAAGGTTAATAGCTATAGCCTTTCTAACAGCACCAAAACCTCTCTCACTCATAAGGCATGTAGCCAAACCTTGGCCTCTTGTCAACTAAAAAGAACGAACAAGCATGAAAACATTTATCAGAAACTTCTCACATACCTTCCGGCGTTTCCTCAGCGCAAGCCTGCTCAACATTGTGGGGCTGAGCCTTGCCTTTGCCTCGTTTTTCGTCATCATGACACAAGTGGATTATGACTACAGCTTCAACAAAGGATATAAGGACTACGACAAGATATTCCGGGTAGAATTTGACGGGAATAAAAGCGGGGCATGGCAAAACAATTTGCCCCGCCCGTTAGGAAAAGTCATAGAAACCAGCTCATCACATGTCGAAGCCATTTCCACCATACTTTCCTGGTCAGACAATTCCGACTATGAAGTAAACGGGCATCTGTTTAATGAAACATTTACAGCCGGGTTCGGTGACTTCATAGACACATTCCAGCCGGAAATGCTCTGCGGATCTACCCAAGCACTTGAACAACAAGGACAGATTCTGATTTCCCAATCCATGGCTCTCCGCTTTTTTGATACAACCGATGTTGTCGGGAAGATTATCTTCGACGGGAAACAAGCCAACAAAAAGCCCTTGACCATTGGCGGAGTATATAAAGACTTCCCGGCAAACACGCAATTCGGGAATTCCATCTTCTGCGCCCTTCCCGATGCCGATAACCAGAATGCCTGGAACACGTATAATTATCATATTTATGTAAGGATAAGCAGTACGCAGGAAAAGGAAGGAATCGAAAAAGCCGTATGCAAAAAGTTGGTAGAACTCAATCCTTTCTACAACATCACCTTACAGGGCGACCAGTTTATCCGCCTCACCCCATTGTCTGAGGTTCACTTCTCGACAGTCGGAAACAAGAGCGCAAGCAGCCGCACCACCCTCTACCTACTGTGTTGCGTCTCTTTCCTTATCATCGTCATTGCCGCCATTAACTTCATGAACTTCTCTTTGGCGGAAACACCCATGCGCATCCGCAGTATCAACACCCAGAAAGTATTGGGCGCAACAGCCCGCTCCCTGCGCATCAGCCTCATAGGCGAATCCGGAGCCATCAGCCTCATTGCTTTCGGACTATCGCTTGTTTTATTGTTAGCCTTACAAGACTCCGGCATACAAGACCTGGTAACCGCCGACCTGACCTTGACCAGGCATCCTTTCCTGCTGATAACGACAGGAGCTATCAGCGTGTTGATGGGAGTCTTGGCCGGAATTTACCCATCGTATTACGTTACCTCTTTCCCGCCTGCCTTGGCCCTGAAAGGTTCATTCGGCCTGTCACCCAAAGGAAAGAGCCTGCGTACCGGTCTGGTCGCCCTCCAGTTTTTCGTATCGTTCATGCTGATAATCGCCATCGGAATCATGTATGTACAGAGCAACTATATCCGTACGTCCGACTACGGATATAACAAAGACGCAATCGTTGTAGGAAGAATAAGCAAGGAAGATATGTCTCGCGCCGAAGCCATAGCAGAAGAACTTTCTCGCATCCCTGGCGTAGAAAACGTAGCCCTGTCGCAATTCTCACTGAATTCTTCGGACAGCTATATGAGTTTCGGAATGGGACAGGAAGAAAAGCAGATGAACTTTGAAGTATTCCCCATTGATGAACACTTCCTCAAAACGACGGGAATCCGCATCACCGACGGACGGAATTTCAAGAATACTGACGGATGCGAGTTCATATTCAATGAGGCAGCACGACAAATGTATCCGTGGCTTACGCTCGGAGAACCCCCTATCAAAAACGGAGGACTTCCCTATCCGGTAGTCGGATTCTGTGAGAATATCAAGTTCAGCACTTTCCGTAACGATGACACCACCCGTCCAATGGCTTTTTTATACGGAAATGAAACATGGACACAAAAGAGGTTTGTCAACATCCGCATAGCCGCCGGAACAGACCGCATCGAAATTATCAGGTCGTTACAAAAGGCAATGGAGAAATTCACCCCCGGACACGACTTCAACTTCCGTTTCATGGATGAAGTGATTGACGAAGCCTACCACAACGAACTGCGATTCACCCGTCAGATTCTGCTGTTCTCTCTTTTGGCCATCGCCATCAGCATCATCGGCGTGTTCGGACTCACCATGTTCGAGAGCGAATACCGGCGCAAGGAGATAGGCATACGCAAGATTATGGGAAGCTCTACAGCCGAAATACTCTATATGTTCAACCGCCGCTACCTCACCCTCCTTGGCGGATGCTTCCTCGTGGCTGCTCCATTCGGATGGTGGATAGGAAGCAACTGGTTAGAGGGATTTGTCGAAAAGACCTCCATCAGTCCGTGGATATTTCTCATCGCCTTCCTACTCGTCACGCTGATTACCATGATTACCGTAACCCTACAGAGCTGGAAGAATGCAAACGAGAATCCGGCATACAGCATCAAAACCGAATAAGATATATAACAACTAAAAACTCAAACCATATGAAAACAGCTCATTTACTCTTAACAGCAGCCTTTTGTTTAAACGGATTCACCTCTTGCATGGCAGGAAGCAGCAAGAAAATCACCGAAACCCGCCCTATACAGCCCTACACCTCTATTCAGATGGATGGTGTAGCCTCCGTTCGATTCACCCAAGGCAATAACTATTCATTACGCATAGAAGGCGATGAAGAGCTGGTGAAAAGCCTTATCACCCAAGTAGAAGACAAGACTCTTATCATTGACAACGAAAAGATAAAATGGAGAAAAAACAGAAACAACGGCAATGTGACCGTTTTTGTTACCGCCCCTATGCTTGAAAAAGTATCTTTCGATGGAGTAGGTTCATTCAAATGCCCCCAAAAATTGGTAGTAGAAGACTTCTGCATTGAGAAAGACGGGGTGGGAGCTATGGAAATAAACGACCTGCACTGCCGCGACCTTGAAGTTGAGATGGATGGAGTGGGAAGTATCGACCTACATACCGAATGCCATGACATGGACGCTCAGATTGACGGAGTGGGAGGAAGCAAATTAACTTGTAAAGCCAATCATATCAGCATTCAGAAAGACGGAGTAGGAGGCGCAGAAATCAATGTAGACTGCCAAATGCTGGAAGCCGACATAGACGGTGTGGGAGGAATCACCTTCAGTGGAAAAGCGCAGCAAGCCACCTTCGAGAAAAACGGAGTGGGAGGCTTCAGCACCAGCAAGCTAAAAATCGGTGGTAAATAATTGTAGCCAACTTAAAAGCAAGCAAGCATGAAGACAATTATCAGAAACTTTTCACATACATTCCGGCGTTTCCTCACTGCCTTCCTGCTGGTCACATTGATTACCATGCTTACCGTAACCATACAGAGCTGGAAGAATGCAAACGAGAACCCAGCCAACAGTATTAAGACAGAATAAATGAATCGTTCCCAGGCATCATGGTAACCAATCGTCACCTGAAGCCCTGTCAACTAAAGAACAAAAAACGAATAAACCCATGAAAGGATTTCAAACCTACTTTACCTTCTTAGAGCGAAACAAGCTCTTTACCTTTGTCAATGTAGCCGGACTGAGTATCTCGCTAATGTTCGTCCTGCTCATCGCCAATATGGTTACACGCCAGCTCACCATCGACAAAGATTTGAAAGATGCCGACCGCATCAGTATCTTTGCCAACGAAGTATGGGCAGGAGCGCATTACAATTTAGGCGACCGGTTGGCTAGCCGTTACCCAGAGATAGAAGACTGGTGCGCCCTGCGCGGTCATGAAGGCGTAACCGTGATAACAGACAACAACCCTGTAACCGCCCAGCTGATGAGTGTGCGCAAAAACTTCTTCGACTTCTTCAGCTTCGCCCTGCGTGAAGGGAACCGGGAACATCTGCTTACCGACGATAACAGCATGGTCATTACACGTTCAGCTGCTCTCCGCCTGTTCGGTACAGAACATGCCATGGGAAAGACCCTAACCATAAAAAACTGCAACAATCAGGTCTTTACTGTAACCGGAATCATCGAGGATATTGACAACTCTGTCATGCCCTCTGAAGCCGAGCTGTTCATTCCCTTTGAAAACATGAAGTACCTCAATCCGAGCTGTGCCATTGAACAAGCCAATATGGGAAACGCCGCAGGAGCGACCTTGTTTCTGCGAACAGCACCGGGTGCCGACCTCAACAGCAAATCGGACGATGTGGTGAATTACATGAAAGAATTCTTCTGGATTTATCAATACGGCTCCATGAAAGAAGCCCATTTCATTCCACTCCACGATTTCTACTTCTCTAACATCTGGTGCGAATCAACGCTGAACCAGTACGACTTCAAGTTGGTTATCATCTTCATTACCGTAGGCATACTGATATTGCTCATGGCAGTATTCAACTATGTAAGCATGAGTGTAGCCCAAACCTCTTACCGTGCCAAGGGAATGGCAACACGCCGCTTGCTGGGTTCCTCCCGTCCAGATATTTTCTGGCACATGATTGCCGAGTCATTTCTGCTTACAGCCGTAGCGTTTACACTCGGCTTCATATTGGCGAAGGCTGCCGAACCCGTTGCCATGAGGTTGCTCGATGTAAAGCTGAACCTGACAGGCGATTTGACTCCTCTCGTTATGCTTGCCTATTTGACACTCATTCTAATATTGTCCCTTCTGTCCGGCTTCTTCCCTGCCACCATTCTGTCGAATTATAATCCGCTCGATGTGGTAAAAGGAACCTTCCGGCGCAAAACAAAATCGCTTTACCTGCGTCTGCTCAACGTTGTGCAATGCGGACTCACCGTTGCCATGCTTGCCTGCACACTCTACCTAAGCGTACAGCTTTACCGCATCCTCCATGCTCCTTTAGGTTATGAATACGGTAATGTGCTGACTTATCCACCGATGGCAGAAAAAAATACCTTGCAGCTTTTCCGTAACGAAGCCCTCAAACTGCCGTTCGTTAAACAAGTCTCATTTTCTCAGGGACTTCCCATCGATGGAGGGAACAACAATACGATGCAAGTCCAAACAAGGGACAGTTTGAAGGAGATGAGTTTCCAGACCTTTACCGTTGACTCGGCTTTTACCGACATCTACCACATCCGCATAACGGAAGACCGTCACATGACCTACAATGACAATACGTATTTTGTGAGCGAAAACACGATGAAAGAATTAGGAAATACCGGGCAGACAAACGAAATAGTCAACAGCTATGGTTACCGTATGCGCATTGCCGGGCAGTTCAAGGATTTCCACATCCGCTCGCTCGCTGTGAATGACCCTCATCCGCTCCTTATGAGAATCGCTCCGGCAGATAGTATCTATCCGTGGAATATCTCCATCGAAGTACAAAACGGCGACCTTCCAGCCTATAAGCGTGAGCTGGACGGATTGTATTCCCGCCTCATCGAAGGAGTTCCGTTCGAATCGGCATGGTATCATGACCTTGTAAGCAATACGTATGCCCACTTCTTCCGGATAAACAAGCTCATCGGAATCTTTACCTGCGCTGCCTTGTTAATTTCCTTATTAGGACTGACTGCCATGAGTATCTACTTCATAGCCCAGCGCAAGCGCGATATTGCCATCCGAAAGGTATTCGGTTCAAGCACCGGCAGTGAAATGCGTCGTCTGATGCTGTTCTCACTCACCTCACTTACCATCAGCCTTTTGGTTTCCATTCCGTTAATCGTGTTCGGGGTGTATCAGATAGACAAGATTGTAACTTATGAAAGCACATTCCCCTGGTGGATTCCAATTACCGCCTTTCTTATCGTTACGCTGATTTCATTAGGCTCGGTTTACTTGGTTAGCCACAAGGCCACCAGAGAAAACCCGGTGAATAATCTGAAAACGGAATAAAAAAATAACTATCTTTGTACCGGCACTGAGGTGACATTAAGTGCCGGTATTCATTTTATATTTTTCAGTATCATTATGTACACAGTCATGAAGCGTATGGAGGTTTCAGCTTCTCATTCCCTGAAACTTTCTTATCCGAGCAAATGCGAGCATCTGCATGGTCACAATTGGATTATCACTGTATATTGCCGCGCCAGAGAGTTGAATGCAAACGGAATGGTTACCGACTTTACCCACATCAAAGAAATTGTAAAAGGACAACTGGACCACCAGAACCTGAACAATGTACTTCCCTGTAATCCTACGGCAGAAAACATCGCCCGTTGGATATGCGACCAGGTGGAGAACTGCTATAAAGTGGAAGTCTGCGAATCGGAAGGAAATACAGCTGTCTATGAGAAAGATTAACGAGATATTCTACAGCCTGCAGGGAGAAGGATTTCATACTGGTACACCAGCGGTATTTGTACGGTTTTCTGGTTGTAACCTGAAATGTAGTTTCTGCGACACACAGCATGAAAAAGGAATCCTGCTCTCGGATGAGGAAATCATAAATCAAGTCAATTCGTATCCGTGCCGTATGGTGATTCTGACCGGAGGAGAGCCCGGACTATGGATCGATGAGCAACTGATAGAAATGCTTCACAAAGCCGGAAAGTATGTGGCAATAGAAACTAACGGAACTTGCGTATTGCCAGAAGCCATCGACTGGGTTACCTGTTCACCCAAAGACGCTCCGCTGAGAGTAAAGCGGATAGACGAAGTAAAAGTGGTGTATCAGGGTCAGGATGTTTCACCGTATCTGGAACTTCCCGCTCACCAGTATTTCCTGCAACCCTGTTCTTGCCAGAACACCAAAGAGGTGATTGATTACATCAAGATGCATCCGCAATGGCGGCTCAGTCTTCAGACACATAAATTAATCGATATACGATAGGTAGCCAATTGACGAGTTGACAAGGCTTTTATCACCTGAGGGATGAAAACCTTGTCAACTCGTTAATTAATTAATCCGTTACCTCACAGCCAGTTCCCGAATCGTTTCATTCAGTTCATCTGCTTCCATAAGCTGTTCCAGTGTGAGATGCATCCGCCAGTGCCAGTAGTTCAACGGATTGGCAGGCACATTGATCCGTTCTGCTTCTACATCCGGATTACGCAAAGCCTCATCCACCGACAGCCAGTCTTGCCAAGTCAAGATACACAGCATGGAAGGACTATCCAAATGCTGCTTGATTACTTCTTTGCAAAGCCATCCGGGAGCCTGTTCGGGTACTTCTCCCCAATGATGAAGCTCATCGTGATAAAAACGCTCTGTAAGCTGCGGATCTTCCTCCCACCAACCTCGGAAAGTAGACATATCATGCGTTCCGATGGTACACACTGAATGATACGGATAAGCCTCCACCCGTCCGAATAACTGTCCCATGGCTTTCGGCATGCGCTGGATTTCGAGGGAAAGAATCTGCAGTTCATTCATTACCCAAGGAACACAATCGGGCACCATGCCCAAGTCTTCCCCACACACCAGCATGGAAGTAGACTGAGTCAGTTCCGGGAGTTTCTTCATGGCTTCCCGATACCAGAACTCATTATGACGTTGATAATAATAATGGTTATATAACTGATTAAAGGCTTCCTGCTCTTGCGGGGTAAGCTGCTTGAATACATAATCATTTTGCACGGCAATACGCGGATGATACCTGTCGGGCTGCTTACGGTCGGGCACAAACAAGACATCGCTGATGAGTTCATACAGACTTTCTTTGAGCTTCAGGCTCTCTTCATCTGTCTTTCCGGCAAACCAGGCCTCTACTTTGCGCTGGGTATCAAACTCCGGACGCATCTCATATAAATCATGATGTAAAGGACGGACAAAGGTTTCACGCACATAATCACTCTGCTCGCCGAACAGGGTATTCAGCATATATTCACTGATAAACGGACGGAGCATCTGGTCGGCACGGAAATTCAGACCGAAACTGCGTATTTCATCTACACTCATAGGAAGAGAGGGAACAAACTGTCCCAGCAGTCCGTGCACACTGTGGTCTGGAATTTCCCAAATGCGGAAGAAACCAAGGATATGATCAATGCGGTAAGCCGTAAAATATTCTGCCATTTGAGCGAAACGTCTGCGCCACCACAAATAATGATCCTGCTCCATTACCTCCCAGTTATAAGTAGGGAATCCCCAGTTCTGCCCCTTGGTACTGAAGGCATCGGGCGGTGCACCTGCCTGCCCGTTCAGGTTGAAGTAATAAGGTTCCACCCATGACTCCACACTGGACCGGCTGATGCCGATAGGAATATCTCCTTTGAGAATGACTCCCCGGCTACGAGCATACGCTGCTGCTGAAAGAAGCTGCACATGAAGGCAATATTGCAGATAATAATAAAATCCGATTTCACGATAGCTGGAACTCTCCGGAGAACCAAGAGAAGCAATCGCTTCGGCATCGTATTCGCTATAGATTTCCCACTGACGAAAATCGGGAGTTCCGTAACGGTCGCGCAACACACTGAAAGCAGCATAAGGCAATAACCAGTGAGAGTTACGTTCAAAATAAGCATGAAAGGCCTCCGATTGCAACACCTTCTCACCTTCTTGCAGATAAACGGCACGCAGATAAGCCCGTTTCAAGCGATTAACCTCTTCATAATCCACTTCCGGCAACTGATTTAAGTTGATACGTTCTTCCTCAAATCGGTCGGAAGCTTCCTTGTCGGTCAGCGGAGGGAGCTGACGCAGGTCAATATACATCGGATGGAAAGCATAAATAGAAATGCTGTTATACGGATAAGAGTCGGTCCAATGCCCGCTCATGGTCGTATCGTTAATCGGCAGAATCTGTACAGCACGCAACCCCGTATCGGCAGCCCATCTGACAAAGGTCTTCAGATCGCCGAAATCGCCCACTCCGTAGCTTCCTTCCGAGCGTAAAGAAAAAACAGGAATGGCACATCCGGCTATACGTACAGCCGACTCTTCAAAAAACACTTCGGTTTCCATGGGTAGATATGTTTCGCCCCGATGAAGTGGTTGGATATGAAACAAGCGGTTGGGATGTGTCTCCCATGCCATAACTCTGCCCGTTTCGGCATCTATCGCCACAAACTTATATTCAAACGGCAAACGGAGAGAAGATACACTGACAGTTAAATGCCACACATTAGGCTGCACTTCTACCATGCGGAGCGGACGGCAGGCTTCCCAATTACCTAACGCATCACAACTGCCTATCAGTCCCAGCCCCTGCTTCCGGGTGGTCAGTCCCGGACAAAGTGCACGGAAGGTGATGCAGCTTCCCACTCCATCGGACAGATTCACCGGTTGCTTTGAGTTATATGGTCCATTAAACGCCGCACTGTAACGAAAAGCATCAACGGGTAAATCACGCCAACAGTCATCGATTATATAATGGCTCTGCTGCTCATTTCCCGGATAAAAAGAATGGGCAAGGGCTCCCAGCTCTTTACGTACACATCGGCTATCGCGAAAAACAGCATAACGGTAAGTCACAAAAGCTTTATCGTCTTCTGGCATATATTCTGTGGTTCCCTGCCATTCGTTGCCGTCACGGGTGGAAAGTGGAATGGCTTGTCCATGGTTGCCTTCCATCAAAACACACAGGCTTTCTCCCCATACCGTACGGTAGTTTATACGAAAAGTCAGTTTCATAGTCTTTTTCAGGTATTTGGTTATTCTTACTCCAAAAATACTGTTTTTTTTCTTTTCCCACGCCCGTGCAGGCATAAAAAAATCCCGAAAGGAGTACTTTCGGGATTCCCTCGGTGTAAGATGCGAGGATGGATTTAGTAAATAATTAAGTTATGAAAAAGGAACCTTATGCGTCAATATTGGCATAGGTTGCATTTTTTTCGATAAATTCACGGCGCGGAGCCACATCATCCCCCATTAACATGGAGAAGATATAATCGGCTTCAGCCGCATTTTCTATATTAATCTGCTTCAGCACACGGGTTTCCGGATTCATGGTAGTTTCCCAAAGCTGGTCGGCGTTCATTTCACCCAAACCTTTGTAACGCTGTGTGTGGATGCCTTGCTCACTTCCGTCTCCATATTTGCGGATGAAAGCATCGCGTTCTTCGTCTCTATAGCAATATTCGCTGATTTTACCTTTGGTACATTTATACAACGGTGGGTTGGCAATGTACAAGTGTCCTGCCTGAATGATTTCGGGCATGTAGCGGTAGAACAGTGTCATGATAAGGGTGTCGATGTGAGAACCATCGACATCGGCATCGGTCATGATGATTACCTTATGATAACGCAGTTTGTCCAGATTGGCTTTCTTGCTGTTTTCTTCGTCACCATCTACCCCGAAGCGCACACCCAATGCCTGAATGATGTTGTTTACTTCATCGCTTTCAAAAGCTTTGTGCCACATGGCTTTTTCTACATTCAGAATTTTACCGCGCAAAGGCAAAATAGCTTGGAACTGACGGCTGCGGCCTTGCTTAGCCGAACCACCTGCAGAATCACCCTCGACAAGGAAGAGTTCACACTCTTCAGCCACACGGCTGGAACAGTCGGCCAGTTTACCCGGCAATCCGCCTCCGCCCATCGGACTCTTGCGCTGTACAGACTCACGTGCCTTGCGTGCAGCGATACGTGCGGTAGCTGCCAGCACCACTTTATCAACAATAATCTTGGCTTCCTTGGGATGTTCTTCCAGATAATAAGTCAACGCTTCACCTACTGCTTGGTTCACCGCACCGCTTACCTCATTGTTACCCAATTTGGTTTTGGTCTGTCCCTCAAACTGAGGCTCGCTCACCTTCACCGAAATAACGGCAATCAGACCCTCACGGAAGTCTTCCCCTGAAATCTCTACCTTTGCCTTTTCAAGCGCCTTGCTTTCTTCGGCATATTTTTTCAGAACACGGGTCAAGGCTGTACGGAATCCAGCTTCATGCGTTCCTCCTTCAATGGTATTGATGTTATTTACATACGAGTGAAGGTTTTCACGGAAACCAGTGTTATACATGATGGCGCACTCAATGGGTACACCCTGCTTTTCTGTATTCAAATAGATAACATCGTCAATCAGCGGTGTGTTAGTAGAGTTCAGGAAACGCACGAACTCTTTCACTCCTTCTTCTGAATGGAACACTTCGCTCTTATACGAGCCGTCTTCTTCCTGTACGCGCTTATCGGTCAGCCTGATGGTAATCCCTTTATTCAGATAAGCCAGCTCACGCATACGTGCCTGAAGGATGTTATATTTATATTCGGTTACGGTAAAGATGCTTCCGTCGGGCCAGAAAGTCTGACGGGTTCCGGTGATATCGGTTGTACCTACTTCTTTTACCGAGTAAAGCGGTTTACCGCATTCATATTCTTGTTGATAGATTTTTCCGTTACGGAATACGTTGGTCGTCATGTGAGAAGACAAAGCGTTCACACACGAAACACCCACACCGTGCAATCCTCCGGATACTTTATACGAGCCCTTGTCGAACTTACCTCCGGCATGAAGGACGGTCATAACGACTTCAAGAGCTGATTTTTTTTCTTTCTCATGGTAGTCCACCGGGATACCACGACCGTTATCTTGTACGGTAATTGAATTATCTTCGTTAATGGTTACTTCTATATGGGTACAATAACCGGCGAGGGCTTCGTCAATCGAGTTGTCAACCACCTCGTACACCAAGTGGTGTAATCCTTTTTCGCTGATATCGCCGATATACATAGCGGGACGCTTGCGCACAGCTTCCAGTCCTTCCAATACTTGGATACTGCTCGCTGAGTAATTACTTCCGCTGTTTGGGTTCAGTTCTTCGCTCATTGTTTTCTAAAAGTTTTAAGTGTTCAAAGATAATGAAAAACTCCGATATAACCTCTTTTTCTGCATTTATATTATACAAACTTTTAATCTTATACAACCGGATGCATCTATTTTATACAAATTCACATACAGCCTCATCCTATGACACTACAACTAAAAACCGTGTGGAAATACTTGACATCAAATACTTAAATCAGCAGATTAATATATACTACTTTTAGCATTAATCGTTATATTTGCAGAAAGAAGCACCATTCACGTCACACATACGCAACGCCATTGCGTTTGCCAAAGCTCCGACACAAGGACAGGACATATTCCACTATGCCCCTAAATCAGCCGGAGCAGAAGATTATATGAGAGTGTATGCAATGGGTTACTGACAAGAGAAATACTTAAAAGCACATGGAAACTAAAATCAAAGACAAGATAGAGTATATTGTGATTTGCATATCAGAGTTTGCCAAGAGACACAGACTCACACTGCCGCAGTCATTCAACTATCTAAAACGTTGGGGAGGAATAGATTTTCTTGATAAAGGATATGAGGTTGAACATCTGTTCTCCATTGAAGATGCTGTAGATGATTTAGCAGACTACTGCAAAAGGCAGGGAGGGCAGTTGGCATGATACTCTATCATGGTTCGAATCAGGATATAAATGAAATAGACCTGACAAAGACACGCCCCAACAAGGATTTCGGACAGGGCTTTTATCTGACAGAGGACAAGGAACAAGCCATGAAAATGGCGGAACAGAAAGTCATACAGTCAGGCGGAAGACCAACTGTTAATGTGTACGAATTTGATGAAATCCATCTGTCGGACAATGAGCTGAATGTAAAGAGATTTGAAGGCTATACCGAGGAATGGGCAAGATTCATCTTAGCCAACCGAAACCGGGAAAGCCGGACAAAAATACACAACTATGACATCGTAATAGGGGCTATCGCTGATGATAAGGTAGGAGTACAGTTATTCCGATATATGAAGCAGTATATCGACCTGCCTACCTTAGTGAAGAACTTGCAGTTCGTAAGACTGACTACCCAGTATTATTTCGGAACGGAACGGGCAATCAAATTATTGAAGAAGCTATGACTAATGATGAACAATTCATGATAGAGTGCATCACCACCGAACTGACGGAATATGTGATGCGTGATTACCATATCGGAATGAAAGAAGCTTTGGATATGGTCTATAACTCAGTAACCTATTCAAAGCTGCTCAACACGAACAGCGGGTTATATTATCAAAGTCCTCTGCTAATCTATGACATATTCAAAGAAGAACAGGTCAACAACGGGAAAAAGGAACATGAAAATGGCTAATAAAAGAAATTCAATTCATCAAATATCTTGCAAACATCCTGTTCCAGACTCCTTCTTATGGATATTCTACTATCAAAATTGCATCAAATATGAAAAAGACAATATGCCATTAGAAAAGATAGCAGAATATACCAATCTTCCAGTGCAAATAATAAAAGCTCTTTAAAAAGTCCCCTCTCTTACCCTGCCAAATAAGAGAGGGGATTTTATACATTATCCGGCTTACCTAAATGCCGTTATATTAGAGCCAAAACCTTATTGCTGGCTGCGCAAACTCAAAATCGCGGTGTGAATTGCAGAAACCACACTGTGACTTGTACAAATCGCAGTGTGACTTGTATAAACCACAGTGTGGTTTTGAGTTTCCGCCGGAAGAAACCTACTTTCTTCCAAGCACTACGGAAAGTTTATACCTGCTGTGCGAAACTTTCAAAGCCAAACGGTAAACGGGTTTCCGCCTTTTTAGCTACCTTTGCCCTCAATCAAAAAAAATGAAATATCATGACCAAACAAGGAACCCTGCTCGTGGTAGACGACAACCGGAACATTCTGACTTCACTTCAATACCTGCTGAATGAGTACTTTGAACGAGTACTGACGCTTTCATCGCCTGTCACAATCCCAACTCTGATGCGCAAGGAAGATATTCACGTGGTATTGCTCGACATGAATTTTTCTTCGGGCATTAACAGTGGGAATGAAGGACTGTACTGGCTCCGTGAAATCAAGAGAATCCAGCCTCAGACACAGGTCGTACTCTTTACGGCTTATGCAGACATCAACCTGGCTGTAACCGGTATCAAAGAGGGGGCTTCCGACTTTGTGGTCAAGCCGTGGGAAAACGATAAGCTGGTACAAGCTCTGCAAGAGGCTTATCACAAAACCCAACCTAAAACCGGGAAAAAGAAAGCGGCTGCTGCAGGCAATGCATCTGACAGCGACAAGAATAAGATGTATTGGGGAAATTCACCAGTGATACAGCCTCTGCGCATGCTGGTGGAAAAGGTAAGTTCAACAGATGCCAATATTTTGATTACCGGTGAAAACGGTACCGGAAAAGATATGCTGGCAAGGGAAATCCACCGACTTTCCAACCGGAGAAACGAGGCTATGGTGAGCGTGGATATGGGAGCCATTACCGAATCGCTGTTTGAGAGTGAGCTGTTCGGTCATGTGAAAGGTTCGTTTACCGATGCTCATGCCGACCGGATAGGGCGGTTTGAAGCTGCCGACGGAGGAACGCTCTTTCTTGATGAAATAGCCAACTTGCCTTATCATCTTCAGGCAAAGTTATTGACAGCCATTCAGAAGCGGTGTTTCATCAAGGTGGGAAGCAATACGCCGCAAGCTACCAATATCCGGCTGATTTGTGCCACGAACCGCGACTTGGAGGAAATGGTGCGCCAAGGGGAGTTCCGCGAAGACTTGCTCTACCGCATCAATACCATCCATCTGCATATCCCTGCCTTGCGCGAGCGTAAAGAAGACATCTTGCCGTTGGCAAACCGCTTCCTCAAACAATACAGCGCACAGTACGGCAGAACGGTGGAAAAGCTTTCAGCTGAAACCGAACACCGTTTGACCGAATATCCCTGGTATGGCAATATACGTGAACTGCAACATACCATCGAAAAAGCTGTGATTCTTTCTGAGGGGAAAGAGTTGCAGGCTGAAACACTGCAGTTCTCACATGCACATCCGATAGGCGGAACGACACAACCGGAGCAAAAGCATATCCCTTTTCAGACGCTGGACGAGATGGAGTGTAGCCTGGTGAAAAGCGCAATCGACCAATGCAACGGAAACTTGTCGCAAGCCGCAGCTCAGTTAGGAATTACCCGGCAGACGCTTTACAATAAAATGAAACGATATGGGCTCTAAATGGATGTTTTCAACTCTTGCAAGAGTTGTTCTGATTATCGCTGGAGTCGCTTTGCTGACACTGGGATTAAGCCAAGTACGGGTACCGTTTCTCCTTGTTGGTACCGGCTGCCTTGGGGCTTCGATCGGTTTGTTTTTCCGCACTCAAAAGCAACTGCGTGAAAAAAGTTTTCTGATGCTTGAAGCCATCCGGAACCGGGACTACTCCTTCCGCTTGCCTACGTATGGATTTACCGGAGGAGAACGTATCTTACAAGATACACTGAATCAATTTGGCGCACTGATGGGTGAACAAAAGCAGTTTATGGAACAGCGTGAACGCTTTTATGAACAGATTTTATCAAGCGTAACTTCAGGCATTGTGGTCTTAGACGAGCAGATGAAAATCATCCAGACTAATCCTACGGCTTCCCGGTTATTGGGGCTTCCGGCTCTGGGTACATTGCAGCAGCTGGAACGTTATGGCGCTGACATTCCGGATATGCTGCGCTCTTTAACAGCCGGAAGAAGATGCAACCTACAATATGCCACAACAAAGGGAGAGGTTCATTTATCGGTACAGGCTTCTATCATGCAACTGGGAAACCAGAAGGTGAAAATTCTTGCTTTTAATGATATACGAAATGAACTGGATACAAAAGAGTTAGACTCATGGGTGAAGCTGACGCGCGTTCTGACACATGAAATTATGAATTCGATAGCTCCGATTTCATCTTTGAGCGAAACTTTCCTTCAACGAAAGGATGTAATAGATACTCCGCTATACGACGGGATACGTGCCATTCATGATACTTCTGCCGGACTCATCTCGTTTGTAGACAGTTACCGCAAGTTTTCTTCTTTACAGAAACCGGCACCAGAACCTTTCTATCTCTATGACTTGATTTCACAAATACAAGAGTTGCATATCATCCCCCGGCAAATTACCTTTTCTCTCCAAATTGAGCCTGAAGATTTGATGATTTATGCCGACCCGAACTTGATACGCCAGGTCATCATTAACTTAATAAAAAATGCAGTGCAAGCCATTACTTCGGCTACCGGGAAGATTCATCTTCGTGCCTACAGTACAGCCGAAGAGCATGTCTTGATTTATATCAGCAATGACGGAATGATTATTCCGGAAGCGGAGGCAGAAGAGATTTTCGTTCCTTTCTTTACTACAAAAAAAGAGGGAAGCGGCATCGGACTGTCGCTTTCTCGACAAATCATGAAGCTGTCGGGCGGAAGTATCAGTTTGCTTCGCCCCGGTACGAACGGATGGAATACTACGTTTGTTCTTGAATTTGAATAAGCGTAGAGCAATCTGTTCTTTTTTAGAAGCAGTGATGTTTTTTAGAGCTGTAAGCGTATTTTATTAAAGTCGCGACAGAAAGATAAAAGAGCTGCATGGATACTGCAGACAATGCATGCAACAAGCTGAAAAATCGGTCCGGCAACCCTTTTAAAGCAGTAACAAGAAGGTTTTCTCAAAGTGCCAGTGACCTGTATGTTCAAGTTTCTACAATAATCGAGTAGGAGGAAAACGAAGCAGTTTTCTTCCTACTTTCGTTTTCCGACCTC
>ERZ1026988.133-NODE-133-length-37982-cov-9.310069_pt1 | contig 37982 bp, 24 predicted proteins | sample MGYA00519291_ERZ1026988 | MGnify/ENA primary metagenome ERZ1026988 (study PRJEB26926, sample SAMN06164795) | human gut metagenome | biome: ENVO:00009003; feature: ENVO:2100002; material: ENVO:00002003 | host: Homo sapiens | place: USA | collected 2012 ... | reverse complement strand
GTTCCTGAATAGGGCGCCGCGGTTTCAAAACCTCCGAATAATTACGGGGCGTTGGTGTTCCTGAATAGGGTACCGCGGTTTCAAAACCTCCGAATAATTACGGGGCGTTGGTGTTCCTGAATAGGGCGCCGCGGTTTCAAAACCTCCGAATAATTACGGGGCGTTGGGGTTCCTGAATAGGGCGCCACGGTTTCAAAACCTCCGAATAATGAATGGGTCCTGCGTATTCAAAACTTCCATGTTTTGCCACCGTGTCGCCCCCTTTAACCGCCAATTTTATGCAATGTTTCGATGGTTTTGAACTCGCGGCGCCCTGTAAGGGCAATGGTATCTCAGCCCAGGGTAAAGCAGGCCGAAGGTCTGCGACACCCTGGGTTCCCCCATGAACAGGGTTTAAAAAGTATCGCGCCCTGTAAGGGCAGAATGTCGAGATAGGGGCAACGCCCCTCGACAGCACACGGGCGTAAATCGGGGGTTGGTATGCGTTGGTGAAACAATACGTATATATATAGGTGTATTGTGCCCGATGTGTTGCATCCGATGTGTTGTACCCGATGTTACACCGATGTGTTGTACCCGATGTTACACCGATGTGTTGTACCCGATGTATTGTGCCCGATGTTACACCGATGTGTTGTACCCGATGTTGCATCCGATGTGTTGTACTCGATGTGTTGCGCCCGGTTTACGCCCGTGTGTGTCGAGGGGCGTTGCCCCTATTTCGACATATTGCCCCTACAGGGCGCGAATGTAATAAAACCCAGTCGTGGGGGGGACCCAGGGTGTCGTTCACTCCGTTCACTATACCCTGGGCTGAGATACCCTTGCCCTTACAGGGCGCCGCGGTTTCAAAATCACCGAATGCCAACCGGATTTTTACCACTCATTTTTTCTGTCATCATGGGTTGAATCTATTGTAATGTAGCCCATGAAATTGCTATTGACTTGTGTATGCAACCCCTTTACGGCACTATTTAATCACATTCTGAAACGAACGTTTAGCGAATGTAAGAGATTTTTCCAAATTTACACGATTGGGCAATTTTTACCTATCAAAATGAAAGTATCTCACTGCAATACTTAATTTTTTTGGATAAAATTGCATATTATGTTTGCTGATTTAAAAAAAGCCCCTATCTTTGCAAAAATCCATGTTGGGCTTCACCTCAGCAAAGCTCTTGAAAGCAAGCTTTCGTCGCTTTGCGTTCGGTTTGCACCAACATTGCAAAAATCCATGTTGGGCTTCACCTCAGCAAAGCTCTTGAAATGAAAATTTTAAAGCGTGCGCGTGTGGCCCACGAACAACTAAAGGTGTGTTGTTCAACCAAATAAGTTACTTTCGGTTTTTGAAAAAGAATCAACCTTCATTCCGCTCCTTTTCAATATCAAGTAAAGCTGCGCATGTGGAAGGCAAAGCTACGCATGTAGAAGGCACACTTCGCAATTCCCCCTTTCGATGGATTGCTGTAGAGGTTGCCGGTGATGAAGGCGGATTTTGTTAAAAAGAAAGCAACCAACACTTACAAGCTGAATAGAATGGCTAAATCTAACACAGGAACAACTATGTTTCTGTGTGCTTTGCTGTCTGATAATGTATGCTCTTGCTACAAAATCGTGAACAAAGCCCCTTGTTAGCCCCAATCAGTTAAGTAGCTTTCAATCCTCTTTAGTCTATAAATGTTTAATTTAATGGTTATATTATGAACAAAAAGTTAGTGCTCTTGGGAGCCGGTTTACTGCTTACGGCAGCCACGGCTTCAGCTCAGCAGCATGTGACGGGTAAAGTAACCGATTCGCACGGCGAACCCATCATGGGTGCTACTGTGCGCGTGGCCGGAACCAAAATTATTACGACCACCAACGCGAACGGTACTTTTAAGCTCTCTAACGTGCCTGCTTCTGCTAAAAAGATTCAGGTGTCCTATATCGGTATGGAGTCGAAGACTCTCGATGTAGCAGGCAATGTAGAAGTAGTGCTTAAGGACAACGAACTGGGCGAAGTCGTAGTCGTAGGTTACGGTACGGGACAGAAGCTTGGAACGGTTGTCGGTTCAGTTAAAAAGGTGGGTAGCGAACAAATCGCAGATAAACCTGTGCCCAACGTAGCTGATGCTCTCCAGGGTAAGGTGGCCGGTTTGAACGTATCGACTATGTCGGGTGACGTGGGTGCCATGAACCAGACTGCCATGACGCTCCGTGGTACCGGTTCGCTGGGAGCCAGCAGCAGCCCGCTCATCGTAATTGACGGTTCGCCTGCCAACAGTGCCATGTTCCAGATGCTTAACGATAACGATATCGAGAGCATTACGACCCTGAAGGATGCTTCGGCAACGAGTATCTACGGTTCACGTGCTGCCAACGGTGTAATTTATATTACCACCAAGAAAGGACGCGCTAACGAAAAAGCACAAATCACGGTAGGTCAGACCGTAGGTTGGAGCCAGTTGGCTCGCGGTATCGGTGACCCGATGAACTCGAACGAACTCTTGCAGTTCCAGCTCGAAAACGGTATCATCACGACCGACCAATATACGAAATACAAACTCCACGGTGCCAACACGAACTGGCAGAAGCACTTCTTCGACAATGCCGCACCGATGTATAACACCGACTTCGCTATCCGCGGTGGTTCGGGCAATACTACTTACTACGTGTCGGCTTCGTACATGAAGCAGAAGAGTTTGACGAAGATTTCGCACTTCGACCGTTACACCGTACGTACCAACCTTGATACGAAACCCAAGGATTGGTTGACCTTCGGTGTGCGCCAGAGCATCGCTTATACCGACCGCTTGGCCGACGGTTACACCAATACCGATCGTGCTAACTCAATCACGAACTCGGTGGTAGCCTCTTACTTCTATCCTACTTACTGGGATCCCACGACCGAGGGCGACCAACCGCACCAGTTCTGGGGTTCTGATATGTTTGATATCTATTGGTTGGCAGAATTGCAGCCGATGAAAATGAACGATATCGTTTACAACGGAACGGCATACGCTCAGATTACCCCGGTGAAGGGCTTGACCTTGAAGTCGCAGTTGGCCTTGAACGCATTTGATACGCGTTCGACGCAAACCATTTTGCCCAGCTTCCCTGGAAACAATGGTTTAGGTCAGTCTTCTGAAAGCCATAGCCGCTCTTCGATGTGGACTATTACGAATACGGCCGAGTATAAGTTCAAGATTGCCGATAAGCACAGCTTCACTTTGCTCGCCGGTCAGGAAGGTATTAAGTATTCTTCAAACGGCTTTACTGCTATTGGTAAGGGTACGAGCGATGACCGCCTGCCGACTTTGGGTAACGTAACTGCCGGTGAAATCCCTGGTTATACGTCTAGCAAGTATGAATACCTGTCGTTCTTCGGTCGTGTGGACTATAATTTCAACGATAAGTATTACCTCAACTTTACCATCCGTAACGACCAAAGCTCACGCTTCGGTGCCAACAACCGCGGTGCTAACTTCTATAGCGGCGGTTTGATGTGGAACATCACGTCTGAAGACTTTATGCGTTCAACGCGTGATTGGTTGACCAACCTGCAGTTCAAGGCTACCGTGGGTTCAACGGGTAACTCGGAAATCGGTAACTACACCAGCCTCGGACTGACGGGTCAGACCCAGTATGGCGGACAGGCCGGTTGGGTGCTTGCACAGCCCGCCAATACCGAACTCGGTTGGGAAAAGCAGATTCAGACCAACGTTGGTTTGACCGCCCGCCTGTTCGACCGCTTGAGCGTAGACTTCAACTTCTACCACCGCAAGACGCTCGATATGTTGCTCGCAGTGCCCCTTCCCACCACTACCGGTTTCAGCTCACAGTCGGTGAACGTCGGTGAACTTTCAAACCGCGGTGTGGAATTGGAATTGAGCTACGATGTGGTGAACAACCGCGACTTCTACTTCAACGTATATGCTAACTACGCGTTCAATAAGAACAAGGTAGATGAGTTGTTCTACGGTTTGAAGGATTGGCCCATGCCCGACTACTTGCTTAACTATACTGTAGGTAAGAGTCTGGAATTCTACATGCCTATTTACGCCGGTGTCGACAAGAACGACGGTGCGCCCATGTGGTACAAGCCCGGATTCAAGGGTGAAGCCGGTTACGACTACAACCCCGAAACCATGACCAAGACTTACAGCGATGACTTGGCTCAGCTGACGGGTAAGTCGCAGGATGCGCCCCACAATGGTGGTTTCGGTTTCTCTGCTTCATGGAAGGGCTTGTCGCTGAACGCTGACTTTGCCTTCTCATTGAAGAAGTATATGGTGAACAACGACATGATGCTTGCAGCATCGAGCCATAACGCAATTGCTGGTTACAACCAGGATAAGAGCATGCTCCACATCTGGAAGCGTCCGGGCGATTTGGCCGAACTTCCCGGTTTCCAATACCAAACCCAGTTCGACACCCACTTGCTCGAAAACTCTTCATTCCTCCGTTTGAAGAACTTGACGCTGAGCTATGATCTGCCCAAGCAGTGGATGGAGGCTACAAACTTCTTCGACAATATCCGCTTCACGTTTACGGCACGTAACGTATTCACCGTAACGAAGTACAAGGGTGCAGACCCCGAAGTCGGAACGAACATCTCAATGGGTCGTTACCCGGCAACTCGTAACTTCACCTTAGGTGTTGACTTGAGCTTCTAATTTATGTGCCGTTTGCTTGAAACGTACATGAAATATCCCTATTTTTCGATTCTTCCCTGCAGCCTCACGACTGCAGGGAGAACGAAAACACAAAGGTGAAACGCATGACGTAAAATAGTGAATGGATAATTTTACACGACACAAAATGAACAAACATATTTTCAAAGCAATGTTGTGCACCGCTTTGGCAGTGCCAACCTTGGTTTCGTGCGAACTTGATCAGTTTCCCGAAACCAGTCTTTCGACTGAACAACTTTGGACCGAGGTAACTGATGCCGAAAAGTTTGATGTTGGTTTGCTCGCGTGCCTCCGTTCGGTTGCGACCGGTGGCTATGGCGTATTGGCTGATGTGCAGTCTGACTTGTTCAATATGACCTCGAAATCGACGGCTTACTTTCAGGTAACCAGCTGGCAGTTCACTACTGCACAGTTCGAGGGCGATGGTCTTTGGAGCAGTTCTTACAACATGATTGCCAATGCCAACAATGTTATCAACAACATTGACCGTTTGAACGATAAAGTGGCAGGCAGCAAGGAAGATTCAACGATGCTGAAGCAGTTCAAGGCCGATGCTTACTTTGCACGTGCTTACGGTTATGCCAGCATGGTGACGCGCTACTGCAAGAACTACGATGCTACTACTGCTGAATCTACGCTCGGTTTGCCTCTTGTTTATACGGTAGACGTGTTGACGAAGCCTAACCGTGCTTCGTTGGCTAAGACCTACGAACAGATTCTTGCTGACTTGAAAGAAGCAGAAACTTGCTTCGGCGAGAATACGGACATTATGCCCAGCCGTCCCAGCATTCACACGGTGCATGCCCTCCGCGCTCGCGTTTACTTGCAGATGAAGCGTTATCAGGATGCCATCGACGAGGCTAAGAAGGTAATGGCCGTGTTCCCCCTCATTGACAATGCCGATGACTTTGTCAATATGTGGTACATGGATGAAGGTTCGGAAATCATCTACCAGCCTACGTTCACGCCCGATGAACGTGCTGCTACCTATGGTGCATTTATTGGCTACGACATTGTGAATGATTGCTTCTCGTGCTCATACCTGCCTACGCAGGGCTTGCTCGACTTGTATGAAGCCGATGACTACCGTTTCTCTGCTTACTTCATTCCTGCTACCGTATCTTCAGGTGTTCAGGTGGTAGATGCTACGGCAGTGGGCAAGTTCCCGGGTAACCCCACACTCTTGAAGACGGGTGACGTGGAAGGTCAGACTTTCTACAACATGACGAAGGCTTTCCGTGTAGCTGAAATGTATCTCATCGCAGCCGAGGCTCAGTATAACTTGAATCAGACTGAAGGTGGCTTCCTGAATGAGCTCCGCCAGAAGCGTGGTGCTTCGGCTACCAAGGCTACCGGTGAGGCACTGTTCCAGGAAATCAAGGACGAATGGGCACGCGAAATGTGCGGTGAAGGCTTCCGTCTGGATTGTTTGAAGCGTTGGGAAAAAGGCTTTAGCCGTATGAAGGCTCAGCAGCTTGAGGATGGTTTCCTGAATAAGCAGCCCGGTTTCCAGAACCTGACTGTAGATGCTGACAACATCCGCTTTGTTTGGGAAATTCCCGCTCAGGACTTGCAGGCCAACAAGAATTTGGAGACCAACTGGCCCAAAAATTAAGAAACTCAGTCTTTTTTCAACCTCAGGTTGGAAAAGGAAAGCGGTTTCTATATTATAAATCATAGGATTCAGTCGGCTGAGTCTTCACTGGTTCAGCCGACTGACTTTAAAGAACCAATCAATTTCGATTCACATGAAATCCTATATTAAAAATTTGTCAATGGCCCTTGTTGCGGGTCTGGCTCTCGTTTCATGTAACGAGAACTTTGACGAAGATATGCCTGCCATCAACTATCCCGAAAAACCGTCATTGGGTATTTGGGAAAATGACCTGGCCGGTGAAAATGATGTAAAATATACCGTTAACCTGACGCTCAACGAAAAGGGTGATACCATCTGCGACGTGACGAGTTATGACCCCGTGACGAAACTTTACAACGTACTCAGCAATGGTAAGGCTACTTACGACAAGCGTGTGGGTATGATTGTTGCCGATTTCGAAGATTCACCCTATGAAGCTCCGGCTCGCGTGGCTATCAACTATACCAATGACTTGCAGCGCCATATCGTGAATATTTACAGCAAACTGCTCGGCAAGTATAAGAGTGAGGCCAGTTTCGTTCCTGTTAAGGTTCAGTCGGTTTCTGTATGGGGCGACTGGGAATTGGCCGACGGAACAAAGATTCATTTCACTCCTGAAAACGGCAAGGCTACGGTAAATGGTGCTGAAGGTACTTACAACTACGCCGGTACTGAAGGTACAGTAACGGCTGGCGGTAAGACTTACAAGTTCAATCTGAACGATAAGGGTCAGATGTTCTTTACCGAAAACGGTGGTCAGGCTCAATATGCCAAGCACGTGATGACGCCGCTGCCCGATGACTGGACAGAATATGCTGTAGGTGTTTACCAGAGCTGGTTGTTCGATGCGCAGCCTGATATAATCATGGAGTACTCAGACTATCGCTCAAAGGGTCGTATCACTGGCTTGTACGTTACCAACAAAACCAAAACATTCCTTTGGAAAAAGGGTGCTACTAGTGTAACTGTGCTTGATGAATCGTACGAAACCGGTTATGGTATGAATGACGGAGCTGGTAACCAACACCAGATTATCGGCTATCCTAATGCCCTTTCAAACAGCGACTCACGTACTGCCATGTATTCAAATACCGGCTATGGCATCTTCTCTTTCGGTATGATGTATGGCGACAAGAACGTCGGCTTCATCGGCCCGGCTAACCAAGGTGATCCCATGGTGGATAAGTACATCATCAAAGAAGTATTTGAATAATCGTTGGGCATAAGCCCCATGTAATTGATAAAAGGCTACATTTCCCGGTTTTCGGGAATGTGGCCTTTTTTGCTTATATCTTTGTGGTGTATTGCCTAAGCGTTCGGTATTTGCTACTTTTTTGTGCGAAATACTTACAAATTGCGCAAATAATCGTACCTTTGTATAATGTAGGATGCGGTTCGGTAGTCCTTCGCTCAAAAGCATGCTTACGGCTTGGTACTACGCTCACCTTTCACTACCTTTTGATAAGGTAGGATGCGGTTCGGTAGTCCTTCGCTCAAAAGCAAGCTTTTGGCTTGGTACTACGCTCACCTTTCACTACCTTTGTATACGAATCAGTTCGACTGCATTGTTCGCAATTTTACCAAGAACCAACCAAAATAAAATTCAGAGATTTTGATGAATACAAAACTGATATGTTGGCTGATAGGTATGCTTTGCGCACTGACCCTTCAGGCGCAGAACGAATATCCTACGGCCAATCCCACCATGACTTACGTGGATGCCGATGGGGCAGAACAAAACGAAACGCAATACGACGGGTCGGCCCCCTTCAAGGCTACGTTTAAAGCCAATCCCGAAAACGTGGGTAACTATACGCCCCTGTATGAATGGCGCTTTACACGTAACGGAGAGTCGGCCCCTTTCCTGGTGCGTAACGACGAGGATACGGAGTTTGACTTTAACCAATCGGGCAGTTATACGGTGGAACTGCTCATCAGTTTTGTGCAAGGTACTGACACCATTGAATATGTGATGGACCAACCCTTCAGTGTGACGATTTCTGAATCAAAACTTGAAGTGCCTAATGCCTTTACACCCAACGGCGACGGCATCAACGATGTGTTCCGCGTGAAAGAAGGCTATAAAAGCATCATCAGCTTTAAGGCACAGGTGTTTAACCGATGGGGTAAAAAACTCTATGAGTGGAGCGACCTGGAAGGTGGATGGGACGGAAAGTCCGGCGGTAGCAATGTGCCTGACGGGGCTTACTACCTGCACATCCTGGCCCGTGGTGCAGATGGACGTAAATACCACATTAAAAAAGTAATCAATCTGTTGCGCGGATTTACCGAAACGAACGGTGCCGCACAATGAGAAACACCACGTAAAGAAGTAACGATGACGCAATCGAAAATAGAGATACTTGGCGCAAAAGTGCACAACCTGAAAAATGTGGATGTGACGCTGCCGCGCTACAGCCTGAGTGTGATTACCGGACTGAGTGGTTCGGGTAAAAGCTCTTTGGCTTTCGATACGCTTTATGCCGAAGGACAACGACGCTACATCGAAACCTTCTCGGCATACGCCCGGAATTTTCTCGATAACCTGGAACGACCGGATGTGGACCATATTTCGGGACTGAGCCCGGTAATCAGCATCGAACAGAAAACCACGAACAAAAACCCCCGTTCGACGGTGGGAACGGTGACTGAAATTTACGACTTCCTGCGTTTGCTCTATGCCCGCGCTGCCGAGGCTTACTCGTATGCTTCGGGCGAACGCATGATTAAATACACCGAAGAGCAGATTGTCAGTTTGATACTCGATGCTTACGAAGGACACAAGGTATACTTGCTGGCACCCTTGGTAAGGGCACGCAAAGGACACTACAAGGAGCTCTTTGAAAACGTGAGACGCAAGGGTTTCCTGACTGTTCGCGTTGACGGCGAACTGCGTGAGGTGGTGAGCGGCATGAAGCTCGACCGATACAAGAACCACGACATCGAAGTGGTGGTGGATAAACTTGCGGTGCAGGCCAAAGACGAAGAACGGCTGCGCAAAAGCGTGGCGCAAACCTTGCGACAGGGCGAGGGACTGATGATGATTCTGGATGCTGCCAACGGTAAAACCCGCTTTTACTCAAAACAGCTGATGTGTCCGACTACCGGATTGGCATACAGGGAACCTGCACCCCATAACTTTTCGTTTAATTCGGCTCAGGGAGCCTGTCCGCGATGTAAGGGGTTGGGCTATGTGAGCGTGATAGACTACGAAAAGGTGGTGCCAGACCCTAAAGTGAACATACGAAATGGTGGTCTCGCTCCCTTGGGGAAATATCGCAATGCTTTGATTTTCTGGAAAATCGAGGCGCTGCTCTTGCCTTACGAGTGTGACCTGAAAACGCCGATTGCCGACATTCCCGAAGAGGCAATGAATGACATATTTAACGGCACGACCGAACGCTTGCGTATTCCGGCCTCAATTGCTCATACTACTGACGATTACTATGTGGAGTACGACGGGCTGGCTAAATACATTGCCCAAATGGCTGATGCCGAAATGACGGCAGCGTCGCAGCGTTGGGCTGAACAGTTTTCGACGACGGCGGTGTGTCCGGAATGTCAGGGCGCACGCTTGAACCGTGAGGCACTGTCGTTCAGGTTTGCCGGCAAGAACATTGCGGAACTGGCCAATATGGACATTGCCGAGCTGTATGAGTTTCTGAGTCAGGTGGAAACGAAACTCGACAAAAAAAGTCGGGCCATTGCTCACGAAATTCTGAAAGAACTGCTGACACGTTTGAAATTCCTGCTTGACGTGGGACTGGATTATCTTTCGCTGTCGCGTTCGTCGGTGACGCTGTCGGGCGGTGAAAGCCAACGTATCCGACTGGCTACGCAAATCGGTTCGCAGCTGGTGAATGTGCTTTACATCCTTGATGAACCGAGTATCGGCTTGCATCAGCGCGATAACGTGCGACTGATTCATTCGCTCCAGGAGTTGCGCGACTTGGGCAACACGGTGGTAGTGGTGGAACATGACAAGGACATGATGATGGCTGCCGACTATATCGTGGACATGGGACCCCACGCCGGACGATTGGGCGGTGAGGTGGTATTTCAGGGTACGCCCCGTGAAATGCTGGGCTGCGAAACGCTGACTTCACAATACCTGAACGGACAGCGGGCCATTGAGGTGCCTGCGGTGCGCCGCAAGGGCAATGGCGATGTGCTGACGCTCGTCGGGGCCAGAGGAAATAACCTGAAGGGTGTGACGGTGCGTATTCCGCTGGGTACGCTGGTTTGTGTGACGGGTGTGTCGGGTAGTGGAAAGTCGACGCTGATTAACGATACTTTGCTGCCTATCCTTTCGCAACACTTTTACCACTCGCTGCGTGAGCCTTTGGCATACGATCGCATTGAGGGACTTGATAAGGTGAACAAGGTGGTGGCTGTGGACCAAAGTCCGCTGGGCCGTACGCCTCGTTCGAATCCGGCTACTTACACGGGAGTGTTCTCTGATATCCGTGCGCTCTTTGTGAACTTGCCCGAGGCTAAAATCAGAGGTTATAAGCCCGGACGTTTTTCGTTTAACGTGCGTGGCGGCCGCTGTGAGGTGTGCAAGGGCAATGGTTACAAAACCATCGAAATGAACTTTCTGCCCGATGTGCTTGTGGCTTGCGAGGCTTGCCATGGCAAACGCTACAATCACGAAACGCTGGAGGTGCGCTTCAAGGGTAAAAGCATTGCCGATGTGCTGGATATGACGATTAACCAGGCGGTGGAGTTCTTTGAAAACGTGCCGCACATTTTGCACAAAATCAAGGTGTTGCAGGATGTGGGACTGGGCTACATTAAACTGGGACAAAGTTCGACGACGCTCTCGGGCGGCGAAAGCCAACGTGTGAAACTGGCTACGGAACTGTCGAAACGCGACACGGGACAAACGATTTACATCCTTGATGAACCCACAACGGGACTTCACTTCGAGGATATCCGGGTGCTCATGGATGTGTTGCAGAAGTTGGTGGAGCGAGGTAACACGGTAATCGTGATTGAACACAACCTTGATGTAATCAAAGTGGCCGACTACCTGATTGACATGGGACCTGAAGGCGGACGTGGAGGCGGACAGTTGCTGTATGCCGGTACGCCCGAAGGATTGGTTGAGGCTCAGGTGGGTTATACCTGGAAATTCCTGAAGGATGAGTTGCAGGCGGTAGCTCCTTTGGCGCAGCCGACCAACGAAGCCCCATCAATTTGAAACTACGATTGATACTTTTATTGAAATAAATTTTTTAATCACTAACCCATAAATTCTTTTCAATCTTATGTTCGAAGGACAACCAAAGGGTTTGTTTACCCTTGCCCTTGCCAACACCGGCGAGCGCTTCGGCTACTACACGATGTTAGCCGTGTTCGTTCTCTTCCTGCAGGAGAACTTTGGTCTTTCAGCCGCAGCAGCCGGCAGTATTTATTCAACGTTCCTGATGTTCGTGTACTTCTTGCCCTTTATCGGCGGTATCCTGGCCGATAAATTCGGTTACAGCAAGATGGTAACGCTGGGTATCGTAGTTATGTTCCTGGGCTATGTGCTGCTGGCAGTTCCTGCCGGTACGGGCACTGTTGCTTACGCTTGTATGTTGGGCGCATTGGCGCTGGTATCGCTCGGTACGGGCTTGTTCAAGGGTAACCTGCAGGTTATGGTGGGTAACCTTTACGATAACCCCCAGTACGAGGCTAAGCGCGACTCGGCATTCTCTATCTTCTACATGGCCATCAACATTGGTGCCCTCTTTGCCCCCTCGGCCGCTGTGGCTATCATGGATTGGGCACAGAAGAACATGGGTGCCAGCGTGGCAGAGTCTTACCACTATGCTTTCGGTGTGGCTTGCCTTTCGCTGATCATCTCCATGGCTATTTACTACCTGGGCCGACCCACTTACGCACAGGTGCTCACTGACAAGAAAAAGGTAGAAACCAAGGCTGAAACGCACGAGGAAGAACTGACGCCCGCTCAGACGAAAGAACGTGTCATCGCACTTTGCCTGGTGTTTGCTGTGGTGATTTTCTTCTGGATGGCTTTCCACCAGAATGGTTTGACGCTGACTTACTTTGCCCGTGACTATGTTCAAACTTCATCAACCGGCGTGCAGAGCATGATGTTCAACGTATGGAACCTTGTGTTGGTAATCTTTGGCGTATATGCTGCTTTCTCTCTCTTCCAGTCGAATACGGGTAAGGGTAAGGTTATTTCAGCTGTTGTGTTGGTCGGTGTGGCCGGTGTGCTTTATCTGATGTATCAGAACACGCCCGCTGAAACCGCTGTCAGCGCACCTATCTTCCAGCAGTTCAACCCCTTCTTCGTGGTGGCTCTTACGCCGGTTTCATTGGCTTTCTTCGGTATGCTGGCTAAGCGCAATGCTGAACCTTCAGCACCTAAGAAAATCGGTTTGGGTATGCTCATCGCTGCCATCGGTTTCTTGGTAATTGCAGCAGGTAGCAATGGTTTGCTTACGCCTAACGCACAGGCTGCCGGTATCGCTGCCGGTGAGGATGTTACGCGCGTGTCGGCTAACTGGCTGGTGAGCACTTACCTCGTATTGACCTTTGCCGAACTCTTCCTTTCACCGATGGGTATCAGCTTCGTATCGAAGGTGGCTCCCCCGAAGATGAAGGGTATGATGATGGGTGGCTGGTTCGTGGCTACTGCTATCGGTAACATGCTTACGGTAGTTCCGGCTATGATTTGGGGCGACCAGAATTTAATCATTGTTTGGGGTCTGCTCATCGGTCTTTGCCTTGTTTCAGCTGTATTCATCTTTGCTATTCTGAAGAAGCTTGAAAAGGTTTGCTAATGCAGAAGCGAACCGTCATAGCCCCTTGCTGATTGGGCAATGATGGGACTTGACATTTACCATAAACCTACAAAAAAAACTCCGGAAGCACTGCTTGCGCAGCGGCTTCCGGAGTTTCTGTTTTCTGTCACCCGGCTTTGGAATTTGCAGGGCAGTGGAAATGCTGTGGGGGATATGTCGGCTCTGTAGCAAAAAGGTGTGGGGTAGTAGCATTGGGGTGTGGCAAAGCGTTGCTGCCTCGTACGTTTTGCTAATCGGCATGAAATAAAATGTCATATCCCGATTTCATTTTTTTTCGCGTGTGGAAAATGCACCGGAAAGCCTTTAGATAAAGGGCTGAATGCTCCTTTTGGGCTGTGGAAAACTTTTGAGGTGCGATATTAGGCAGCCAAAAAATTTGGATTTCGGGTAGTGCATGTTGTATATTTGCAACAGCGAAGTCAGGCTGTACATTAGCCTAAACGGATGAAAAAACAGTATTCCTTATTTATTCATTCAGCGTTCTTTGACATCATGTTACCACAGAAAGTAAGGCAGGTAGGCCTGTCTGAAACCCATGATGCGTTGTTGCGTTTTACCACACGCTTTTGCTATAGAGCCGCAACGCCTCCTCGACACACACGGGCGTAAATAGGGAATAACATTGGGCGCATTACATGGCGCGTAATTTCCATGTGCGTATCGTTTACCAACGCATACCAAACCCTGATTTACGCCCGTTGTGTCGAGGGGCGTTGCCCCCTATTCGACATTCTGCCCTTACAGGGCGCGATACCTTTTAAACCCGTTCATGGGGGAAACCCAGGGTGTCGCATCCCTTCGGTCTGCTTTACCCTGGGCTGAGATACCCTTTCCCTTACAGGGCACCGCGGCTTCAAAACCCTTGAATCGTGACGGGGTATAGCGTTATCTAAACAGGGCGTCGCGGTTTAAAACCTCCGAATAAGAATGTGACAGCGCTATCATTGTGATAACCTACTTCACACGGATGTATGATTTACTCTAAGTAGGTGTAGCCGTAAAGGCCAGAGCGGTAATTGGAGATGAACTCCTTGCCTTCCTCATTGGTGATGCGTCCCTCTTTTACAGCGCGGCTTACCCACGATTCCAAGCGGCGTACGAGGCGTTTGGGGTCGTATTGCACATATTCCAACACATCGGCCACGGTTTCGCCGTCGATGGTTTTGTCGATGCTGTAGCCGTCTTCATCTACGGTGACGTGTACGGCATTGGTGTCGCCGAAGAGGTTGTGCATATTGCCCAGGATTTCCTGATAAGCACCTACGAGGAATACACCGATGTAATAATGTTCGCCATAGTTGATGGCGTGCAACGGCAAATAGGACGTTTGCTGGTTGTAATTTACATAGGCTGAGATTTTACCGTCGGAGTCGCAGGTAATGTCCTGTAGGGTGGCAGAGCGCATGGGCTTTTCGTCCAAACGCTGGATAGGCATGATGGGGAAAAGCTGGTCGATGCCCCAGGAGTCGGGCAGGGATTGGAAGAGCGAGAAGTTGCAGAAATACTTGTCGGCCATCATCTTGTCGAGCGTGCGCAATTCATCGGGCACGTGCTTTTGGTGATGAACGAGTTCGCTGATTTCGTGCGAGATGCTCCAATACAAGCTCTCGATTTGAGCACGCGTCTTCAAGTCGATAATGCCGTGGCGGAAAAGGTCGAGCGCTTCGTCGCGAATGTCCTGCGCGTCGTGCCAGTCCTCGAGCATGGAGCGGGTGGAGAGTTTATCCCAGATTTCTGTCAGGTCGTGAACGAGCTGGTGATCTTGCTCGGAGGGGTGGAAATTCTCGTCCATGTGCGGCATGCTTACATTTTCAAGCACGTCGACAATGAGTACGGAGTGGTGGGCAGTGAGCGAACGGCCACCCTCGGTAATGAGGTTCGGGTGCGGAATGTTGTTCTTGTTGGCTGCATCGACAAAAGTGTAGACGCAGTCGTTGACGTATTCCTGAATAGAGTAGTTGACCGAACTTTCCGAATTGCTGGAACGTGTGCCGTCGTAGTCAACCCCTAAGCCGCCACCGCAGTCGACAAACTCGATGTTGAAACCGAGCGAATGCAGCTGCACGTAGAACTGAGCAGCCTCGCGCAGTGCCGTAGAGATGCGGCGGATTTTGGTGATTTGCGAACCGATGTGGAAGTGAATGAGCTTCAAGCAGTCGTGCATGCCCATTTCGTTGAGCTTTTGCAGGGCTTGCAGCAGTTCGGACGAGTTCAAACCAAACTTTGAAGCATCGCCGCCACTTTCCTGCCATTTGCCTGTGCCTGAAGCCGCCAGCTTGATGCGGATACCCAGGTTTGGGCGTACACCCAACTTTTCGGCCGTGCGGGCAATGGTGATGAGTTCGGGCATCTTTTCGATGACGAGGAACACACGTTTACCCATTTTTTGTGCCAGCAATGCCAGTTCGATGAAGTTTTGGTCCTTGTGACCGTTGCAAATAATCAGGCTGTCAGAGTCCATGTTCGTGGCCAGCACGGCATGCAACTCAGGTTTGGAACCCGCTTCGAGTCCAAGGTTGTATTTTTTACCGTGGCTGATAATTTCCTCAACTACCGGACGCATCTGGTTGACCTTGATGGGGTAGATGATAAAGTGTTCAGCTTTGAATTCGTATTCTTCGGCAGCGCGTGCAAAGCACTCCGAGGTTTTTTCAATACGGTTGTCCAATATGTCGGGAAATCGGAGCAGCACCGGCGCGGTGATGTCGCGCGAGTTGAGTTCGTCGACCACTTCTTTCAAGTCGACGCGAACCCCATCCTTGCGAGGTGAAACGTAAGCGTGTCCTTTTTCGTTGATGCCGAAATAGTTGACGCCCCAACCCTTGATGTTGTAGAGCTCTTCCGAGTCCTCAATTCTCCATTTTCGCATAGTTGTCAGAAGAAATTATTTTAGATTGAATATCGTCAACGACAATCGAAATTTTATCGAAAGAATCGAGCACGTTGACATCTATAATATGTTGCGCTTGCCGGTAGTAGGGTTCGCGCAGTTGCAGTTGTTCGTTGATGAAATCACGCAGTTCAGCCTCCGACTTGCCTTTGAGCAATGGTCGTTCGCCCCGGCTGATGTTCAGGTGCTGAATAATGGTATCGGTTGAGGCATTGAGGTAGAATGTCTGCCCGGTGTGGTTCATGTAGTCCATGTTGTCGAAGAAGCACGGTGTGCCTCCGCCGCACGAAAGCACAATGTTTTCGAACTCAGCCACTTCGCGCAGCATGCGGCGTTCCAGGTCGCGAAAGCGCTCCTCGCCCTCGTTGGCAAAAATGTCGGCTACACGGGTGTGAAACCTTTCCTCGATATACCAGTCGAGATCGTAGAACGTAAGTCCCAGCCGTTTGGCAAGCGCACGTCCGACCGTGGTTTTTCCCACACACATATAGCCTATCAGTATGATACTTTGCACGTTGATGATGAATTAGCAAGTGAAGTTATGCGGTGGGCCGAAACCGAGAAGTTCAGCCCGCCGTTTGTTGCAGTGCAGCAGTTTTACGCCTTTTTCGCAGCGGTTTTGCGTTTGCGTACAGGCTTTTTGCTGTCCTCCTCCATGATGCGTTTGCAATCTTCGAGCGAAAGGTTAGCCGCATTTTCAGCCTCCTTGGCCGGAATTTTGTAATTCTTCTTTTTGTAGGCAATATACGGGCCCCAACGTCCCATCTTGACTTCCAGTCCGGGTTCCTCGTCAAAGGTTTTGAGCAGACTTTTGGCATCAGCCTCGCGCTTCATCTGTACCAGTTCGATGGCACGTTCCAGCGAAATCGTCATCGGGTCCTCGTCCTTCGGAATGGACACATAGAGTTTGTTCATTTGCACATACGGACCGAAGCGACCCGAGTTCGCCTTCAGCATAACCCCTTCAAATTCGCCCAATTCGCGCGGCAACTTAAAGAGTTCGAGCGCTTCGTCGAGCGTAATGGTTTCGATGCTCTGACCCGCTTTCAAGTTGGCAAAGGTAGGCTTTTCCTCGCTGCCCGATTCGCCCTTTTGTGCGACCGGTCCGAAACGGCCGATTTTTACACTTACGGGTTTGCCCGATTGCGGATCGATGCCCAATTCGCGTTCACCGACACGGTGTTCCGTTTTTTCGTTCATCGTGCGTTCAACCTGCGGTTCGAAGTCGCGATAGAAAGTGCTGATGAGGTTGGTCCAGTTTTTATGACCTTCGGCCACTTCGTCGAATTCCTTTTCGACGTTTGCCGTAAAGTTATAATCCATGATGTCTGGGAAATACTCCATGAGGAAATCATTGACAACGAGGCCAATGTCCGTCGGGATGAGTTTACCCTTGTCGCTACCTACGTTTTCAGTCAGCGTTTCCTCGGTAATCTGTCCGTCGGGTAGAAGCGAAAGCTGAATGAATGCGCGCGGTGTGCCTTCCTTTTCACCCTTAACCACATATTCGCGCTGCTGGATGGTAGAGATGGTCGGCGCATAGGTAGACGGACGGCCAATACCCAGTTCTTCGAGTTTGTGTACGAGCGAAGGTTCCGTATAACGCGGCGGCTGCTGCGTAAATCGCTGCTGCGCCGTGATGTTGTGCTTTTCGAGCTGCTGTCCTTCGTTCATGGGCGGCAGTAAGTTGGCATCGTCTGCCTGCTGCACTTCGTCGTCGCCCAGACTTTCGCGGTAAACGCGCATGAAACCGTCGAAGCGAACTACCTGGCCTGTTGCCTGGAAGTATTCCGGACGGTTATTGATAGCAATATTCACCGTTGTACGCTCCAGTTGTGCATCTGCCATCTGGCTGGCGATGGTACGTTTCCAAATCAGTTCGTACAGACGCTTTTCCTGCGGTGTACCTTCAACGTGCTGACGTGCCATGTCGGTAGGTCGGATGGCCTCGTGCGCCTCCTGCGCCCCTTTCGAGTGCGTGTGGTAGGTGCGACGCTTGTGATATTCCGCCCCCATAAGTTGTTCGATGACCGGTCCGCAACTGTTGAGGCAGAGGTCTGACAGGTTCATCGAGTCAGTACGCATATAAGTAATGAGTCCCGATTCGTAGAGCGTTTGCGCCACGCGCATGGTCATGCTCACCGGGAAACCCAGTTTGCGGGCAGCCTCCTGTTGCAGCGTCGAAGTGGTAAACGGAGCAGCCGGAGTGCGCTTGGTGGGGCGCGTCGTAATGCTGTCGATATTGAACGCAGCATCGCGGCAGTAGGTCAGGAACTCTTCAGCTTCGTCTTTGGTAGCAAAGCGTTTGTTGAGTTCCGCTTTGAGCAGTACCGTTTGTCCGTTGCCCGCCGGCACGTTGAAGTTTGCCGTGACACGGTATGATGCTTCGGGGATAAACTTTTGAATTTCGCGTTCGCGTTCCACAATCAGACGTACAGCCACACTCTGCACACGTCCTGCCGAAAGGCTGGGACGCACGCGTCGCCAAAGTACCGGCGAGAGCTTAAAGCCCACCAGACGGTCGAGTACGCGGCGTGCCTGCTGGGCATCAACCAGGTTCAGGTCGATGTGGCGCGGATGTTCGATAGCCGAGAGAATAGCCGGTTTCGTAATTTCGTGAAATACGATACGGCGCGTTTCCTTCGGATCGAGTCCGAGCACCTCGGCCAGGTGCCAGGCGATGGCTTCTCCCTCGCGGTCCTCATCGGATGCCAGCCAAACAGCCTCCGAAGCTTTAGCTTGTGCGCGTAAATCGCTGACTACATGCCGTTTGTCGGCAGGTATTTCGTATTGCGGTTCAAACGTCTCAAGGTCCACGCCAAAGTTTTTCTTCTTCAAATCGCGAATGTGGCCAAGGCTCGACATAACCTTAAAGTCAGGTCCTAAAAATTTTTCAATGGTCTTTGCCTTAGCGGGCGACTCAACGATTACTAAGTTCTTTTGCATAGCGTTATTTTATTTATGGTGCAAAAGTAGAAAAAAAAAACGGGAAAGGGTGTGTATCATGCCCTTTGCTATGAAAATAGATACGCAACTCATGATTTTGAAGAGCTACTTGGCACTCTAAGAGGTGATTGAAGGTGTTTTCAAGGCCAAAGTGTGACTTTTTTCCAAAGAGCTGCGGCAACAGTGTGGGCGAGGGTGGGGGATGGATGAAACCTGTAGCAGGGTTTGTCTGAAACTCATAATCTGTTCTGTCCGCAACCCATTGCCGGATTATTCAGCAACTATTTGGCGGGAGCAAATAAAAACAGCGCATGGCGAGCTGAACAGCATTTAACCGAACAGCTGACCATGCGCTGGTGTGTGATAAATGGGTATTTAGCGAATGTTATATCCTAAATTCCTACAGACGGCTGCTTATTTCAGCACGCCAAGTTCTTTGCCCACCTTGATGAAGGCAGCGATACACTTGTCGAGGTGTTCGCGTTCGTGGCCGGCAGAAATCTGCACGCGGATACGAGCCTGATCCTTCGGCACAACGGGGTAGTAGAAACCGGTAACGTAGATACCTTCTTCCTGCATCTTCTGGGCATAAACCTGCGAAAGCTTGGCATCGTAAAGCATTACGGCGCAGATAGCGCTCTGCGTCGGTTTGATGTCAAAGCCGGCAGCCATCATCTTGTCGCGGAAGTAGTTTACGTTCTCAACGAGTTTGTCGTGGAGTTCGTTGCTTTCCTTCAGGATGTTGAAGGTTTCGATGGCAGCACCAACGATGGCGGGAGCTACAGAGTTAGAGAAGAGGTAGGGACGTGAACGCTGACGGAGCATGTCGATAATTTCCTTGCGGCCCGTGGTGAAACCACCCATGGCACCACCGAAAGCCTTACCGAGCGTACCCGTGTAAATGTCGACGCGGCCGTAAGTGTTGAAGAATTCGCTCACACCGTGACCCGTTGCACCAACGACACCGGCAGAGTGGCTTTCGTCGACCATTACCAATGCGTCGTACTTTTCAGCCAAGTCGCAAATCTTGTCCATCGGAGCTACGTTGCCGTCCATTGAGAATACACCGTCGGTTACGATGATGCGGAAACGCTGTTCCTGAGCAGCCTGTAGCTGACGTTCCAAGTCTTCCATGTCGGCATTGGCATAGCGGTAGCGTTTAGCTTTGCAAAGGCGCACACCGTCGATGATTGAAGCGTGGTTCAATGCGTCCGAGATGATGGCATCGTCAGCCGTGAGCAAGGGTTCGAATACACCACCATTAGCGTCGAAGCAAGCAGCGTAAAGAATGGTATCTTCTGTTTTGAAGTAGTCAGAGATAGCAGCTTCGAGTTGTTTGTGGGCGTCCTGCGAACCGCAGATAAAGCGTACGCTCGACATACCGTAGCCGCGGCGGTCCATCATGTCCTTAGCGGCCTGGATGAGGCGCGGATGATTTGAAAGACCGAGGTAGTTGTTGGCGCAGAAGTTCAGCACTTCCTGACCTTTTACTTGGATAGCTGCCTTCTGAGGGCCTTCGATGAGGCGTTCTTCCTTATAAAGACCTGCCTCTTTGATACCTGCCAATTCTTTTTGTAGATGTTCTTGGAATTTTCCGTACATGGATGTAAGATTTTATAATTTAGTATTATATGTTACGCGTTATCAGCGTGCGCTTCGGGCCAGTCCTTGAATGGGCAGGTTCGGAGTGCGGAGTTGTAGTAACGGCGTTGGCCCGTCACTTCAGGGCCCAGAAAATCGGGGTGTTCGAAACTTTCATCGGCGTGCGACAGTTCTACCTCGGCCACAACAAGACCTTCGTTGTCGCCAAAGAACTCGTCGACCTCGAACGTATGCTTACCGGCCGGAACGAGCCAGCGCACCTTATCGATGATGCCGGGTTGGCAAAGGCGCAACAGCGAAAGAGCTTCGTCGACCGTGATTTCTTTTTCAAACTCGTAGCGCGAAAGTCCGTTATCGGTCGAAGGGCCTTTGATGGTTAAATATCCCTTTTCGCCGCGCAGTCTCACCCGCACGGTGCGTCCGCGGTCGCTGCAGATGTATCCCTGCACAATGCGGCTGTGTGAAACGGCTTTCGATTTGTAGTCGCCGCGAACTAAAAATTTACGTTCAATTTCGACAGACACGATGAATGTATTGAATTAGTTTATAAAGTAGTAAGCCAGCAGAGCCAGCACCATGAGCAGAATCAAAGCCATAAAGATGCCATTGATTACGCGGTTAGCCTGGCGAGCCTGTTGGGCATCGCGGATACTTTTTTTCAGATTACGTTGTTGATGTTTATTCATGGTCGATTCAGATTATCGGGTTAGACTATTCTGTTTCGTTCTCAGAGAATTCCATCAGGTAAGCCTTGATAAAGCCATCGATTTTACCATCCATCACGCCACCCACATCGCTTGTTTGGAATCCTGTGCGGTGGTCTTTGACGCGTCGGTCGTCAAACACATAGCTTCTGATTTGGCTTCCCCATTCAATTTTCTTTTTGCCCGCCTCGATTTTAGCCTGTGCCGCCTTACGTTTTTGCAGGGCGCGGTCGTAGAGTTGCGAACGCAGCAAGCGCATGGCGTTTTCGCGGTTTTCGAGCTGTTTACGGCTTTCGGTGTTTTCAATCAGGATTTCTTCCTCCTCGCCCGTGTCAGGGTCTTTGTACTGGTAGCGCAGACGCACACCCGTTTCCACCTTGTTCACGTTCTGACCGCCGGCACCACCCGAGCGGAAAAGGTCCCACGAAATTTTCGACGGGTCGACATATACCTCGATGGTATCGTCAACCAGCGGTGTAACGAATACCGAAGCAAACGATGTCATGCGTTTACCCTGCGCATTGTAGGGCGACACGCGCACCAAGCGGTGTACGCCGTTTTCGCTCTTTAGGTAGCCGTAAGCATCGTCGCCTTCAATTTCCATCGTTACGGTTTTGATGCCCGCTTCGTCGCCATCCTGCAAGTGCGAGATAGTGCAACGGTAGCCGTGAGCTTCGGCATAGCGCATATACATACGCATCAGCATCGAAGCCCAGTCCTGACTTTCTGTACCGCCGGCACCCGAATTGATTTTCAGCACACAGTCCATCGAGTCCTCTTCCTGTCGCAGCATGTTGCGCAGTTCCAGTTCCTCGATAGCTTCGATGGTGCGGGTATAGTTTTCGTCCACTTCTTCTTCGGTAACCATTTCGTCCTTATAGAAGTCGAAAGCCAGTGCCAGTTCGTCAACCAGCAGTTTCACATGCTTGTAACCTTCGATCCACTTTTCAATGCCTTTTACCTTTTTCATTTGCTCTTCGGCCCGTTTGGCATCGTCCCAGAAACCGGGGTCCTGGGTTCGGAGTTGTTCTTCCTGCAGCTCCATGGTTTTAGCTTCAATGTCTAAGTAGCGGTAAAGGGCTTCGGTGCGCTCCTGCGCATCTTTCAGTTGGTCGGAAGTTATCATCAGCGGTTTGGAATGAGTTTCAGTGTATAGTTATTATTATATATAATAGGGAGATAGGCTAAGCAGATGCAACGCAAGCATGTGGCAATCTATCGCTAAACTAAATATTTAGGTATACCCCATGCAAATTCCTAAACAGTCTGCATCTGCTTACCAGCATATAAACTAAGCCTGCTGAGCCTGTTGTGCTTCGGCATCAGCATACATTTTGTCAATTTCGGCAGCATAGTGTTCATATACCACGCGGCGGCGCACCTTAAGCGTATTCGTCAGTTCGCCATTCTGCATGGTAAAGGGGTTCGGCAACAAAAGGAAACGTTTGATTTTTTCGTAGTTAGCCAAATCCTGCTGCAAGGTTTCGATACGTTCGGTATAGAGTTTCAGTACCTTGGGGTGTTGGCAAAGGTCCTCGTGGTCCGAATATTCAATGCCGTTGTCGCGTGCAAAATCCTCAAGTACCTTGAAGTCGGGCACAATCAGCGCACTGACAAATTTACGTTCGTCAGCCACCACGACAGCCTGATCGAACAAGCGGTCGAGCACCAGTTTCGATTCAATCATCTGCGGAGCAATGTATTTGCCGTTCGAAGTTTTGAACAAATCCTTGATACGTTCGCGCAAGAAGAGTTCACCGTCCTTCATATAGCCCGAATCGCCCGTATGGAACCAGCCCTCCTCGTCGATAGCAGCTTGCGTCTCCTTTTCTTTGCGGTAATAGCCCGGCGTAATGGTCTTACCTCTCAGCAGTACCTCATTGTTTTCGCCGAATTTTATTTCGATGCCATCTACCAGTCGGCCCACCGAACCCAGCGTAATGGGTTTGCCGACCACGTCGCACGACACCGTAGCCATGCTTTCCGTCAGTCCGTAGCCACACGTCATGTTCAGTCCGGCAGCATGTACAAACTTTTCCACCTCGGGCGAGATAGCCGCACCCGCAGTCGGGAAGAAGTTGGCACGTTCCAATCCCAGTGTCTTGCGCAGTACGCGAATAATGGTTTTATCGTAGAGTTGGTATTGCAGTTTTAGTCCGAGCGGAGCCGTTTTGCCTTTCGATTTATAGTTCACCCAGTAGCGGCTGCCCACTTCCAGCGCTTCGCGAATGAGTTTACGCTCCATGAACGAGCCATGCTCCATTTTGTCGAGCACCGCCTGATACACCTTTTCCCAGAAGCGGGGTACCGACGTCATACACGTGGGGTGTACTTCCTGCATTGAACGCTGCACATCGGCCGGGCGCAGGTTAATATATTGCTGCACACCCTCGGCCATACCCAGGTAACACCAGGCACGTTCAAACACATGCGTAAAGGGCAGGAAGTTCAAAAATACATCCTCCTCGCTCAGGTTCAGCACCATGTCGTTCACGCGCAATCCCTCGCGATACTGGCTGTAGGTCAGCATCACGCCCTTGCTTTGTCCCGTAGTGCCGCTTGTGTACAGAATGTTGCACAAATCGTCGTACGAAGCCTCGGCCTGTCGGCGTTCGTATTCAGCTTCGAGGTCCGAAGTGTCGCCGGCCAGTTGTTCTTTCAGAAAGTCATCGAGATACACCGACAAGTGGTCTTTTTCGTTTTTCACCACCTTCGGGTCGAATATAATGATACGTTCCAGCGTTTGTGCCACCTGCATCACGCCGAACGCCGTGTCATACTGTTGTTGTTCGCCTACGAAGAGAAAACGGATGTCAGCATCGTTAATCATGTAGGTAATTTGCGAGCCACTGCTGGTGGCATAAAAGGGGATGGTCACCGCGCGAATGCCGTAGGCGCCGAAATCCACGAAGTGAGTTTCGGGTTTGTTTTGTGAAAAAACGGCAATGTTTTCCTGAACCTTCACGCCCAAGCGCAGCAGAGCCAGCGACGTTTGCTTCACCTTTTCGGCAAAGCTGTTCCATGAAATGGGTATCCACTGATTCTTGTCGTAGTCGCGATAGTTGAGTGCTGTACGTTCGCCATATTTCTTGGCCTGTTCAAGGACCAACTTCGATAAGTGACAGTTATTAAGCATAGAGTGGCAAGTTTTAGTTGCTTGAATGGTTAGCCATCCGCTCTGCGGGCAATGCCTGTTGGCCGGTGGCCGTGGGTGTTGAAGTAATTGTTGTTTCGCCTCGCTCTATGCCTTTGGTCAACAAGGGGCGACAGCTGAATATCAACAGTCTACTCTCAAACGGTGCTGCACGTGTCAAGCCTGCCAAGTAGCAAGACTTGCAGTTCCTGTGCGTGCCGCTTGGGCTATGCCTACGACATAGCGCAAGGCAAAGTTATTGATTTTTGTCGAATGCTACACGCGAAAAAGGATTTTTTTATAACTTCGCATAGCGAAAACGCCCTTTATGGTTTTGTTTTATTTAGGTTCATTTCTTTTTTTCAAATCACAATGACAATACTTGCATTCACCCTTATTTTGCTTTTGGCCGCCTATTGTGCCGGTCTGCTGGGTTCGCTCACCGGTTTGGGTGGCGGTGTCGTAGTCATTCCCGTGCTGACGCTGGGTTTTGGCATAGATTTTCATTATGCCATCGGGGCCGCGCTTGTAGCTTCCATAGCCACTTCGAGTGGTTCGGGTTCTGCTTATGTCAAGGAGGGCATCACAAACATTCGTTTGGGCATGTTTCTCGAAATAGCCACCACCATAGGTGCCGTTTGTGGTGCAGCGGTAGCTATTTATCTCAACAACAATGTCATTGCCGTCATTTATGGTTGCGTGTTGCTGCTCACCGCAGCCATGCAGCAGCGTCGCAAGTCCGACCACGAAGGGGTTCAGGGCAGCGAAATGGCGCGCCGGCTCAAACTGTTCGGTTCCTGGCCGCAAAAGGACGGCACGGTTAAGTCCTACGAACTGCGCAACGTAGGCGGCGGTTTTGGCGTCATGTACATTGCCGGTGTGCTCAGTGGCATATTGGGCATTGGTTCGGGCGTATTGAAAGTGTTGGCCATGGATGGTCTGATGAAGGTGCCCTTCAAGGTGAGCACCACCACGTCCAACTTCATGATGGGCGTCACGGCCTGTGCCTCGGCCGTTATTTATGTGCAGCGCGGCATTATCGAACCCGGCATAGCCTGTCCGGTCATGATTGGCGTGTTGCTGGGTGCGCTCACCGGAGCGCGTCTGCTCAAGAGCATGAATGTCAGCGTGCTACGCCAAATATTCTGTGTAGCCATCACCCTGGTAGCCATCAACATGATTTGGCAGGGTCTTGCCGGTCAATATTAAAATCGTGGTAAGTAGATGTTGAACACTTTTCAATGCATTGTATCATGAACATTCAAATTCTCATTGCGCGAACCCTGCGCTGGGGTGTGGGCATCGCCTGCTTAATTGGTTTGGTAGGTGGCATACTTTATCTTGTTCATCACGGTTCCGAACCGTTCGACCCATCTGTATATCGTAAATTCAGTTATTCCTCTCATCATGCGCCCGAACTCACCACACTCGGCGGTATATTAAGTGGTTTTTCTCGTTTCACGCCGGTGGGTTGGATTCAAACGGGTGTGTTGGTGCTCATTCTCACGCCCATTTTGCGTGTAGCGCTTTCGCTCATCGACTTTTTAAAGGAGCGCGACTGGCTTTATGCCTTTATTACGGCTGTGGTTTTGGCGGTCATCCTTATCAACTCTTTCGAGGGAATGAAGTAAAATGTATAAGGTGAGTTTGCCTGCGCTTCAGCTTAGCCAAAGAAAAATCAAGCTTTTTTGGGGTTATGCACTCAGCTTGCACTGTCTTTGGCTGCGCCCAAGTTAGGCTGCGCTTCGGCCTATCCAAAGAAAAATCAAGCTTTTTCTTTGGTTATGCACTCAGCTTGCACTACCTTTGCATTAGCCAAGTTAGATGTAGCGGTACGGACAAACTAAAAAACACGTATTTCAAGCCTCTGTATAAGGTTTACATTAACTGCGCTAAATCGAATCTTATTTTTAACAACCTCGATAATGAAGAATATTCTGGTTATTGGAGCTACAGGCCAAATTGGTTCTGAGCTGACAATGAAGTTGCGCGGTATTTACGGCAACGACCATGTAGTTTGCGGTTACATCCCCAGTGCTCAACCCCAAGGCGAACTGCTCGAAAGCGGTCCGAGCGAAATCTGCGACGTAACGAACGGTGAACAAATCGCTGAAGTTGTGAAGAAGCACAACATCGACGCTATCTACAACCTCGCTGCCCTGCTGAGCGTTGTAGCCGAAGGTCGTCCTCAGTTGGCATGGAAAATCGGTATCGACGGTCTTTGGAACGTACTCGAAGTGGCTCGCGAACACAACTGCTCGGTGTTCACGCCCAGTTCTATCGGTTCGTTCGGTCCCGAAACGCCTCCCAACCACGTGCCGCAGGACACCATTCAGCGTCCGCGCACCATCTACGGTGTTTCGAAGGTAACCACCGAGTTGCTCTCCGACTACTATTTCCGTAAGTATGGTGTCGACACCCGTGCCGTTCGCTTCCCCGGTCTTATCTCTTACGTAACTCCTCCGGGCGGTGGCACCACCGACTATGCTTGCGACATCTATTACAGCGCTGTTCGCGGCGAAAAGTTCGTTTGCCCCATCAGCAAGGGCACTTACATGGACATGATGTACATGCCCGATGCCCTTCGTGCTGCCGTTGAACTTATGGAAGCCGACCCTGCCCGCCTCATTCACCGCAATGCGTTCAACATTGCAGCCATGAGCTTCGATCCCGAAGGTGTGCTCGCTGCCATCCGCAAGTATGTGCCCAACTTCGAAATGGAGTACAAGGTTGAGCCACTCAAGCAGGCCAACGCTGACTCTTGGCCCAACAGCCTCGACGACATCTGCGCTCGTCAGGAATGGGACTGGGCTCCTCAGTACGACCTCGACGCCATGACGGTAGATATGCTCGCCAAATTGCGCGAAAAACTCCTTAAATAAGCAGTCTTTCTGTTTTTCTTGAAGCAGACACTGTGGTTTCCATGCCGCAGTGTCTGCTTTTTTTTGTTTGTATGTGGCTGTTGATAATGAGTGATATTTTTCAAAGCCATGCTTGCACCGCAGTGGCGTGTGTAAGGCAAATGTTAATAGCTTCCTGCTTCAAGCTGTGAAATTAAATTAAATATTAGACCCACATATTTCTTTCGTATGCAGAGTGCTTAGCCATGGGTTCGTACATCGTCAGAATTTCTTCCGAGTTTCTTGAAATTAGTTCCGAGTTCGTGCAAATTAGTTCCGAGCTAGTGCAAATTAGTTCCGACCTAGTTGAAATTAGTTCCGAGACTTTTTCAACAAGCTTGGAATAAATGATAATCAGCACTTTCAGAAATACCACTACCTTGGTTTCCGGTCCGCCTTTTTCGCCCCATATTCAGCGTTGAGGCCGGTAGTTGCGTTTTAGCTTTGTTTAGAAAGGTGTTAAATCCGTTTCGCACAGCACAAGTGTTGATAGCCGCAGCCTTTCCTGATTATTTTTTATCCCAAACAGCCACTCTCTCTTCCATACCAATGCGACAGTCCTTCTTTTTCCGCTTAGGCTGCGTTGTATCCTCCATAAATTGCATGGAATTTCTTAAAACAATTTAAAAATTCGCCTTCGCTATTGCTACTTTGCTAAATGCTTGTATATTTGCAATATTTTCCAATGGAAAATAAAATAAACCTCGATAAATAAAGGGGTTTTGAGTAAATCTGATAAATAAAAAACGAATATATGAAGCATTTGATTGTAGGTGGAGTAGCAGGCGGTGCCACCGCTGCCGCTCGTTTGCGCCGACTGACCGAAAACGACGAAATTATCCTGTTTGAAAAAGGAGAGTATATTTCCTATGCCAACTGTGGCCTACCTTATTATATAGGTGGCACCATCGCCGAACGCGAAAAACTGCTGGTGCAAACCGCCGAAGGCTTTTCACGCCGATTGAATGTGGACGTTCGTACCTCGCAGGAAGTGGTAAGCATCGACCGCAAGGCCAAAACCGTTGAAGTGCGTAAAGCTGATGGTACCAGCTACACCGAAACCTACGACAAACTGCTCCTTTCGCCCGGAGCATCGCCCGTCAAGCCGCCTCTGCCCGGCATCGACAGCGAAGGCATTTTTACGTTGCGCAATGTCAACGACACCGACCGCATCAAGGCCTATCTGACGCAGCACACCGTGAAGCGTGCCCTCATTATTGGTGGTGGTTTCATCGGATTGGAAATGGCCGAAAATCTGGTTGAGGCCGGAGCCGAGGTGGGCATTGTCGAGATGGCCGATCAGGTAATGGCTCCCATCGACTATTCCATGGCCTCGCTCGTGCATGAACATTTGTTGCAAAAGCACGTGCGCCTCTATCTGAAACAAGCAGTTTCCGCTTTCCAATCCACCCCCACGGGCATTCAGGTGCAGTTCGCTTCGGGCAAGAGTGTTGAGGCCGACCTTGTTATTCTCAGCATCGGCGTACGCGCCAACACCCGTCTGGCCGAAGAGGCAGGACTTGAATTGGGCGAGATGCGCGGAATCAAGGTCAACGAATACCTGCAAACCTCCGATCCCGACATTTATGCCGTGGGCGATGCCATCGAATATCCCCATCCCCTCACCGGTAAACCCTGGCTCAATTTCCTTGCCGGACCTGCCAACCGCCAGGCGCGTTTGGTGGCCGACAACATGGTGCTGGGCAACAGTCGCTCATACGAAGGCGCCATCGGCACTTCCGTAGCCAAGGTGTTCGATCTCACCGTAGCCGCCACCGGTTTGCCTGCCAAGCGGCTTAAGCAGTGGGACATCGATTACCAGAGCGTAACGATTCACCCCAACGACCATGCCGGCTACTATCCTGGTGCCACCCCTCTTACGCTCAAACTCGTGTTTTCGCCCACTGACGGCCGCATCTTTGGTGCACAGATTGTGGGACGCAGCGGAGTCGACAAACGCATCGACGAAATAGCCCTGGCCATCAAACATCATGACACCATCTACGACCTTATGGCCCTGGAACAGGCTTATGCGCCTCCCTTCTCGTCGGCCAAGGACCCCGTGGCCATGGCAGCCTATGTGGCCGAAAACGTGTTGACCCACCGCATGCAGCCGCTTTACTGGCGCGAGTTGCGCGATGCCGACCCCTCGGTTGTCACCCTGCTCGATGTCCGCACTGAGCTGGAGTTCGGGTTGGGTTCTCTGCCCGGTGCCGTGAATATTCCGCTCGACGACCTTCGCAACCGTTTGGACGAACTTCCCGCCGATAAACCCATCTTTGTGTTTTGCGGTGTAGGTTTGCGCGGTTATTTGGCCTCCAACATTTTGCAGCTCAACGGTTTCACCGATGTGCGCAACCTTGTCGGCGGACTGAAAGTCTACAAGGCAGCCACTGCCACGTTGCCCGAACCCGTCCCCTTTGCCTCCTGTGCGCCGGCAGCGAAGTCCGAACAGCCCACTCCGGTGGTTCAGACGCAGCCCGTTGCAGTCCCCGCATCGCTCCGTCTCGATGCCTGCGGACTTTCCTGTCCGGGACCAATCATGAAACTCAAAAACAAACTCGACAGCATGGAGCCCGGTCAAAGTCTTGAAGTCATAGCTTCCGATCCCGGTTTCCCCCGCGATGCTGAGTCATGGTGCGAAACCACGGGCAATACCTTCGTGTCGCATACCGAACAGAACGGCCGTTACTGCGTTTGCGTTACCAAGGGCACTCCTGCCGTAGCTCCGCAGTCAGCCACAGCCACTCCGGCACTTCCGCCGCGCGACGGCAAAACTTTCATCATGTTCAGCGACGACCTCGACAAAGCCCTGGCCACCTTCGTGCTGGCCAACGGTGCTGCTGCCACGGGCAAAAAAGTAACCATTTTCTTTACCTTCTGGGGGCTGAATGTCATTAAGAAACAAAGCAAGCCCAAGGTCCACAAGGACATCTTTGCCAAAATGTTTGGCATGATGATGCCTGGCGACTCTACGGCACTGAAGCTTTCGAAAATGAACATGGGCGGAATGGGACGACGCATGATGCGCTACATCATGAACCGCAAAGGCATCGACTCGCTCGAATCGCTCCGCCAGCAGGCCATCGACAATGGCGTAGAGTTCATTGCCTGTCAAATGTCGATGGACGTGATGGGCGTAAGTCGCGACGAATTGCTCGACAATGTAACGATTGGCGGTGTAGCCACCTATATGAACCGTGCCGAACAGGCAGGTGTCAATCTGTTCATTTAGTTCGATAAGCGTTCTCCATGCAGATACCTTATAAATAGAAATAGCTACTTTCATTGGTGATTCATCTCTTTTCCGTATTTCGGTTCAAGAGGGATGAATCACCTTTTGGGGGTTTGGAACGGTAGCTTGCAAAGCGCCGTTCTTCTCACGTTCATTCACGTAATAATATGGAAAAAATAGCTACTATTTGTATGATGCGCGATGTGGTTCGCGCCCTTTCAGAGTTGGAACAGCAACTTTCGCAGCATTACAGCATCACGCTGAACGAAGCCATGATTCTTTGCTGCATCGGCAATGACAAAATATCTGCCGGCACCATTTGTGAACATACAGGGTTGTTAGCCCCCCATGCTTCGAAAATATTGCGCGGTCTGGAAAACAAGCATTACTTGCGCCGTTCCTTCGGACATGATGACAAACGCCACATCTATTTTGCCCTCACCCGTCAAGGTAGCGACGTGCTCGATGAACTCAAACAGCATCCGCTCACCGTACCCGAACTGTTCCGTCCGCTGCTCGATGCCCATTGTGCCGAAGGAAACTGCACAGGTGCCGTCGCTAGAAACACACAATCGTAAACCTTAACTCGTTTTTTTATTTTGCTTATGACCATAACTCTTATCATTCTGGCCCTTTCGGCCATACTTTTCGTCAGCGGAAAAATCCGTTCCGACCTCGTTGCCATCTGTGCAGCCCTGGCACTGGTGCTCACCGGCGTACTCACCCCCGAAGAAGCCTTGGCCGGATTTTCCAACCCCATAGTTATCATGATGACCGGACTCTTTGTGGTGGGCGGCGGCATATTCAGTACCGGACTAGCCAAGCGCATGGGCACCGGTATTCTCGGACTGGCCGGAACCAGCGAAACCAAACTCTTCGTTTTGCTCATGCTCACCACCAGTGTGGTCGGCGCCTTTGTCAGCAACACTGGTACCGTGGCCCTCATGCTTCCCATCGTCGTGAGTATGGCACGCGGAGCAGGTGTTTCGCCCGCCCGTATGCTCATGCCCCTGGCCTTTGCCGGAAGTATGGGCGGTATGCTTACCCTGATTGGTACGCCGCCCAACCTCATTGTGCGCGATGCCCTGGTGGCTGCCGGTTATGCGCCACTTACGTTCTTCTCGTTTACCCCCATCGGCATTCTTTGTATTGTTGTCGGTACTTTGGCTCTTATTCCCCTTTCGCGTAAATTTCTGAAGGAACGTACCGGCAAGAATACCTCGCGAAGCGGTAAGACACTCAGCCAGCTAGCCGAAGAATATAAGGTAGGACAAGGCCTTATGGCTGCGCAAATCACCCTCGGCTCGCCCATGATGGGTAAAACCCTCAAGCAGCTTAACGTCTACAATGCCTATGGGGTCAACGTCATTGAAATTCGCCGCATTGCCAAGCAGGGAGCAGCTCTTCGCAAAGTCGAACAGTTTGCCTTGGCCGATGTCGAACTGCAAACCGACGACGTGCTTTACCTCAGCGGTTCGCCCGAACGTATTAACCTGCTCATTGCCGAAAATGCCTTGCTGCCGCAAAAACAGGATGAGGCCGCTGCCGGATTGAACTTTTACGATGTGGGTATGGCCGAAATTCTTATTTTGCCCACTTCGGCGCTTGTAGGCCGCACCGTGGCGCAGGCCGATTTTCGTGCCACCTACGGATTGAACATTCTCGGTATTCGCCGTCACGACGACTATTTGCTCGACGACATCAAGAACCGCCGTCTTCATGCTTCCGACATCATCCTCGTGCAAGGCCCTTGGGACAACATTGCCCGGCTCAACAAATCCGATGGTACCGAATGGGTGGTTATCGGTCAGCCGCAGGAGCAAGCCGCCCGTGTTACCCTCGACTACAAAGCCCCCCTTGCCGCCCTCATCATGTTGCTCATGGTTGTAGCCATGGCCTTCGACAGCATTCCCATTGCCCCCGTCACAGCCGTCATGCTGGCTGCTGTAGCCATGATATTCACCGGCTGTTTGCGCAGTGTCGAAGCAGCTTACAAAACCATCAACTGGGAAAGCATCATTCTTTTCGGTGCCATGCTCCCCATGTCTACGGCACTCGAAAAAACCGGGGCATCGTCTTTCATATCCACCGGACTGGTTCATGCCGTGGGCGATTATGGTCCTTATGTGCTGTTGGCCGCCATTTACCTGGCCACTTCGCTCCTCACCTTTTTCATTTCGAACACCGTGACAGCCGTACTCATGGCTCCCATTGCCCTTTCGGCCGCCACGGCGCAAGGGGTAAGTGCCGTCCCCATGCTCATGGCCGTAACCGTAGCCGCCAGCATGTGTTTTGCATCGCCTTTCTCCACACCGCCCAATGCCCTGGTGATGTCGGCCGGTGGTTACAAACCCATTGACTATATTAAGGTAGGTTTGCCGCTGCAAATCATCATGGCGCTCGTCATGATTTTTGCCTTGCCCCTTATTTATGGTTTCTAGCTGGGGCTTTCTAAATAAGTAAGTAGGTGTTGAAAATTAGTTATAGATTAAGAGTCAGTGCAAACCGAATGCATAGTGAAGCAAGTTCGCTTGCATGAGCTATGCTGAGGTGCAGCCTGACTTGGCGATACTTATTTTGAACACCTGCTTCGAAGCTGTTTAAATTTTACTTCTGTTTTTGCTAAGAGTTGTTTTAGCGGATTTTTCGGTGATGTTTTGAGGAGCATGCCGGGTTATGTAATAAAAGACATTGCAGAAAAAGACCGATAATAAACTCAGAAAAACTGGAATACTTTTTGAATAAAATTTGGGAGTCGTCTGAACTTTTATGAATTTCAAGATTTGCCTTTATTTTTGAGGTGTTTTTGGGCCTTGAAGAGGGAGTGTAGCGAGCTACACGACCGATGAAAGATCAAAAAACGACCCAAAAGAAAGGTGAAGACCCGAATTTAGAAGAGATAAAATTCCAATTCAAATCTTCGTCAGAAAAGTTTAGACGACTTCTTAAACAGCTTTTTTACAAAATAAAGGAGATGAAAAGAACTGTATATGAATTGGGGAAGGAACATTACATATAGATGTTAATGCTTGAACTCAGTTTCCTATAGAAACGACACGAATGTGTGTAAGAAGTAGAAATTTGACATTTTGGTTGTTAATTGTATATATTTTACTCATATATTTAGGTTTTTAAAAAAAGTATATATATTTGCACATCAATAAACCTTATTCATTTACCCTTAAATACGATTACTTTGAAACGACAAATGAAAAGAATTGCTGCTTTTACCCTATATTGCTTGCTTATATTTCCGAATATAGCGCAAGCTGACAATGTCATTGAATTTGACGACTTGCTGTATGCACCCGATGATTCACTCCGTTCAAAGCAATTAAGCGGAGTGGAGGTAATGGGCGAACGCGAATGGATAGAAAACGGAATAATCAACTGCATTCCGACGAAGGCAGAAAAAAGGCTGTCGAACAGCCCGGCTTCGCTGATTAAGACCATGCACCTTACTTACCTGAAAGAAAAGGATGGAGGGATTGTCAACCTGATGGGCGAAGTTGTGCCCGTTTTCATCAATGGGAAAAGGGCAAGCCAAATAGACTTGGAAACCTTTTGGCCGAAGGAGGTAAAGCGGGTGCAGTATCTGGAGCATCCTGCCGACCCACGCTACGAGGGAGCGAGTGCTGTTGTCAATTTCATCATGCCCGAATACAAGGTTGGAGGGGTGACGCGGGTGAATTTGTTTCAGCGGTTTCCGAACAATGGCTATTACACGGCTGCATCGAAATTGGTGCGTAATAATTGGACTTACGGCCTTATGGTGCGGGGCAATTACGAGCGCGACCACCTGACTTCGCAAACGGGCAAAACGGAATACCGCGATTTCTTTTACAAAAATCAGAAATACGAAACGCTGACCAGAACCGAAAACCGGCACAGCTACAGCCGCGAAAACGGGGTACAAACGGCATGGAATGCAAGGTACGTTACTGACAAAACAACCATTTCGCACGACTTGTCGTTTGGCTGGAATGAAAATCCGGGCAGTGGTTCATTGAGTCAGGACGTGTGGTCGGACAACCTGTTCGATGCTTCGCACGCAACAGAACGCCACACCGCCAAAAGCTTGTCACCGCAAATCTACGGACTTTATTATTTCAAATTTTCAGACAAATGGTTTTTGTCGAACTCTTGGAAATATGCCTACGCTGAAAATACCACATCGGCTTTAAGCCAAATTGGTAAGAATACTCCGATTCTGAACGGAACAAACGAAAAGGTAAATTCGCTGAAAATCGTAGTGATGCCCAGTTTCATTCCTTCAAAAAAATGGTTTTTCCAACTTTACACAACGGCCTCGCTCGATTGGTTTTCAACCTGCTACACAGGCTCGGCCAACCTCAGACAGAAACAAGCCAGACAGGACGTAACGGCAAGTTTCAAGATGGGATGGTATCCGAATGACGACTTTGGCTTGACGCTCGAACCGGGCATAGCTGCTTCGTTTTGGAAAATTGGTCAGGAAAAACAGCATACCGTAATCCCTACGATGAATGCTTCGGCAAGCTGGAGTCCTTCGAAAAAGGTGTACCTGCGGGGACGTTTGGGCTTGTATATGCGTCCGGCCTCGCCAAGCGAATCGAATCCGGTACTGCTGCAAAACTCAGAACTGATGTGGTCGTTGGGTAATCCGAACCTTAAAAATCTGACTTCCTGGGACACCTACATCTACTCTTCCTATCTGGCCACGAAATGGCTTTCGCTATCTTATGGATTGGGCTACGTAAAGACCAAGAACGAAATCATCACCACTTACAGACCGGCATCATTTGAACAGGGTGGTTTGGTAAAAGAACTCGTCAATCCGCTGCATTCCGAAGACAGAGTAATGGCAAACATCAGCATCGACGGTTCGTTCTTCAACGACAACTTGTCGGTCAGCATCTCGCCCGAATGGTCGTTTGTTCATGTTCAAGGAGCACGTTACGACAAGTTTCATCACGTCACTTTTTCGGGAAGTATTGACTATAAGTTGAAGGATGTGGAAATGGGTATTTCGTACAAAGGCCCCTACAAGGATGTTGATGAATCGGGTATGAGAAAAACCTGGAGACAGGGTGCATGGGGCGCTTCAATAACCTATGGCAACGGAAACCTGTATCTTTCGTTTCAAGCCGAGAACATCTTTAGCAAGCGGAACAAGCGTTGGGAACAGTTTACCTCGCCTTACTATTCGTCGCGTTTCGACTTCCGCGAAAAAGGGCGTGCCTTTACAGTAAACCTTACCTATACCTTTGGCTATGGCAAAAAGGTGGATCGTTCGATTGACATTTCCGGCCCTTCGGATGCCAAAACCAGTGTGTTGCATGGTGAGTAGGTTTTGTTATGGAAAATCATAAATAGATGTTTGGTGGTTGATGAAGGAGCCTTTTGAACTATAATTTTGATAAAAGCAATTTTTCGAGAATAGCCGGATCGAAGCCTTTTTGGAAAATTGTTGAGTTGAAGAGAGGACAGTTATTTCTTTTAAAAAAACTCCGGAACGCCTCAATTGGGTGCTCCGGAGTTTTTCATTTTGGGGAGAAATGATTTTTCAACATATACTCATTGATCAGCAGCTATTTGCTTCTTTTCGCCAACAATTTCCAAGTCTTGTCGCGAACGCGGTCCAACATCACTGATGCCACAAAAATCAGTAGAATGCTGCCCGCCACCGTCAGCACGAAAAGCACCGTTCCGAATTTGTTGTCCAAATAGAGAATCCATTCAAAGTATTTCGGTCTCACAAACATTTGTTGGTGCGTAAGGTAAGCCGCCAGACTTCCCGCACCCAGCCAGTTTATCAGGCGGCTGCTGAAGTTGAGTCGGCTGAAATACAGAATCAGGCAAACCGCATTCAGTATCACGAACGGGTTGGTGTAAGCCGTCATTACCGAAGTAATGTTGATGATTGAAGTAGAGCAGGGGGAGTATATCGGTTTGAGCCAAAAGTACAGCCAATAAATCAGACTGAGGGTAAAGGTGTTTATCGCAAAGGTTTCCAAAAACCGACGGCGGTGGAGGTGTTGCAACCGGGCTGCTCCGTACAGACGCAGGTAACGGCCCAGTAAGTAAAGGCCGCAAAAGCTCACAGCCGAAAAACCACGGTCCAAATCCTCAAACAGAAACGAGGCAGGAATGCTCAACCCAAAAAATACCAGGAGAAAATGCCGTTGCTCCGCTTCGCCCTGTTGTTCGGTAAAACTGTTTAGCACGGGGCTTAGCAGGTACATAACCAGGTAAGAGTTGATAAACCAATAACCCAATACCGATTGCGCAATTTGTAGTGGGCTACCCGGCAAACCGCCGGACCATAGGCTGATGCCGACAGTAATAGTCAAACTGATAAAGGCCACTTGATACAGTAGTTTCCACACATTCTGCATTTTGAAGTGTGTGCCGAACCATCCGGTAATGAGTACAAACACATCGACGCAGCAAAGACAAGCTTGATTTGTTAAAATAATGCCTAACCACGAATCGGGTGCAGCTTGCACCAACTTCGGGCTAGGGTAGTGCATCGTTTCAAACGTGGCATGGAGTAACAAAACCATGAGCATGGCCACGATTCGCAGCAGCTCCATATTCGATTTTCGCATAAGTCGACAACCTTATATATATATAATAGATGTATAAGTAGGAGTCCGGACTGCGGTCCGAACTCCGTACATTACCAAAAACAGACTACAATATTCGCAAAAAAACGCGAACCCGCCAAGCTTTTTCCTAACCATTCTTAGCTCCGTTCTCGTTCTTCTCCCGATATCACTTGTCGAAAATCTAGCCAAAAATGCGATTCAACCGATAATATTATTGGGAACTTGTGTAAAATTTAAATTGGCCTAAGTGAGTCTATACCATACCTTGCTGCTGCCATCTTTGGGGTGTTCTACGTATATTTCGAAGTCTGCATTTTGGGGTATGACTTTGTTTAAACGCATAGCCAATTTAACAGAGTCTATTTTACCTATAAAGGTATCACAGTAAATCCAGCCTTGGTTTTTAGGAGGGTCTTCTCCAAAGGCTGTAAAAGCATATTCTTCGCTCATTTCTCCGCTGCGTACAGCCGCAATTTGCCCAAGACCGTATGAAAATACATCAGCTGCTAACAATTCATCAGTCTCTGTGTCGTAAACAATAAAGGCTCCTTCATTATAATCGCCATCCTTGTTGATAGCAATTTCTTCAAATGCATCTGCTAAGCGATTAGCCATTGGTTTACTCTTTAATTCGTATTCTTCTATATTTTCCTTAGAGCAGAATTATCATTGCTACAACTCAGCCAGCAAATAGAGGACGGAATTAGGAAACTGGCTAAAATGAATAATTTTTTCATAATGCGCGATTTTTTTGAGGTTCATGAAAATTGTTGACGTTCCCATAATATTATCGGTTTGTTTACATTGCAAAACTAAAGAGTTCTTTTTACATATGCACTAAAAACAATATTTATT
>ERZ1026988.132-NODE-132-length-37996-cov-40.531457_pt1 | contig 37996 bp, 29 predicted proteins | sample MGYA00519291_ERZ1026988 | MGnify/ENA primary metagenome ERZ1026988 (study PRJEB26926, sample SAMN06164795) | human gut metagenome | biome: ENVO:00009003; feature: ENVO:2100002; material: ENVO:00002003 | host: Homo sapiens | place: USA | collected 2012 ... | reverse complement strand
GCTGTTGTGCGCTTGCATAACAGCTGATATGCGCATGCACAACACCTGTTGTGCAAGCGGTGGTCAACTGTTATGCACCAACTATTATCCAGACTTATGACACCCCCGTTTCTTGGTTTATATCATCATCTTCTTGGCAACTTCTTGATAGCATGTGGCATGAATGCCCTGCCGGTAGCCTTACCGAAGCCAGGAGCTACAGAATCGGTTGCAGCAGAACGGGTCTTCTTACGGGCTCCACTCGGATCGTAGCGCACTAAATCGATTTGCATCACATCACCCTTAGCCTTACCTGTTCCTATCATATAACCATAGAACACATCCTGGCCCCTTTCATCACCCAGATAGAAACCATACTGCTTAGCACCTGCATCCATCACATAGGTAGCACCAGAATCATTATAACGGATATAAATATCACCATTCTTATCGATGTACCAGGTAAACTTCAGAGTCTGGGATTCATTGCTTCCATCATCGGCATAATCCACTTCTACACCATTACCACTGAGCGAGTTAACCTTATCACCCGCCTGATAGAACGTCATCTCGGCATTGAAACTGTAATTATTGCGAGACTGGCCGTCCTCTGCAAGTTCAGAGAGCATCACAGAGCCTCTCCAGTCGCCTGTAAGAGTCTGAGCCTCCGACAGCAGGTAATCATTCTGAGAGCCGTTAGAACCGTTGTTCCAGTCGCCCTGATTCCATTCCCAGCCACCATGATTATAGTCATCATACCAGTAATAATCATCATGCCAATAATAATCATCATCACATGAGGTAAATGAGAAAGATGCTGCGGCTATCGCCATCCACATCCATATCCGATTAAACTTTTTCATATCTTGTTTCCTTTCTTCAAACTAAATTCCTTATTGCCTTACTTCACTACAAAGCGGCGAACAGGCTTCTGATTATCATCTGCCACCTTAACATACTCTACAGAATCCTTAGCTCCGCGAGAAACAATCTGGGTGTTCTCCAAGCCCGAATGCTGCTTGCTGTAGCCCCAACCGTCATCGTAGTCCCAATCGTAGCCCCAGTCATAATCGCGCCAGTTATAGCTGTCATAATCGCGATAAAGCTCGAAATAAGCACGGTTGCCGTTATCAGCATCTACATATCCAGAGAACTTGCGGTCGCCCAGAGCATAGTCGTAAATCACAACATCGCTACCCTCATCAAGAAGAGTGATATAGATGTTTCTGTTACGTACTGTCCAGGTAATATGGTTTGCTATATAATTGTTGCCATGCCAGTAATTTCCCTTAAAGTAATCGATCCAATAGCCTGTACCGGAATAGAAACCATCATTCTGGTCGAATCGGATTACCGAATAGGTAGCATCGCAATTACCATATTTTACCAACATATTACCCTTCCATGTACCATCGAGGGTGTATGCAATATCAGAATCATCATCACATGAGGTGAATGAGATACTCATCAAAGCTATGAAAGCCATTGTGAGAAGAGTAGTAAACTTTTTCATATCAATTTATCAGTTAAGTTATTTATATTCTTATATCTTCTATACTTTTGAGTTCTCGAAGAACAGCATTCTTTCTTGAACTCGATGCAAAGGTAGTGGATTTCTCGTCTGCATCAAAGGGGAAAAGGATACAACTGAGGGGGAAATCCCTATTCTTTCAAAAACAACCGCCTTTTTGATAATATTGTATCAAAGTTTTAACACTTTCTTAACACATCGTATCGATAATTTTCGTATCTTTGCATCATAAATAAGTAATTATTCAAAGAACATGCTTTTAGCACAAAGCAAATTCAAAGAATGCACTCACAAAATGAGTTTCAACAGTTTATTAATTATACGTTAAACCTTTAAAATTATTAAGTTATGAACAAATTTTTACGCTATTCATTATCATTGGTTCTGGCATTCGTAGCTAGCGTTACGTTTGCACAGGAAGTAACTTTTGACTTTGACAATGATTACAAAACACTCTTCCCAGAACTGACAGGTACATCTTCTCAAACTTCTAAAGATGGAGATATCACCAAAGACATGACATGTACAACTAATGGTATTTCTGTAACAGTTTCTGCAAAAACTTCTGGTTCGACTGACAACCGAATCTGGAGTAGTTCACCACGTCTCAGAATGTACAGTGGAACGCTTACGATTCAAGCACCTGCTGACAAGAAGATTGCTTCTATCAACATTATAAATAAAAAATGGGATGATAAAAACAATGCTGACGTAGGTACTAATAATAAAGGTTCTTGGACAGGTGATGCTAACAAAGTTGTATATACAATTGCTGGCAACACCCAAATCAAGTCTATCAAAGTTACGCTCGCTGGTACCAAGATAGAGTACACCGATGCAGCAAGTGTAAAGGAACTCTTGGCTAACAATAAAGAAGCTAAGGATTACATCAACCTCAAACTCACAAACGCAAAGGTATTATACGTAAACAGCTACAAGGGAACCGTAAATACTTACGTACGTGAAGGTGACACAGCTATCGAAATGAGAACTTTAGGAATCGATATGCCTGTAAACAGCATCATTAGCGGTACTGTTAAGGTAAATTTGGCTTATGACGCAGGAATTCCTTATCTGTCAGCAAGCAAGGAAACAAACGGCGAAAATCTCAAAATCACAGAGAGCAACGAAGCTGCTGAACCTGTTATTGCAACTGTAAAGGACATCCTTGATGGCAAATACACCAACGACCTTATCAAGATTAAGGAGTTCACATTCAGCAAAGAAGAGTATAATACAGGTAAATTCAACTACTATGCTAATGATGGTGAAAACAAGATTATGATTTACGATAAGTTTAGCGGTATTGGTGGTGTTTCAAAATTAACAGAAGGAGAGAAATATACCTTAACCGGTATTTACGGTGTAATATACAAAAACATCCCTGAAGTTCTCCCTATCAAGGCTGTAGAAAAGTTTGACCCTACCGGCATCACTAACATAACAACAGATGAAGCTGCAAAGAACGCTCCTGTTTACAACCTCGCAGGCCAGAAGGTAACCAAGGCTTACAAGGGTGTAGTCATCAAGAACGGAAAGAAGATGATTCAGAAGTAATCAAATTCAAAACAACATATCCCTACTGCTCCTCCGATATTCATTTATCGGGGGAGTTTTTTGTTAGGCATAACATAAGAAGGAACCATAAGCAAATCAACCAAATATTACCCCTATAACATGAAAAGTGGAATAATTTAATGCAATAACATAAAAAAACACACCTAAAACTACGATATCTCATTTATTTTCACTACCTTTGTTGCGATTTATAAACGTATACGAATAAAAAATGATGAAAAGAAAATTATATATCACCCTATTAGGACTGCTCTCTACCATTATGACAGCAGCTGTACCCTACTGCGATGTGAGAAAATTCTCTATCACAGACGGACTCGCTGCCAATACCATCTCAGACCTCAAGCAAGGTAAAGACAACCTCATGTGGTTCAGTACATGGAACGGACTGTCGTTCTATGACGGCTACAAGTTTCATACTTTCAGAGACAACCCGGATGATATTGACGTTCTGTCAACCAACCGTATACTGAAAATAGAACCATCCTATAACAACAACGTGTGGTGTATCACATACGACCACAAGCTCTACGTATACGATACCCACTTCTGCCGGTTCTTTGCTGTAGGACAGAAATTCAACGAACTGTTCAACATCGACCTGCGCGTGAGCCAGATATACCCATTGAAAAACGGAGCTACATGGTTTACTTCAGAAGATGGAAAATACATCATCCGATCAGTAGGAAAAACCTTTGATGAGCGGAACATAGAACTCATCAAAGTAGGAGAAAAGGGACTCAGAAGCGGAAATGTATGGTACATCCATCAAGATATACACGGAAGAGAATGGGTGCTTACCGACAAAGGCGCATACATATATCATTCGAAAATTCCAAGCAAACTGCCTTTCAAATGGCTCAGAGGGGTGGGAGAAGATGAGTTCCTGGCAACTGAAGACGGTAAACTGGCAAAATATGACCTGCAGAACCGACTCACCATGATACCAATGCCAGAAGGCGTAACCCGTATCAACGGACTGAAAAATACAGGTTACCAGCTTCTGATGGCAACCAACCTGGGTGTAGCAATCTACAACCCGCGCACCTTCAAGTTTGATATCATCAACGTACAGAGCCCGAGTCAGCCTCTGGCAGAGGTAAAGAAGATTTATATCGATGATTTCGGTATGATATGGGCATTTACAGACGGTATAGGAGTAACCCTTGTCAATCCGAAGACCGGACAGACACAGTGGCTCTTTGCTGACCAGGACGACCCGATGGACCGCACAACCTGCGAAAGCAATTTCATCACACAAGATGAACACAAGACCCTCTGGGTAGTGCCAAGAGGAGGAACCTTCAGTTATTTTGACCGCAAGGCAGGAAAACTGGTGCCTTATCTGCTGAGAAGCAATTCATCGGGCAACTACTGCATACCGAAGATTACGAAATATGTACTCTCAGACCAGGGAATCCTCTGGCTGACAGGCTCTCACGACCTGACACAGGTAGTCTTCAAATATCACCCTTACATTATCAACAAGTTGGATGTGGGCGAAGACGAAGTGTTCTCGGTGAATGCATCGCCAGACGGACATATCTGGGTTGGTTATTACAATGGTATAATCCAGGTGCTCAACGCATCCTACCAAAGCATCGGATACCTGTCGCCAAGCGGACAGATTGTGCCACAGCAAGTAAACTTCGCCGAGAAGAGCATCATGTCTATCCACTTCGATATCAAGGGAAGAGCATGGATAGGAACCAACGGAAATGGTGTCTATCTGATAGATAAAATGCAGGTAAGACACTTTGTTTATGATGCCAACAACCCGTCATCGCTGCCGTTCGACAAGATACAAGACATTGTAGCCGACCGCACCGGACGCATCTGGATAGGTACCTACGGAGGTGGGCTGGCACTTGTTAACGAGGCGGCAGACGGCAGTATCAGCTTCATCAGTAAACGAAACGGACTGCCTTGGGAGAAACAGCACTACGACCGCATACGCCGCATCTGCTGCACCACTACGGGAACCATTCTCGTAGGAACTACAGATGGTCTCATCACCTTCAGTGATGCCTTTACAAACGCAAGAAAGATCAATTACCACAAGACCTACTACATACCGAACGATACAACTAGTCTGGCTGCAAACGATATGAACAATATCATGGAGCACACCAGCGGCAAGATGTATATCTCGCAACAGGGCGGTTTGATGGAAGAGATTGTGAGCAAATCGCTCCTGCAAGACAACCTGAAGATGAAATACTTCCATGCCATCGATGTTAACGAAGGCATCGTACAGGGCATGGTAGAAGACAACCAGGGAAGAATCTGGGTAATCAGAGAATCGAGTATCGACTGCGTAAACCCGAAAACGGGCCAGTGCAATGTGTTCGGACCTAACGACTTCGACTTCAACATGTCGTTCTCGCAAAGCCGTCCTTACCACGATCCGGCAAGCAACAACATCTCGGTAGGTACCCCGATGGGACTGATTACCTTCAATCCGGCTACGCTGAAAAAGAGCAACTACCAGCCTAAAGTCATCTTCTGTTTCCTCCATTATAGCGGAGAGAAGAAGTCGGAACCTATCCTGCACAAGGATAAAGTGGTGATTCCTGCCAACAAGCGAAATCTGACCATCAACTTCGCATCGCTCGACTATCAGCGTAAGTATCAGACCAGATATCTCTATCGCATAGATGGTTTTACAGCTCCAGGCGTGTGGATATCAAACGGAAGCAGCAATACCATCGGCTTCAACCGTATCAGTCATGGCGATTACGTACTCAAGGTGAGAGCCACCAACTCTCACGGTGTATGGAGCAAGTATGTGGCAGAACTGCCTATCGAAGTGCGCCCTACCTTCTGGGAGAGCATCTGGGGCAAATTTCTGATGCTGCTTCTGCTCTTCGGTATCGTAGGCGCAATCTTCTATACCTACAACCAGCGCCAGCGCGAGAACGTAACCCACGAGATGAGCGTGATGAAGAACGAGTTCTACAACGATGCTGCCAACCGTCTGAGAACCCCTCTAACGCTCATCGGAGCCCCGGTAAAAACCGTTTTGGATACCGAACCGGGTATCACCCGAAAGGGCAAGGAACTGCTGAAAATGGTGGCAGACAATGCCAACGAGATGCTGGTAATGCTGGACAAGGTTCAGAGATATGGCAACAAGGCAGACTTCCATACGAACAGCGGTCTGAGCGAGGAAGATTACGACCTGGCAGAAAGGGAGAAAGAGAACGGACAGATTGACGACCGCAATGCATCCGACTATCTGGAAGAAGTAAACAAACAGAAAGAAGAAAAGGATGAAGAGGCTGAACGACTGGAAGAAATGGGCAAGGAACAGAAAGAAGCACAAGAAGAAGAAGCGGAACACAAAGACCAGACGGTACTGGTAGTTGAAGACAATGCCGACCTGCGCAAGTTCCTCTACAGTATCCTCTCGCCTACCTATAACGTGCTGCTCGCAGAGAACGGAAAGGCTGGCTTGGTAATGGCGCGCAAGGAGACGCCCGACTTTATCCTTACAGACGTTACCATGCCTGTGATGGATGGTTTGTCGATGATTCACGAGATTAAGCAGGATACCACCCTCAACAACATCCCAGTGATGATTCTCTCGGCCAAGGCAAGCGTAGAAGACCAGCAGCGAGGCTTTGATGAAGGTGTTGATGCCTATATCACCAAGCCATTCTCTACCCCTTATCTGCTCGGCCGAATAGAGGCTATCCTCACCCAGCGCCGCAACATTCAGATGGATGTCATCAGAAAACTGAAGGAAACTGGCGATAAAGATGCCATAGCAGCCCTGAGAATACTGCCTGCAGCAGCTCCTCAGCCTGCTCTTAACCAGGCTGAAACTAGTGCCGAGAACGAAGCGGTTGACCCAAATAGCGAGCTGGCATTTATGGCGGCACAGATTCAAGACAGAACCATGATGCGTATCTTCAGGTTTGTTGTTGAAAATGCAGGCAACCCGGAACTCAAGATTGATGACATCTCGAACGAAATCGGTATGAGCCGAAGCGTACTATATAATAAGGTGAAAGCAACAACCGGAATGACACCGGTAGACTTCGTTCGCCATATACGTATCAAGAAGGCATGCGAGATGTTGCGCAAGACAGACGATACACTGAGCAGCATCGCCTTCGCAGTAGGTTTCACCGACCCTAAGTATTTCTCGAAGGTATTCAAGAAAGAAACGGGTATCGTGCCTACTGAATACCGAAACAGAACGCAGGGATAGCCCGCATAATTACAGATAAAAGCAGTCATCATTACTGATGGCTGCTTTTATCTGTATTAACAAAAAGCAACACATATTACAGGACATATCTTCAGTTGTTGCCGGACACAGCCTTCTTCGTTATCGTACACAGCAAAACGTTCAAACAAGGAAAAAAGCAGAATAGTCATAAAATTGAGCCGTTTTGCTTTGTTTTTTGACCGAATATTGCAAAAAAGTATAAAAATGGGGGGGTATTTGATTAATTTTCCCTTTTTACTGAAAAAAAACTGAGAAAAAGTTTGGTGTTACAAGAAAATGTAGTATCTTTGCAACAAGTTCTTAGAAAAGTTAAATGATAGATTAATCGTAAACCTCTTTTTCTTTGTTTTTTGAGGAAAAAGAGGTAAAGAAAAAAAGAATGCAGGGTTTGTGAAAATCCTGCATTTTTTTATACTGTTTCATACTGATATTGTGTAATTATATCGTCTACATATTTTATTCTTCTATATTCTATAGTCTAACCGATATCTATATACTCAGCTATATGGTATCTGTTTACCCAGATATACAATATCTATCTACATTATATATATTACGCTTATTCCTTCATCTATGATTTTGTTCGATTTTTAGAATTTTTAAAAAAACTCTTGAAGTATTCTAAGAGAAAAGTAGTATCTTTGCAGTCTAGATTATATAAGTTGAGATCGGAAATATAGATAACACATACATAAAGATAAAAAAAATGAGAACTGTTTACGAATTTTCTGTTAAAGACAGAAAGGGAAAGGATGTTTCCCTTAAGGAGTATGCCAACGAAGTGCTGCTCATCGTTAACACCGCTACAAAGTGTGGTTTCACCCCTCAGTATGAGGAACTGGAGAAACTTTATGAGACCTATCATTCTCAAGGTTTCGAAATACTTGATTTTCCTTGCAACCAGTTTGGTCAGCAAGCCCCTGGTACAGATGAAAGCATTCATCAGTTCTGCAAGCTTACATACGGCACAGAGTTCCAGCGCTACAAGAAGATCAAGGTAAACGGAGACGATGCTGCCCCTCTCTTCAAATTTCTGAAAGAATGTAAGGGCTTTGCTGGTTGGGACGAGAGCCACCCTCTCTACCCTGTTCTCGACAAGATGTTGAGCGAGGCTGATCCTAACTACAAGGAGAGTGCCGATATCAAGTGGAACTTCACCAAGTTCCTCGTTAACAAGAAGGGTCAGGTTGTAGCCCGCTTCGAGCCTACCACAAGCTTCGATGTCATCGCTAAGGCTATCGAAGAGTGGTTGAACTTCTAATGAAAGATAGAAGTCTCGCACTGAGAATAGAATTTCTAAATAAAAGAAAATAGAATCTCTAAATAAAAAGCCAGGTTGCTTTTCGCAGCCTGGCTTCTTTTATAATGTGATATTGTTATTTCAATATATCTCAAAGAATAATTGTCAACTGTTTGCTATATACTGTTAACTATAATTTAGTCAACCTTTGGCACATCTTTGAGGAACTGCTGGATTTCTTCATCACTCACAGAATAATCGTGCAAATCGCCATTGATAAAGCTATCGTAAGACGGCATATCGATAAGACCATGACCTGAGAGACAGAACAGGATAACCTTCTCCTTGCCCTCTTCCTTAGCCTTCAGAGCCTCACGTATAGTGGCTGCAATCGCATGACAGCTCTCTGGAGCAGGAATGATACCCTCGGTCTGAGCGAAGAGCATACCTGACTTGAATGACTCCAGCTGAGGGATATCTACACCATGCAGATAACCATCCTTCAGAAGTTGGGAGATAATCATACCAGCACCATGATAACGGAGACCACCTGCATGAATGTTGGCAGGCTTGAAATCATGACCCAGAGTAAACATTGGCAGCAATGGAGTGTAACCTGCCTCATCACCGAAATCATACTCGAACTTACCGCGAGTCAGCTTAGGACAGCTCTCCGGCTCTGCTGCTATAAACTCAGTATGGCGCTCGCCTGTGAAGTTGTGACGGAGGAATGGGAAAGCAATACCACCAAAGTTACTACCACCACCGAAACAAGCAATCACCTGATCAGGATACTCACCTGCCATCGCCATCTGCTTCTCTGCCTCTAGACCGATAATGGTCTGGTGAAGTGCCACATGATTGAGCACAGAACCCAGCGTATACTTACAGCCCGGTGTGGTTGTAGCCAGCTCAACAGCCTCACTGATGGCAGTACCGAGCGAACCAGGATGATGAGGATCACGAGTGATAATGTTCTTACCTGCGCGTGTACTCATGGAAGGAGAACCCTCTACAGTGGCTCCAAACGTACGCATGATGCTGGAACGGTATGGTTTCTGCTGCATGGTAATCTTTACCTGATAAACTGCTGCCTCCAGGCCGTAGAGTTTTGCTGCATAAGAGAGGGCTGCACCCCACTGACCTGCACCTGTCTCTGTAGTGACATTGGTATCACCCTCCTGCTTACAGTAGTAGCACTGAGGAATGGCTGAATTGATTTTATGAGAGCCTAACGGATTGATACTCTCATTCTTGAAATAGATATGCGCCGGAGTACCGAGAGCCTCCTCAAGGGCGTAAGCACGTACAAGAGGGGTTGAACGGTAGAAGGTGTACTTCTCCAGCACATCTTCCGGAATATCAATCCAAGCGTGCTCTGTATCAAGTTCCTGCTTTGAGCACTCCTTATTAAATACATGTGACAAATCATCAGCATTCATTGGCTGGTGTGTCTGAGGGTTCAACGGTGGCAATGGCTTGTTAGGCATATCTGCCTGAATGTTGTACCACTGAGTAGGAAGTTCCTGCTCGCTTAAGATGTACTTTTTCTGTCTCATATTTATATATATGTTTAAAATTGTTGTATGCCTGAACAAAGGTACAAATAAAAAAATGAAATAAAGAACTTTTTTATGTGTTTTTCCACTATTTTTTTATTTTTATGCAATAAAATAGTTCATTCTACAGGTATTATTTATTGAATAAGTGTATTTTCAGTGTCATTTTTATAAACTTAATCAAATATTACCCCATAAAATACCAAATATTACACCCTATATTATAACGAAAAATAGTATCTTTGCAACAGAAAAATTCAAAATGCGTTGTGAAACGCTTATCATCATCTTTTACTTATACAAAAAAAATAAAACATTGGAGTTCAATAGGGATATTGAGATTCCAATGTTTTTTTTATACACTAAACTGAAACATATCATCATGTAAAGTTAACATATCATCATGTAACGTTGTCTGATTTATAACCTTTCAGCATAAATCAATAGTCTATTTTATTGTCTACTCCCACAATTGATACAGGATTTTACCCATAGACTGTAGACACAGATTATTTCTTTTCATTACCTAAATCTATCTGCGATATCTGATTCAACAGATTTACAGCCTGCCCTACAGTCTTCACATCATTGATGCGAAGCATTCGCTTGTTGAATTTTTCCTTCAGAACACAATCTTGAATATGACTGGTAACGTAAGCGAGTATGCGGTTAAACATCTGACTTCTGTAGAACGGACTGTTTACATTGCTCACAAACTGCATCTGCATATAGCCCTGCTTGAGAACAATCTTCTCGCAACCTAGCTTCTTGCCTACCCTACGCAAACCTACCACATGCATCAGTTCGTCTGCTTCATGAGGCACAGGACCAAAACGGTCTATCATACGCTTGCGGTAAGCCTCTACTTCCTCATCACTCTCCAGACGGTCCAGTTCACGATAAAGGAGCATGCGCTCACTGTCACCCGGCACATAAGTCTGAGGGAAATACATCTCCAGATCGCTCTCTATGCCACAATCGTCAACGAAATCATCACCCGTAAGCTGGGCACCTTCATCCATCTTCTCCTGATAAAGATCACAGAACTCCTCGTTCTTCAACTCTGTGACAGCCTGAGAGAGAATCTTCTGGTAGGTTTCATAACCCAGATCTTCCATAAAACCGCTCTGCTCAGAGCCCAGCAGATTACCCGCACCGCGGATATCCAGGTCCTGCATGGCGAGATTGAAGCCGCTACCCAGTTCGCTGAACGTCTCCAGAGCCTCCAGACGGCGACGCGCCTCAGGAGTAAGTGCACTCTTAGGTGGCGCCATCAGATAGCAGAAAGCCTTCTTGTTGCTTCTTCCTACGCGTCCACGCATCTGATGCAGGTCACTCAATCCGAAGTGATGAGCATCGCTCACGATAATCGTATTGGCATTCGAAATGTCGATACCGTTCTCTACAATAGTGGTAGAAAGCAGTACATCATAATCGTAATTGATAAAGCCCATGATGATTTTCTCCAAATCCTCAGGCTTCATCTGTCCGTGACCGATTGCTACCCTACAGTCTGGAATATGCTTCTCTATGAGCATCTTGAGCTCCGGAAGCTTGGATATTCTGTCGCATACGAAATAAACCTGTCCGTTTCGGCTCATCTCGAAATTGATGGCATCGCAGATAACTTCACTACTAAACGTTACCAGTTCGGTATGAATCGGATAACGGTTAGGTGGCGGAGTGCGCATGATACTCATATCCCGGGCGCCCATCAGAGAGAACTGGAGGGTTCGCGGAATCGGAGTGGCACTCATCGTGAGTGTATCGACATTTACCTTGAGCTGACGGAGTTTCTCTTTGGTAGACACACCGAACTTCTGCTCTTCATCGATGACGAGCAGTCCCAGGTCATGCCATTTCACGGTCTTTGATATCAGCTTATGCGTACCTATGAGAATATCAATCTTACCCTCTTTCAGGGCGTCAAGCACCTCTCTGGTTTCCTTCGTTGTACGGGCTCTACTGAGATAGTCTACCCTTACAGGCATGCCTTCCAGACGCTTTTTGAAAGTCTGATAGTGCTGGAAAGCCAGAACGGTAGTAGGCACCAGCACCGCAACCTGCTTGCTGTCGCACGCAGCCTTGAAGGCTGCACGAATGGCAACCTCAGTCTTGCCGAAGCCCACATCGCCACAAACCAGACGGTCCATCGGTCTGCCACTCTCCATATCCTTCTTCACCTCCTGAGTAGCCTTATTCTGGTCTGGCGTATCTTCATACAGGAAGGAAGCCTCCAGCGTATGCTGCAGATAATTGTCGGCACTGAAGGCGAATCCCTTCTCCCGTCGGCGCTGGGCATAGAGTTTGATCAGGTCGCGCGCAATGTCCTTGATTCGCTTCTTAGCTTTGTCCTTGAGTTTATCCCAGGCACCTGTACCCAGTGTAGACAGGCGAGGCGGAGTACCGGTATCGCTGCGGCGATATTTGCTGATTTTATAAAGCGAGTGGATAGAAACATCCACCTTGTCATTGTTCGTATAGACGATTCGGATCATTTCCTGATAGCTGTTGCCCGTAGGAACCCTAACCAGACCGCCAAACTTGCCGATACCGAAGTCTACATGCACGATAAAATCTCCCACTTCCATCTCCTGCAGTTCCTTCATGGTGAGTGCCATCTTGCCGGCTCTCGCTTTATCTGAGCGCAGGTTATATTTATGAAAACGGTCAAAAATCTGATGATCGGTAAAGAAACAGCACTTCTTGTCATGGTCAGTAAAGCCTTCATGAAGCGTCTTGTCTACCGGTGTAAAACGGATGGCGTAGCGCTTCAGCTCTTCGCTTTCAAAGATATCCTTCAGGCGCTGTTGCTGCTTCTGGCTATCTGCCAATATATATAAGGTGTAACCCTGGAGCAGGAAATCCTCCAGAGTTTGACAAAGCAAATTGAAATTCTTATGGAAAAGAGGCTGTGGAGCGATATTGAAAGGTATCACAGCCGAACTCTCTGACGGAGCGACCTTGCCGAACTCGATACGGAGATGAGCCGCTACTGCCTTCTTGAAATCGAGCGGAGAAACGAGGTTGAGCTCGGTCTTCATGTCATGTCTGATGCGCTCAGCCTCTACCTCAGTAGCTCCCTCCAGCTGCTCGGTAAGGCTCTGCGATGAGAAGCCTTCGGTATAGATCTGACCGATGCGGTCGCAAACGAAAGAAAGGTCTTTCGCAACGACTGGCGTACTTTCGGAGAGGAAATTGAGGAAACACTGCTTGTTGCTCTCGATATGGGCGAGTTCGGGCACGATTTCTATCTCTGTGCGCTTTGCCTGCGAGAGCTGGGTCTCAACATCAAAGGTACGGATGGTGTCAATCTCATCGCCGAAGAAGTCGATACGGAACGGATATTCGCAGCTGTAGGAATAGACATCGAGGATGCTTCCACGCACGGCAAACTGGCCCGGTTCATAAACATAATCGGTTTCTTTAAGTTCGAAATCGCGCAGAGTATGAACCACATCGGTCTGAGCAATCTGCTGACCTACAGTCAGTTTCAGAATCCGTTCATCCAGATTCTGCTTAGCCACAACGAGTTCTGCCAGTGCATCGGGATAAGTGACTACCAGGAAATGTCCTCCCGAAGAGAGGCGCGCCAGCACCTCTGTACGTAGGATTTCGTTCGCTGCATCACGCTGCCCGTATTTCACGGCACGCCGATAGCTGGAAGGAAAGAAGAAGACCTTCTCCTGCCCCATCATCTGAGTGAGATCGTGATAAAAATAGCCTGCTTCATCGGCATCATCCAGTACGAAGAGTACCGAACGCCTCATCTTCCCCTGCAGAGAAGCAAAGAACATCGGAGCCGAAGAGCACAGCAAACCCTGGAGAAAAATGGAATGAACCGACTTCTTCCCCATCAAATCAAAGAGGGCATCCGCCTGTGGCGAACGCCCGTATGTTTTTTCTATCTTTTGGATTTCCATCCAAGTACTGATTAGTGATTACTGATTACTGAGTAGTGATTACTGAGTATTAATCCTTCTTCGGATATTTCTTGAACCAGCCATCCAGGCGCAGTCGCATCACGCCAAAGAAAGCCTCACCAAAGATGCCACCACTCATCTTGCTCACACCTTCACGACGGTTAACAAAGATGACAGGCACCTCCTTGATCTTGAAACCTATTCGATGAGCCGTATATTTCATCTCTATCTGGAAAGCATAGCCCTTGAAGCGGATAGCATCCAAATCTATGGTTTCCAATACCTTACGTCGGTAGCAGACGAATCCAGCTGTGGTATCATTCACCTTAAATCCGGTTACGATACGTACGTATTTAGAAGCGAAATAGCTCATCAATACGCGTCCGATAGGCCAGTTGACCACGTTCACACCCGAAATATATCTTGAGCCTACAGCCACATCATACCCCTCATCGTGAGTTGCCGCATAGAGACGAGGCAAATCATTAGGATCATGACTGAAGTCGGCATCCATCTCGAAGATGAAGTCATAGCCCTGCTCCAATGACCATTTGAAGCCCATGATATAGGCAGTACCCAAACCGAGTTTACCCGAACGCTCCAGGATATGCAGACGACCGGCAAACTCATTAGCCATCAAGCCCTTAACAATGGCAGCAGTACCGTCAGGACTTCCGTCATCGATAACGAGGATATCAAACTGCTTTTCGAGACCGAAGACAGCACGGATGATTTTCTCGATGTTTTCCTTCTCATTATATGTAGGAATGATTACTATGCTATCACTCATAACTTCTTCTAATTTTAATGATTCTGATTCTATATAATGTAATACAGATGCAAAATTACAACTTATTTTTGAAATAACAAGCAAAAACCCGAAATTATTGGTCCGGATTCTCTACAAAACCCTGATATTTCTTGTCAAGTCCGTTCATGATCGCCTCATAGCTCTTGTTCATCTGGTTCTTGATATTGTCAGCTCCCTTGCCTATCGGCTCGATAGGCTCATGGATGGTGAGCTTCAGAGGATGCCAGAAAGCCCAGTAGATGTCCTTCATGCGAGGCTTCACATCAAAACTGCCATTGATGGTAAGCGGACATACCGGCAACTGCAGTTCATCGGCAAGCATGAAAGCACCGCGGCGGAACACGCCCATGTGCCCCGTAAACGAACGGGCACCCTCTGGGAATACCACCAGCGACATGCCCTCTTTAAGCACCTCGCGAGCACGGTCATAAGAAGCACGGATCTTAGAAGGTCCGCTCTTGTCTACAAAGATGTGGTGCGCATACTCACAGGCGATACCGACGAGAGGCACTTTGCGCAAGCCCTTCTTCATCATCCACTTGAAGTTTCTGCCCAGGAAACCGTATATCAGGAAGATATCGAAAGCGCCCTGATGATTGGCCACGAAAACATAACTCTGGTTCTTCTTGAGATGCTCACGTCCCTCCACCTTTACAGGCAGGAGGAGGATGCGGACCCAAAGCCAGGACCAATACTTGCCGGGATAATAGCCCCAGAAATGGCCATTGCCCAGCATACATCCCAAAACGGTAGACAGACTGGTTAAAACACTAGCTACCAACAGGATAGGCAAGCATATTACAAGCTGATACAGACGATATAAGTACTTCATTTTTTATTTAAGAATGAATAATTTAACACTCAACATTTAACACTCAACACTCCTCATTTTCTTTTGAGTGTGATGACCACGATTTCTGCCGTAGCCCCTATGCGGATTGGAACGGTACCGCCCAGACCCGATGTGGTATAGAGCTGGCAACCCTCCTCCTCGAAGAGGCCGTAATCATAAGGAGTAAACATCGACGGACGCAAGCCCAGGATACTGATCTGCCCCGCATGCGTATGACCGCTCAGCGTAAGCTGCGGTGCTACGACCAGCGAATCCTTCCTGTCAGGTCCTATCACATCGCCATCCTCATCCTTCTCCTTATTAATAGTAGAAGGCCAGGTCTCGCGCCATTGCTTCGGAATATGCTGCAGCATCAGCACGAAAGAGCCCGGTCTGATGCCATACAGCGCCTTCCTTACGTTGGTTCGCTTTGGATTGTCATAGTTCTCTGTACCAGCTACATAGATGCTGTCAGCGTCTCTATGTACCGCCACATGCTCATTCATCAGCAGGCGCCATCCGCAACTCCGCTGGAAGTCCTGCATCCGCTTCTCGAGCGCTGCTATCTCCTGCTCATCATCTACATCCATATAATAGGTGTAATCGTGATTGCCCAGCACACTCATCACGCCATCTCTGGCTTTCAGACTGCTGAGCAGCGCCTGATACTCAGGCAGTTCATCGGGCGTAACATTCTGTAAATCACCCGTAAAGCAAATCAGATCAGGTTTTTCGGCATTAATGCTGTCGATATCGCGCTGAGGCAGATGACCACGCCAGCCATAGTATGACCCGAGATGGATATCGCTAAACTGAACGATGCGATAGCCCTCGAAAGACTTCGGCAGATTAGGTACATAGATGGTGATACGCTTGACTTGCATCTTAGGAAAACCTTCGGTAAATCCGTAGATAAAGCAGAAGAACGCCACCGCTCCCACTACCAGTCCGAGGAACTTGCCCCAGTTGCGATGGCCGTGAAGAAGCCGCATACAGCACCAACCGAAGACACTGAACAGGCTGAAGACAAACTGCGGAACCGCACATACTGCCATTACCACAAACCAGATGTCGATGAGCACCGGATTGCGTGGCAGGAAGTTGGGCAGCATCGTGATATATGCACTGTAGGCGATAACCACGAAAGCCGGCAACCAGAAGAGCACCCGCTGCCAGAGACTTTTCAGCCGCAACTTGCCATACCTTCTATATATCCACAGATACGGCAACAGGGTGAATACCACTACGGGTATCAATATTCTTGCTATCATTTTTTGATCAAACTTGATTGAAGATACGTTTTCATTGCCTGCACGGGCACTCCTCTGCGCTGTGCATAGTCGCGAAGCTGGTCGTCTCCTATCCGTCCCAGTTCGAAATACCGCGACTTGGGATGTGCAAACATCAGCCCCGAGACACTGGCATGAGGCGTCATCATTCCGCTTGTGGTGAGCCGGATGCCCACCTGACTCATATCGATGAGCTGGTCGATGATGAAGTTGGCACTGGTATCGGGCAACGAAGGATATCCTATAGCCGGACGAATGCCCTGATAGCGCTCCAGATGCTGGTCTTCGATGCTCAGCTGCTCGTCGGGAGCATAGCCCCAGATGCTGCGTCTCACCTCTTCGTGCAACTTTTCTGCCGTGGCTTCAGCCAACCGGTCGCAGAGTGTCTGTGCCATCATATTGAGGTAGTCGTCCGAGCGATATTTCTTCTCCAGACCGCCATCTACCGTCGTGCAGAAGATACCCAGCCGGTCTGTTATTCCACTGCCCAAAGGACGGATGAAATCAGCCAGACAGAGATTGGGTTCTCCCTGAGCCGCCGGATGCTGCTGACGGAGCATCGGGAAGCGGACTTTCTGCCCTTCCAGCCAGATATCATCCCCCTCGCTGTTCGCCTCGAAGAGTCCGAAGACGGCATAGGTATGATATTCGCCTTCCCATGAATGGAGCATATCGAGCGCCTCAGCCTTCAGTTTGTCCTTTTCCTCTCGAGGTTTGCCGCTCAATCCCCAGGCATGATAAAAGTATAGCCAGTTGATATATGGCTCAATTTCGCTTATATTGTATACTATTCTTCGCATCCGATACGACATTTTATTTTACAATTCCCGTAAAATTTTCCTTTTTCAGGAATTGTTTCTGAACTCCAGTTCCTCTCCTCTGCAAGCGGCATCAAACACGCCTTTGTTATAGATCAGACTACCGTTACAGAAAGTCTGTTCCACTTTCCATGCAAACTCATCACCCGCTACAGGGCTCCATTTACACTTGCTCTGAATCACCTCTGCGGTCACCTTCCAAGGCTCTCCCTTGCGCACCACAACGACATCTGCCTTATAACCCGGACGCAGGAAGCCGCGCTGACTGATATGGAACAGACGGGCTGGATTATGGCACATCAGTTCAACCAGGCGCTCGATACTGATTACCTTTTCGTCAACAAGTTTCAGCATGCTTACCAGCGAGAACTGTACCATTGGCATACCTGATGCAGCCTTGGCACAACCGCCCTGTTTATCCTTCAACTGATGAGGAGCATGATCGGTACCTACTACAGTTATCTTACCATTACTCAGCGCCTTACGCAAAGCTTCTCGATCAGCAGCGGTCTTTACTGCAGGGTTGCATTTGATGCGTGCGCCCTTCACAGCGTAATCTTTGTCCGAGAACATGAGATGAGCCACAACAGCCTCGCCTGTAATATTTTCATCCTTACCAAAGAACTCCAGTTCCTTAGCCGTAGTAACGTGAGCGATATGGAGATGCGCCCCGCTTTCCTTAGCCAGCAGCACCGCCAGACGGCTGCTTTCATAGCAAGCCTCCTCGCTGCGTATTTCCGGATGATGTTCTACGGCAGGGTCTTCACCCCATTTCTGCTTAGCCAGCTGCATGTTGCGGTTAATGATTTCGGTATCCTCACAGTGGGTCATCACCGGCAAATCCAGCTCTTTCGCCTTCTTGAAGATAGCCTGCAGCGCCTCATATTTATCCACCAGCATATTGCCCGTACTGGAGCCCATAAAGAGCTTGATTCCCGGAACACGATGCGTATCGAGCTGTTCAAAATCATTTACATTATCATTGGTAGCACCAAAGAAGAAACTGTAGTTCACATGACTCTTCTCAGCGCCCAGCTGCCGCTTTGCCTGCCAGGCCTCCAGAGTGGTAGTCTGAGGTACCGTGTTAGGCATCTCAAAATAACTGGTCACACCACCAAAGGCAGCAGCGCGGCTTTCGCTCTCGATGTCAGCCTTCTGCGTAAGTCCCGGCTCACGGAAGTGAACATGATCATCAATCACACCCGGCAAAACAAAACACCCCGAGGCATCGATGACTTCATCGTAATTGCCACGGGGTGCCTCGCCTTCATATATCTCCTTGATAAATTCACCATCCAACAAGAGGTCGCCCACAAAAGAGCGACCCTCATTTATAATGGTTCCATTCTTGATTAATTTCATATTACTAAACTTATAAAATGAAGAGTTTTACAAGATGTTAATGCCCAAGACCTTGAAAGAGCCCTGTTTCTACTCCTTACCTTCCTGTTTCTCAGGAATCGTAGGCGCAGCCAGTTCGTTGGCTGTAGGTGCCGGAGCCGCATCAGGATTTACCTGTGGAGCCGCTTCCATCTCTGGCTGCATGCCGCTCTGCGCATCTCGTGTACCGTTCATAATCTCCTGATTCTCTTGAGCTTTCTTATAATAGTCCTTTACATAAGGATCATTCTTGAAATAGTCGGTAGCCTTGCTCATGATATCCTCAATCCAAGGAGAGAGCATCGGATACTGGTTGCCCATTGTAACGAGGAAGAAGACGCCCGGTCCCAGCACATTGTTGAAGTTGTCGGTAACAAACGAAGTGATGAGCTTGTCTTCCTGCTCAGAAAGGCGGATGGATTCCTCGTTCAGCTGCTTGTTGACAGCCACCATATCGCTACCGTTCATGATAGCCTGGTCGTGCTTGTGTACCAGTTCGCGCAACTGATTCTGAATCTGCTGGTATTTCTTGAAGAATCCGAAGAGTTTATCGTTCATAGGAGTACCGCTTACCACCTGCTGTGTATCATCGAGCTTCACAGTAATGCTTCCACTCTCCAGCACCAGCGGCAGCACAAGGTCATCATCCATGAAAATATTCGCCATCTTCATAGAGTCGACAGAACCCTGAAAATGGAACTGTCCGTGCACTACATCGCAAGAATCCACGTTCTTGAAATCGTTGTTTTCCAGTATCTTAAGGTACAGCATGCGTCCGTCCAGAGTACTTACGTTAGAAGTACCCGAGATATCGTAACTGTTGGCACAAGATGCAAGTGCCATCAAGGCAATGAATGCGTAAAATATTCTATTCATAAGCTATCTATATCACTTTCGGTGAACAAAAATACAATCTTAATTTGAACTGACGAAATAAATTGCAGCAATTTAATTCATTCTTACAAGATTTATGTTTTGTTTGCACTCCTATTGGCCACCGAAAGCTTTTTTCTCGTCCTTTCTATATTACTGATTGTTTTCCTTCTTCAGTTCATGAGAGATGCGATGCGTGGTATACAGTTCCAGCAGGGCTGCGATGAGGAGGAAGACTACCCACTTATTATAGAAATAGGTGATATAGGTCTCATAATTCTCAAACCAGCGGCGCAGGAAAGCATACACCGTATCTACCATCGAGATGCCTGAGAGCACGAAGAAGATGTCTGCTACATACTGCATGCGCTTCAGGCGGTGGATAACCAGCGAAGGTCCCTCATAGAACTGCATCGCCTGCATTACACTGAACAGTATGGTGCCCAGCAGGAACCCCCAGCTCGTTACCTGCACCAGCTGCGGATGTGAAAAACCAAATGCGAAGCAAGCCGCACCGACAACCATCAGCACGCCGCCCAGCAAGAAAATAGCACTTTCCTGTTTACTCAATTGTTTCATTTTCGTCTTGTTCGTTAGTTTTTTCCGGAATATCCGAACTCAATACAAAGATATCTTCATCATCAGCCTTCATGAAATAACGCTGGCGGGCTATCTTCTCAAATGCCCGCACACCATGCTGCATATCGCGCAGGGTACGCTTGTCGCTTTCATACTGCTCACGATACTTTTCTATCTCCGAACGGAGCGTAGCTATCTCTATCTGGTACTTAATGTGCTGTCTTACACTGTTGTCGTCAACTACACCAACTGCCAGAACACCCGTTACAATCACTATAAGATACTTATAATGAGCGAGATAATTCCATATAATACCAAGTTTTTTACTCATTTCTTCCGAATTTGTTTGCAAAGATAATATTTTTTTGTTATCTTTGCATCATCAATTAAGAAAAAATAATGGAAGAGTATATAGTTTCTGCAAGAAAGTACCGTCCGATGACCTTCGATTCGGTTGTCGGACAGAGTGCATTGACCACCACTTTGAAGAATGCAGTGAAGAGCGGCAAGCTGGCGCACGCCTATCTTTTCTGCGGTCCGAGAGGTGTGGGAAAAACCACTTGTGCCCGCATTTTTGCGAAGGCAATCAACTGCGAGCATCCTCGTGAAGACGGCGAGGCATGCAACGAATGTGAGAGCTGCCGTGCCTTCAACGAGCAGCGTTCCTACAACATCTTCGAGTTGGATGCCGCCAGCAACAACGGTGTTGACCAGATTAAGGTTCTGATGGAGCAGACCCGCATTCCGCCTCAGGTGGGCAAGTATAAAGTGTTTATCATCGATGAGGTCCACATGCTCTCTACAGCAGCCTTCAACGCCTTTCTCAAGACGCTGGAAGAGCCACCTCAGCATGTCATCTTCATCCTCGCCACTACCGAGAAGCATAAGATTCTGCCTACCATTCTGAGCCGATGCCAGATTTACGACTTCGAGCGAATGACGGTAGCCAACACCATCAACCACCTGAAGATGGTGGCTGAGAAGGAAGGCATACAATATGAAGAACAGGCGCTCGCCGTGATAGCCGAAAAGGCTGACGGAGGTATGCGCGATGCTCTCTCTATCTTCGACCAGGCTGCCAGCTTCTGCATGGGCAACATCACTTACCAGAAGGTGATCGAGGACCTGAACGTGCTCGACAGCGACAACTATTTCCGTCTGGTAGACCTGGCTCTGGAGAACAAGGTAGCCGAGATGATGGTAACACTCGACGGCATTCTGAGCCGCGGTTTCGATGGCGGCAACATGATACAGGGGCTTGCCCAGCATGTGCGCAATGTGATGATGGCGAAGGATCCTCAGACCCTGCCTCTGCTCGAAACCAGCGACGACCAGAAAGCCAAGTTCCAGGCTCAGGCCCAGAAGGCACCTACACCTTTCTTATATAAGGCGCTGGAACTGATGAACCAGTGCGATATCCATTACCGCGCCAGCAGCAACAAGCGATTACTGGTAGAGCTCACCCTGATACAGATAGGCCAGATTACGCAGCCCGAGGATCAGGATGTGCCTAGTGCGGGGCGTACGCCCAATAGATTAAAATCCCTGTTTCAGAAACTTCTGGCTCAGTCTAAGCTTGCCTCTCAGGGTGCAGGTTCTGAGCCTTCCGGCAGCAGCGAAAACCGGTCATCACAGCCGGGAGCGTCTGCTGCTACAGCTGCTGCTGTGCCTTCGTCAGGGGCACCGACAGCCGCTTTTGCAGCCTCCAATGCTGCATCTTATTCTGCATCTGCCACCGCAGCCGCATCTGCCTCTCCAGAAGGCTCAGCCGCTGCCGGAGCTGCTACTGATGCTGCATCGCCTCACAAGCCACGACTCAAAAATATCAAGCTGGGCGGCATAGGCATGACTTTCTCTAACCTGAAGAAGAGGGAGGAGAACCAGCGCCGCCTGCACAGTCCGTATGATGATACCAATGAGGAAAAAGCGACCATCACGGGCGACCAGAACGAGTTCACCCAGGAGCAGGTGGAAGCAACATGGTTCAGTATGTGCATGAGAATGCAGAACAAGCTGGATTTCATAGGTTTAGCCAACCGCATGAAGAGTATTGTACCGAAGATAACCAACTATCCGCAGATAGAGGTTATCATCAACAACCAGCTCTTGCTAGACGACGTTTTGAACATCAAGAACCGCATTCTCAAGACTTTCGTCTTAGGTCTTCACAACAGCGAACTGAGCATCAGCTACCGCCTTGCCGACCAGGAAGAGGTAGGCAAGGTTCTGACCAAGAATGAAGTTCTGGAACTTCTTATGGAGAAGAACCCTGCGATGAAAAAACTCACAAAGGACCTGGATCTGGTCATGACATAGAAGATACTCCACACGATACGAAATTCTCCACTCCATGTAGGACAACCTATACGGAGTGGAGAAAATATTTTTACAAACATCAAAAATCTGTCACTTTAAGAGATACAGAAAAGAAAAGATCCAAGGCGTTACAGTGTGACAGTTGTGACAGTTGTGACAGTTTTCAGCGGAGGGGGTATATTGCGAGTTTGCAGCTATCAAATTATAAGTATTTATTTTAACTTATTATATATATAATTATATATATAATAAGTTACCTCTAAAGAAAGGGAAGGAGGGGTAGGCGCTGAAAACTGTCACAACTGTCACAACTGTCACACTGTAACGCTTTCTGGGTAAAAAAGGAAGTAGTCAGAAGAAATGGCTTTTTTATAGCATCTCATTGTTTTCTTGCTCAAAACGCACAGAGAAACATTTTACAAAATATAGTTTTCTCCCCCCGCAACTCTACGACTTTTTTTGTTTAACTACGAAAGCCGGAATGTTAAAATCGGTTTAACATAACTCTGCAGGGTGAAATTTGGCGGTTCAGAAATTTTGTAGTACTTTTGCACCGTATTTTTTTTTCCATGAAGCGCAGACCTTGATGTCGCGTTTCGCGACATCAAGGTTTTACACCAAATGAAATGCAAGGGTTGACGCTGTAAAACACAGCCTCAAGGTATAAAACAAAAAAGCCCCCGATGCAGAAACGCACCGGGAGCCTTCGTAAGCAAATTATTATTATCTTAAAAAGATCAATTGAATATGCAGCACATCACAGTATACACCATGACGCACCGACAGAAAGGCTTAGATGAGGTTCATGCCCGCTTTCTCAGCCTCCTTGCGCATCTCCTCAGGCCAGATGCTAGCCTGGATCTCACCAATGTGAGCCTTATGAAGCAATACCATACACAGACGGCTCTGGCCGATACCGCCACCAATGCTCAGAGGCAACTTGTCGTTCAGGAGCTGCTGATGGAAGTAAAGCTTCTCTCTATCCTCCTTGCCCTCCAGCTTAAGCTGACGCAGCAGACTCTCCTTGTCGACACGGATACCCATAGAACTGAGCTCGAAACTGCGACCCAGAACAGGATACCAGATGAGGATATCACCATTCAGTCCCATCTTGCCGTTCTCAGCCACGGTGCTCCAGTCATCATAGTCAGGAGCTCGGCCATCATGCTTCTTGCCATCGCTCAACTTACCTCCGATGCCCTCTACAAATACAGCGCCGTACTTCTTGCAGATAGCATCCTCACGCTCCTTAGGAGAAAGGTCTGGATACATATCGAGCAAATCCTGCGCATGAATAAAATGAATCTCCGTAGGCAGGAAAGGCTTCAGCTGAGGATAATGCTCGCAAGCCAGGAACTCGGTACGCAAGATGGCACCATAGATGCGGTGCACGATATTCTCGAGGAAGGCGATGGTACGGTCTTCCTTGGTAATCACAGCCTCCCAGTCCCACTGGTCAACATAGAGCGAATGAAGATTATCCAGCTCCTCGTCAGCACGGATGGCGTTCATATCTGTATATACGCCATAAGCAGGCTCAATCTCATACTCGGCAAGCGTCAGTCGCTTCCACTTGGCAAGAGAATGAACCACCTCAGCCTGGGCTTCGCCCAAATCCTTGATAGGGAAACTTACAGGGCGCTCTACGCCGTTCAGGTCATCATTGATACCAAGACCCTTCAATACAAAGAGTGGAGCGGTAACGCGACGCAGACGGAGCTCGGTGCTCAGGTTTTGCTGGAAGAATTCTTTTATCATTTTAATACCCATTTCGGTCTGGCGCATATCCAGCAGCGCCTTGTACCCTTCAGGTTTTATCAAATTGCTCATTTTTATTTCATATTTAGTATTTGCGCTGCAAAGGTACAAAATAATAATTAATCTGCAAGCATTTTTCCGTATTTTTTCGCAAAATGATAGCATTTTTAAGTTTTTTAGTAGCATTTTGTAGAACAATTTGCAAATACACATTATATATATGAAAAAATCTGCCCCAAATATTTGGTTATTTCAAATAAAAGCAGTAATTTTGCAGTCGACTTCCGTTTCGATGTCATACAACCGGAGAAACGGGCGGCAGAAAAGAGGGTCTCGTAGCTTAGCTGAATAGAGCGTCAGATTCCGGTTCTGAAGGTCGTGGGTTTGAATCCCACCGAGATCACCCGAAACAACAGAAATGATTAATAATTGAAAACATGGATTTAGTAGAACGATTTATAAACTATACGAAATTCGACACACAGTCGAGCGAAGAATCGACCAGCGTGCCTAGTACGGCAAAACAGCTCGAATTTGCCAAGTACCTGAAGAAGGAACTTGAGAACGAAGGACTGAGCGATGTCGAAATGGATGACATGGGCTATATCTATGCCACTCTGAAGAGCAATACCAAGAAAAAGACTCCTACCATCGGATTTATTTCACACATGGATACATCGCCTGATGCCAGCGGAAAGGATGTAAAGGCGCGCGTCATCAAGAACTATGACGGCAACGACATCGAGCTGAGCCCGGGCATCATCTCAAGCGTTGAGACTTTCCCAGAGCTGAAGGCTCACAAGGGAGAGGATATCATCGTGACAGACGGTACTACCCTGCTGGGTGCCGACGACAAGGCGGGCATCGCTGAAATCGTACAGGCTATGTGCTATCTGCGCGACCACGACGAAATCAAGCACGGAGATATCCGCGTAGGTTTCAATCCTGACGAGGAAATCGGTATGGGTGCACATCATTTCGACGTAGAGAAGTTTGGCTGCGACTGGGCTTACACCATAGATGGCGGCGACCTGGGCGACTTGGAATACGAGAACTTCAATGCTGCCGGAGCTAAAATCATCATCAAGGGTGTGAGCGTTCATACAGGCTATGCCAAGGGAAAGATGGTGAATGCAAGCCGACTGGCTGTGGAATTCCAGAACATGATTCCTGAGAACGAGACTCCTGAGCAGACTGAAGGCTACCAGGGTTTCTACCACCTCATCGGCATCGAGAGCCGCTGCGAGGAGGCAAAGCTCAGCTACATCATCCGCGATCACGACCGCAACAGGTTTGAAAGCCGCAAGGACTTCATCGAGGACTGCGTAAACAAGATGAACGAGAAGTATGGCGACGGAACCGTAAAGGCGATTATCTACGACCAGTACTATAACATGAAGGAGAAGATTGATCCTAACATGCACGTAATCGACATCGTGCTCAGAGCGATGCAGGAAAGCGGCGTTCCACCTCGCGTAGAACCTATCCGCGGCGGTACCGACGGAGCTCAGCTGAGCTTCAAGGGTCTGCCTTGTCCTAACATCTTCGCCGGCGGTGTCAACTTCCACGGCCCTCACGAGTTTGTGAGCATCCAGGTAATGGAGAAGGTAGTGAAGACCATCGTGAAGATAGCGGAAATCACAGAAGAATTTAATGATTAGTTTATAGTTAATAGTTTATAGTTAATAGGGCATTCTTGCTGCAAAGAAAAATTTCTATTTACTATAAACTATTATTTTTATCAGCTTCCCCCTACTTTAAGCGATGCCGCTATAAACTATAAATTACAAACTATAAACTATAACTAATGGCAGAAATTCCATTTTTAGTAAAAGACCTTGCCCTCATCCTGATGGTGGCAGGCATCGTAACCCTCATCTTCAAGAGGCTCAAGCAGCCGCTGGTGCTGGGATACATCATGGCGGGATTCCTGGTTTCGCCACATATGCCCTACACCATGTCGGTAGTCGACGAGACGGATATCCAGACCTGGGCCGACATCGGTGTCATCTTCACCCTCTTCTCGCTCGGTCTCGACTTCTCGTTCAAGAAAATCGTGAAGATGGGTGCCTCTCCCATCATCGCCACCGTGGTCATCGTGTTCTGCATGATGATACTGGGCATCAGCGTAGGCCACGGCTTCGGCTGGGGAAGGATGGACTGCATCTTCCTGGGCGGTATGCTCGCCATGAGCTCCACCACTATTATATATAAGGCATTCGATGATATGCGGCTGCGCACCCAGAAGTTTGCCTCGATGGTGATGAGCGTACTGATACTGGAAGATATCCTGGCTATCGTGATGATGGTGATGCTGTCGGCGATAGCGAGCGGAAGCAGTCCCGACGGCGGGCAGATGCTTGCCTCTATCGTGAAGATAGGCTTCTTCCTGGGCGTGTGGTTTATCGTGGGCATCTTCGCCATTCCGTGGTTCCTGCGTTCGGTGAGGAAACTCATCAATGCCGAAACCCTGCTCATCGTTTCGCTGGGTCTGTGCTGCGGCATGGCGGTACTGAGCACCAAGGTGGGGTTCAGCAGCGCCTTCGGATCCTTCGTCATGGGCAGCATACTGGCAGAAACCATTGAGGCAGAGAAGATTATCAAACTCGTAGAACCGGTAAAGAATCTCTTCGGAGCCATCTTCTTCGTATCGGTAGGTATGCTGGTAGACCCGAAGATTCTGGTAGAATATGCCGTTCCTATCCTCGCCCTGGTGGGCACGATACTGGTAGGTCAGGCGATATTCGGCACCTTCGGATTCATGCTCGGAGGTGAGTCGCTGAAGTCGGCGATGCGCTGCGGTTTCTCGATGGCTCAGATTGGTGAGTTCTCTTTCATCATCGCCTCGCTGGGTCTGTCGCTCGGCGTCATCAGCAAGTTCCTCTATCCGGTAGTGGTAGCAGTGAGCGTCATCACCACCTTCCTTACACCTTATATGATTCGTCTTGCCACACCTACCTATCAGGTGATGGAGAAACATCTGCCAGACAAGCTCATCCATATTCTGAACCATTTCGCGATGAGTCATCCCCAGACGCAGCAGCAGAGTAAGTGGAAATCGCTGATCCGACAGATGCTGGTCAACACCACCGCCTACTCCATCCTTTCGGCAGCCGTCATCGCCCTGATGTTCACCTTCGTGCTGCCGCTGATGCGCAATCTGCTGCCCGGCTGGCATCTCCACTGGTATGCCAACGCCATCACCGGTCTGCTCACCGTCCTATTCATCTCGCCGTTCCTGCGCGCCATCGTGATGAAGAAGAACCACAGTGCCGAGTGGAAACGCCTCTGGGTGGAGAGCAGCATCAACCGCGTGCCGCTGCTCTTTACGGTGTTCGTGCGCTTTATGATAGCACTGGCTTTCATCTTCTACATCATCAATTTCCTCTCGCGCTTTACCAATGCTCTGATTGTCTGCATCGGTGCAGCAGTAGTGATGCTGATGATAACCTCCCGCCGCATCAAGAAGCGTAGCATCGTGATGGAGCGCGTCTTCGTTCACAACCTCCGCTCGCGCGATATTGCGGCTCAGGTGAATGGCGAAAAGCGGCCGCTCTACGAGGGCAGACTGCTAGACCGGGATATCCACATCTGCGAATTTAAAGTGCCTGAAGATAGCAGTTGGACTGGCAAATCGCTGCGAGAACTGCATCTGCGCCAGCGGTTCGGTGTAGACCTGAGCAGCATTCACCGCGGCTCTCACCGGCAGAACATCCCGAACGGCAACATGATCATCTTCCCGGGCGACAAACTGCAGGTAATCGGCAACGACGACCAGCTGCAGAAATTCAACACCGCCCTGCAGAGCGACCTGCTGCCTGAGGAGGCTGAAATAGAAAAGCGCGAGATGAAACTCAGCCAGCTCATCATCTCTTCTTCCAGCGAATTCCTGGGCAAGACGCTCATCGAAAGCGGTATCAGAGACCGGTACAACTGCATGGTTGTAGGACTGGAAGAAGGTCGTGAGAATCTGACGCACGTATCCCCTACCCGAGTCTTCAAGAAGGGAGACATCATCTGGATAGTGGGAGAAGAAGCAGATTTGAAGAGAATCAAGAATTAAATAAACAAATAAGCCTTACTTGGCATCCGGGACCAGTTGGTCCGGTGTTCAAGTAAGGCTTATTTCGTATTTATCTGAGGCTCAGTTAAAGTTTACGTAAGCCTCATTCCAAGTTGGAATACTGCTCTACTGACAGGATAGGAGCTACTTCACGGTGATATGGAAGCAACCCTGCTTCACCTCATATTTAATATAGCAGCGGTTCTTGTTGCGGAAATCGCGGAGCACCTCGGAGAACACCCATTTCAGGGTATCATTCTGCACCTGTCGGCGAGGCTGTTCACGGGTCTGAATCTGCTTGTAGCGGTTGTAACAGATATCGAAGGTAGTACCATAGAGATGACACGAATTCTCAGTAGCATTGCCGTTTCGGGTACGCAGTTTCGCCACATCATCCTTGGTGCGCAGAATGCTCGTCACGATAATCTTATGCAGCGGAATGCCCTTGATCTGCAGCGAATCGAAATAGGCACGGCCGATATCCTGGAGCAGCACAGAGGCACGAGGCACCAGGTAAGGAATACTGTTGTTCAGCTTGTCGACATAAAAGAAAGGGTTGCTGCCCACATACACCAGCTTGCCCTTGCTGTTCTCCGCCTCCAGACGGTTCTGTACCGGTTTCACACCATGCTTAGTAGCCGCCAGAATCTGCACATCCTGCTGGTCGGGGAAAGTATTGCCGAAATGAGGCACCGAGAAGATGCGATGCTTCACCTCCTTGCCATCCTTGTCGAAGAAGATAGAAGGCTTGCCGCTCTGTGCCGTATCAGGCATAACAGAGAGTTCATCCTTCTTCAGGTCCTCAGCCACATTCCCTTCAGCATCAGCCGATGCATCAGAAATCTCAGCAGAAGAAGCATCAGAAGCAGCCGAATCCTTCGCTGCCACGAGCGTAGAATCAGCCGCACCAGCAGCCGCAACCTTCGGTTTTGCTACTCCCGGAAAGATGACTCTTACCAGCGCCAGAAGCAAAACCACAATACCAAAAACCTGTAAATATCTGTTCTTACTAATCTTCATAATTATCTTATTTTCACGAAATAATATTCTATATTCTTCAGGCAAAACGGGAACCGCATCGCCAAATTTAGCTGCAAAGGTAACAAAATCTCTCGAAAAAATAGCTTTTTTAATATTTAAAGAATGTTTTATTCGCCGAAATTTGCTCATTTCATGGAAAAGTAGTAATTTTGCAGCGTTATATAACAAAATATTAGATAGGATAGTTTAAACTTTATAGAATTAAGACATTTTGATAGAGAAACATATTGTACTTGAAGATATCGATCCAGTGATGTTCTACGGTGTGAACAATGCCCACCTGCAGATGATTAAATCGCTGTATCCTAAGTTGCGTATCGTAGCACGCGACAACGTGATTCGTGTGCTCGGCGACGAAGAGGAAATGGCAAAGGTGGAAGAGGATATTGAGCAGATGCGCAAGCACTTGCTTAAATACAACATGCTCAATGATGAAGACATCCTGGACATCGTGAAAGGAAAACAAACCAAGGCGGACAGCGTGAAAGGCGTACTGGTATACAGCATCAGTGGCCGACCTATCAAGAGCCGCAGCGAAAACCAGCAGCAGCTGATAGATGCTTACGAAAAGAACGACATGGTATTTGCCGTGGGACCAGCCGGTACCGGTAAGACCTATCTCAGCATCGCCCTTGCCGTAAAGGCCCTCAAGGAAAAAGCCATCAAGAAAATCATCCTCTCACGACCAGCCGTAGAAGCCGGCGAAAAGCTCGGTTTCCTGCCTGGCGATATGAAAGACAAAATTGACCCATACCTCCAGCCGCTCTACGATGCGCTGGAAGACATGATACCTGCCGTAAAGCTGCAGGATATGATGGAAAAGCACATTATCCAGATTGCTCCGCTCGCCTTTATGCGCGGACGCACACTCAGCGATGCCGTCGTCATCCTCGACGAGGCGCAGAACACTACCTCCCAACAGATTCGCATGTTCCTAACCCGTATGGGCATGAACACCAAGATGATTATCACCGGCGACCTGACACAGATTGACCTGCCACGCGAACAGCGAAGCGGACTGAAGGAGGCGCTCAAGATTCTGGACGGAGTGGAAGGCATCGGAGTGGTGAAGCTGGGACAGAAGGATATCGTGCGCCACAAACTCGTAACCCGCATCGTTAACGCATACGACAAGTATGACAAGGAGAGAGCGGAAGAAAAGAAAACAATTAAAAATTAATAATTGATAATTAATAATTAACAGTACTGCTCTAGGGGCAGGCTCAATTATAAATTGTAAATTATAAATTATAAATTAAATAAAATGAAAGCATTAACAAAGACAGATTTCCATTTTGATGGACAGAAGAGTGTTTACCACGGTAAAGTACGTGATGTGTATGACATTAACGACGACCTCCTCGTGATGGTCGCTACCGACAGAATCTCAGCGTTCGACGTTGTTCTGCCTAAGGGTATCCCTTTCAAAGGACAGGTGCTCAATCAGATTGCAGCTAAGTTCCTGGACACAACTACAGACATCTGTCCAAACTGGAAGTTGGCTACTCCAGACCCAATGGTTACCGTAGGTTTGAAGTGCGAAGGTTTCCGCGTGGAGATGATCATCCGTTCTATCCTCACCGGTAGTGCATGGCGCGAGTATCAGAAGGGCTGCCGCGAGATCTGCGGTGTGAAGTTGCCAGACGGTATGCGCGAGAACCAGCGTTTCCCAGAGCCTATCATCACCCCTACTACAAAGGCCGACGAGGGTCACGACATGAATATCTCTAAGGAAGAGATCATCGCCCAGGGTATTGTTAGTGCAGAGGATTACGCTGTGATGGAGGACTACACACGCCGCATCTTCGCCCGCGGTCAGGAAATCGCTGCCAAGCAGGGCTTGATCCTCGTAGATACCAAGTACGAGTTCGGCAAGCGCGACGGCAAGGTTTACCTCATCGACGAGATCCACACTCCAGACTCTAGCCGCTACTTCTATGCTGACGGTTACGAGGAGAAGTTTGAGAAGGGTGAACCACAGCGCCAGCTCTCTAAGGAGTTCGTTCGCCAGTGGCTCATCGAGCACAACTTCATGAACGAGCCAGGCCAGACCATGCCAGAGATTACCGACGAGTATGCAGAGAGCGTATCCGACCGCTACATCGAACTCTACGAGCACATCACCGGCGAGAAGTTTGACAAGGCTGCTGAGGAAGGCGACATCGCTGCCCGCATCGAGAAGAACGTAAGCGAGTGGCTTGCTGCACACAAGTAGTTTTTAGTTAATAGTTAATAGTTAAAAGTTTATAGCATGAACCACTTTGGCAATCTTGCTAAACGGCGAAGCCGCTATAAATTATAAACTATATATAAATGTATAAGCAAGAACAGATAAAGCCCTACGAGGGCACAGGAGACAAGGGCAAGCTGGTAGAGGAGATGTTCGACAACATCGCCCCTACCTACGATACCCTGAACCACCGTCTCTCGTGGGATATCGATAAGGGATGGCGCAAGAAGGCAATCAGGCGTCTTGCGCCCTTCTCTCCTAAAAAGATGCTCGACATCGCTACCGGTACCGGCGATTTCGCCATCCTAGCCGCACAGATGCTACATCCCGACCAGCTAATCGGAGCAGACATCTCGGAAGGCATGATGGAGATAGGCAGACAGAAGGTAAAGCAGCTGGGACTGGAAAACACCATCTCCTTTGCCAAGGAAGACTGCCTCAACCTCTCGTTCCAGGACGAGAGCTTCGACGCAGTAACCGCAGCCTTCGGTATCAGGAACTTCCAGAACCTGGACCAGGGACTGAAGGAAATGTGCCGGGTACTGAAAAAAGGCGGACATCTCTGCATCGTAGAACTCACCACGCCGGTCAGTTTCCCGATGAAGCAGCTGTTCAGTATCTACAGCAACACTGTCTTGCCGATGTATGGCAAACTCATCAGCAAAGACCAGAGCGCCTACAGTTATCTCAACAAGACCATCGAGGCATTCCCTCAGGGCGAGGTCATGATGGAGGTGTTCAAAAAGGCAGGATTCGCAAAGGCAGAGTTCAAGCGACTCACCTTCGGCATCTGCACACTCTATTTCGCAACCAAATAAAACAAAAATATTATGGACAAGTATGGACTCATAGGTTACCCTCTGGGGCATTCGTTCTCAAAGAACTATTTCAACGAAAAGTTTGAGAACGAGGGCATCGATGCCCAATACATCAACTTCGAGATACCTTCTATCGAAAATCTTACCGAGATTCTCGACTCAAATCCTGAACTAAAGGGGCTCAACGTCACAATACCTTATAAGGAGAAAGTGATCAGCTATCTCGACGTGGTAAGCCCTGAGGCGAATGCTATCGGAGCCGTCAACGTGATCAAGGTGGAGCACAGAGGCGAAGATGTTTATCTGAAAGGATATAACAGCGATGTAATCGGTTTTACCAAGAGCATCGAACCTTATATCGAGCCTTATCACAAGAAGGCTCTCATCCTGGGTACAGGCGGAGCTTCAAAGGCTATCAACTTCGGTCTGAAATCGCTCGGACTGGAAACAGCCTTCGTGAGTCGATACGAGCGTCCGGATACTATCCAGTACGAAAAAATCACCCCTGAGGTTATCAAGGAGTATAATGTCATCGTAAACTGTACCCCAGTGGGCATGTACCCACACGTAGACGAGTGTCCTGCGCTGCCTTACGAGGCAATGGACAGCCACACCCTGCTCTACGACCTCATCTACAATCCCGATGAAACCCTCTTCATGAAAAAGGGCAAAGAACACGGAGCCACAGTAAAGAATGGCTTGGAAATGCTCTTGTTGCAAGCCTTTGCATCATGGGATTTCTGGCACCAGGAAAAATAAGCATATCATAAAGTTCAAAGATCAAAGTTCAAAGTAAGAATATGAGTAACAATAGATATATGATGCGCGGTGTTAGCGCAGCAAAGGAAGATGTTCACAACGCTATCAAGAACATCGACAAGGGTATCTTCCCACAGGCTTTCTGCAAGATCATACCTGATATCTTGGGTGGCGACCCAGAGTATTGTAACATTATGCATGCCGACGGTGCAGGTACCAAGTCGAGCTTGGCTTACATGTACTGGAAGGAGACGGGCGACCTCTCTGTATGGAAAGGTATCGCTCAAGATGCTATCGTGATGAATACCGACGACCTGCTCTGCGTAGGCGCCGTAGCCAACATCCTCGTAAGCTCTACCATCGGACGCAACAAGATGCTCATCCCAGGCGAGGTAATCTCAGCTATCATCAACGGTACTGACGACCTGCTCCACGAGATGCGTGAGATGGGTATCGGCATCTATCCTACCGGCGGTGAGACTGCTGACGTAGGCGACCTGGTTCGTACTATCATCGTTGACTCTACCGTTACCTGCCGCATGAAGCGCAGCGATGTCATCAACAACGCCAACATTCGTCCAGGCGATGTCATCGTAGGTCTTTCTTCTACAGGTCAGGCTACTTACGAGAAGAAGTACAACGGCGGTATGGGCAGCAACGGACTTACTTCTGCCCGCCACGATGTATTCGCCAAGTATCTCGCAGAGAACTATCCTGAGAGCTACGACCACGCCGTGCCAGACGAGTTGGTTTACAGCGGTAAGTATAAGTTGACTGATGAGGTAGAGGGTTCACCTATCAATGCCGGCGAGTTGGTTCTCTCTCCTACCCGCACCTACGCTCCTGTCATCAAGAAGATTCTCGACGAACTCCGCCCAGAGGTTCACGGTATGGTTCACTGCACCGGTGGTGCCCAGACCAAGGTTCTTCACTTCGTAGGCGAGAACTGCAAGGTAGTGAAAGACAACATGTTCCCAGTACCTCCACTCTTCAAGACGATCCACGACTGCTCAGAGACCGACTGGAAGGAAATGTATCAGGTATTCAACATGGGTCACCGCATGGAGATCTACGTACGTCCTGAGGTTGCCGAGAAGGTTATCGCCATCAGCAAGAGTTTCAACATCGATGCCCAGATTGTGGGTCACATCGAAGAAGGCAAGCGCAGCCTGACCATCAAGAGCGAATTCGGAACATTCGAATACTAAAAATAGAATTAAGATTAATGGATAATAACAACATATTACAGAAGCTAGAAGGCTTAGAGAGCCGATACGAGGAAGTAAGCACCCTCATTACCGACCCAGATGTCATCGCCGACCAGCCACGCTACGTGAAGCTCACCAAGGAATGGAAAGACCTGGGTGACATCATGGACGCACGCAAGCGATACATCAACTGTCTGAATAGCATCAAGGAGGCAAAGGACATCCTTGCCAACGAGAGCGATCCGGAAATGAAGGAGATGGCTCGCGAAGAACTCAACGAGAACGAGGCGCTGCAGCCTAAACTCGAAGAAGAAATCAAGATTGCGCTGGTACCTAAAGACCCAGAAGACGCCAAGAACGTACAGATGGAAATCCGAGGCGGTGCCGGAGGCGACGAGGCAGCCCTCTTTGCAGGCGACCTATTTAATATGTATAAGAAATACTGCGAATCAAAGGGATGGACCGTCAGCGTGACTTCTGTTTCTGAAGGCGCAGTAGGTGGATACAAGGAAATCGACTTCGCTGTAAGCGGTACTGACGTTTACGGTACATTGAAGTACGAATCAGGTGTTCACCGTGTTCAGCGTGTGCCTGCTACTGAAACACAGGGCCGTATGCACACCTCAGCTGCTACCGTGGCCGTATTGCCAGAGGCAGACAAGTTTGAGGTGAACATCAACGAAGGCGATATCAAGTGGGATACCTTCCGAAGTTCAGGTGCCGGTGGTCAGAACGTGAACAAGGTGGAGTCTGGTGTACGTCTCCGCTACCCTTGGAAAAACCCTAACACAGGCGAGGTAGAGGAAATCCTCATCGAGTGTACCGAAACCCGTGACCAGCCAAAGAACAAGGAGCGTGCCTTGAGCCGCCTCTATACATTCATCCATGACCGTGAGCACCAGAAGTATGTTGACGATATCGCCAGCCGCCGCAAGAGCCTCGTTTCTACCGGCGACCGCAGTGCGAAAATCCGTACCTACAACTTCCCTCAGGGCCGTGTTACCGACCACCGTATCGGTTACACCACTCACGATCTCAACGGTTTCCTGGCAGGTGATATTCAGGACATGATTGATGCCCTGACCGTAGCCGAGAACGCAGAGAAGCTGAAAGAAACAGAATTGTAAAACCCCGATTCATCGTTCCGTACTTCGGGGCGATGAATCATCATATCAATCCATTATGAACAGAAAAGAACTCGTAGAGCAGATTTTCGCCAAGAAGAGTTTCTTGTGCGTAGGTCTTGACACAGATATCAACAAGTTGCCTAAGTGCATCACCGAGAGTGAAGACATCCAGGGAGCAGAAGCCGAAATGATATTCAGATTCAACCAGGCTATCATCGATGCAACAGCCCCATACTGTGTGGCTTACAAGCCAAACCTGGCTTTCTATGAGAGCCGTGGCATCGATGGCATGATTGCCTTCGAAAACACCATCAAGTATCTCCACAGCCACTATCCAAACCACTTCATCATCGCAGATGCCAAGCGCGGCGATATCGGCAACACCAGCAAGATGTATGCCCAGACATTCTTCGAGGAGTACAATATCGACTCTGTAACCGTAGCACCTTATATGGGTGAGGATTCAGTCAAGCCATTCCTCGAGTATGACGGCAAGTGGGTTATCCTCCTGGCACTGACCAGCAACAAGGGTAGTCACGACTTCCAGCTCACCGAGGATAAGGAGGGCGAGCGCCTCTTCGAGAAGGTTCTCAAGAAGAGCCAGGAATGGGGCAACGATGAGAACATGATGTATGTAGTAGGCGCTACACAGGGCAAGATGTTCGAAGATATCCGCAAGGTGGCTCCTAACCACTTCCTCCTCGTACCGGGCGTAGGTGCACAGGGTGGCAGCCTGCAGGAGGTTTGCAAGTATGGCATTATCAAGGACTGCGGCTTGCTCGTCAACTCTTCCCGCGGCATCATCTATGCCAGCAACGGCGATGACTTTGCTGAGGTAGCAGGTCAGAAAGCTAAGGAATTGCAGGCAGAAATGGCAGCAGAACTTGCTAAGTTATAAAAACTCGATTTAGGCGCAAAGTATCTTGAAAAAGAGGCTTTGCGCCTAAAAAATACCCTTTTATGGGGCGAAAAAGCAAAATATTACAAAATAAAGTCGAGAATCTAAATCTTTTTTGCTATTTTTGCAAACAAATTGCGGTTACCTAAAGGTAATGATGCCTTGGGAACCTAAATAAAACAAACTAGAAGTCAGATAAATTATGGAATTTACCGCTCAACAAATAGCCCAGTTCGTTCAGGGCCGTGTGGAAGGTGATGAGAACGCAACAGTCAACACCTTCGCAAAAATCGAAGAAGGTAAGGAAGGCGCCATCTCGTTCCTTTCTAACCCTAAATACACTCATTATGTTTACGAAACCAAGTCAAGCATCGTACTCATTGATGAAACCGTAGAATTGGAACACCCTGTCAGCACAACCCTCATCCGTGTGAAGAATGCATACGAGTGTGTGGCTAGGCTCCTGCAGATGTACGAATCCATGAAGCCTAAGAAGACCGGCATCGATCCGCTGGCTTTCGTATCTCCAAAGGCTAAGGTGGCTGAAGGCGTATATGTAGGTGCTTTCGCATATATCAGCGATGGTGCAGAGGTAGGCGAAGGTAGCCAGATTTATCCTCATGCCTACATCGGAGAGGGTGTGAAGATTGGTAAGAATGCACTCATCTATCCGAACGTTACCGTATATCACGGCTGTAAATTAGGCAATAACGTTACGCTTCATGCCGGTTGTGTAATCGGTGCCGACGGATTTGGATTCGCTCCAGGTCCTGAAGGTTACGACAAGATTCCTCAGATTGGTATAGTTACCATCGAAGACGATGTAGAGATTGGTGCCAACACTTGTGTAGACCGTTCTACAATGGGTTCTACCTATGTTCGCAAGGGCGTAAAGCTCGACAACCTCGTACAGATTGCCCACAATACCGATATCGGTGCCAACACCGTGATGTCTTCTCAGGTAGGTATAGCAGGCAGTACAAAGGTAGGCGAATGGTGTATGTTTGGCGGTCAGGTGGGTCTTGCCGGCCACATCACTATCGGCGATAAGGTGTTTCTCGGTGCCCAGAGCGGTGTTCCGGGCAGCCTCAAGAGCGGCCAGCAGCTCATCGGAACTCCTCCTATGGAGCAGCGCGCTTACTTCAAGTC
>ERZ1026988.127-NODE-127-length-38416-cov-10.989833_pt1 | contig 38416 bp, 16 predicted proteins | sample MGYA00519291_ERZ1026988 | MGnify/ENA primary metagenome ERZ1026988 (study PRJEB26926, sample SAMN06164795) | human gut metagenome | biome: ENVO:00009003; feature: ENVO:2100002; material: ENVO:00002003 | host: Homo sapiens | place: USA | collected 2012 ... | reverse complement strand
AATCTTATATTTAATTTTATAAAAACTAATGTTGTTGGCGGGATTTTTTATAATTGTGTTTTGAAAGCATACTTGCTTTTAATATGTGGAAATCATTAAGACGATAATAAAACTCGCATCTGCCCAAGGAAGCAAACAGCCCGCGTTTATTGCAGGCTATTTGCCAGATGTCTTACTTAATCCTTCACATCTATTTCTGATAAAAAGGAACAGAACTTATTATCGGAACGGCGGCTCATTAAAGGTTCGTAATTTACGTGAATGCAGTCGGTCGCCTTCTGCGCGCAGCAAATCGATCGCCCGAATGCCAATTTGCAGGTGTTCGGAAATAGCGCCTTCATAAAAACGGTTAGCCTGGCCGGGAAGCTTAATCTCACCATGTAACGGTTTATCTGAAACACACAGTAGTGTCCCGTATGGCACGCGGAAACGATATCCTTGCGCGGCAATGGTTGCACTTTCCATATCAATTGCTACGGCCCGGCTTAAGTTAAAACGAAGTGCAGAAGCTGAGTAACGTAACTCCCAGTTCCTGTCATCTGTGGTTACCACAGTACCTGTACGCAGCCGCTGTTTGACTTCCTCACCAGGCCTGCCGCTGACTAACTTGGTAGCGTCATAAAGCGCACGTTGCACTTCAGCAATGCTCGGAATAGGAATATCGGGCGGCAGAACCGCATCAAGAACGTGGTCATCGCGTAAATAAGCGTGTGCAAGGACATAATCTCCAATGGCCTGGCTTTCACGTAATCCGCCACAGTGACCAATCATCAACCAGGCATCCGGGCGTAGCACTGCCAGATGATCGCAGATGGTTTTAGCATTGGACGGTCCCACGCCAATATTCACCAGAGTAATACCCTGACCATCAGCGGTAATTAAATGCCATGCTGGCATCTGGTGTTTTTTCCATGCAAGGTCGGAAATGGCTTCTTCTGGCGCTTCGGTATCGGCAGTGATCCAGTTCCCGCCAGCACAAGAAAGGGCAATGTAGGGACTATCAGGATCGAGGATCTGGCTGCATCCCCAACGAACGAATTCATCCACATAACGTGTGTAGTTGGTAAACAAGACGAACGGTTGAAAATGTTCTACTGGCGTACCGGTATAATGGCGCAACCGTGCGAGGGAAAAATCAACCCGGCGAGCATCAAAATGCGATAACGGGGAGAATTCCGTTGGATGATAAATGCCGTCTGCAGTTTCATCGCCGATTTGCGCCAGTTCTGTTGTCGGGAAGTAGCGAGTTAAACCAGCGCTCATTGAGCGATCAAGTGTCAATTCAGAGCCATCAATGACATAAGGATAAGGGATTTCATGCTGCGAGGGTTGCACAGAGATATGCGCACCATAATCCTGATACAGCAACGTAAGTTGTTCATTGAGATACGAACGAAAGAGAGTAGGGCGAGTAATCGTGGTGGTGTAGCTGCCTGCGTGAGTAAAACGACCAAATGCGCGCGTTTTGGGGGGATTAGTTGTGCTACCGTCCCAGGTTACGGTCAGTGATGGATAGACAAAAAGACCTTGTTTGCGGGCGTTTTCATCAGGTAATTCGCCACTTGTAATATATTTGCCAATGGCGTTGCGTAAAGCAACTACAGATTGCTCATACAGCGCGTCGAGTTTATCCAGTGCCTGAGCTGGGGTCAGACCGGAGCCCTTATTATTCATGTGTGTCTCCTGTTCCATACAATTACCGCACATCCGATAGTATGTCACAGGAATGTGAAACAAAAGTATAAGGCGAAGATCGGATGATCTTCGCCAGGCTATCACGAGCGTTGATTGTCTTTCATCAATAAAGCGGTCATTGCAGAAATCAGGCATCCAGCCAGCAAATAAATGGCGACGCTATGCCAGTTCCCGGCAAAGTAAGTGATGAGTGCAGCGGCAATAAAAGGTGTAAATCCACCGCCAACCACACTGGCAACCTGATAACCGACTCCAGCACCACTGTAGCGATAACTGGCACCAAACATTTCGGTAAACATCGGTTGTTGCACACACACCACCATGTCATGCGCAATGTTTGCCAGCATTATGGAGAAGAAAACTATCCAGAAAATAGATTGTGCTTCAAGCGCCATAAAGAAAGGAAATGCGCTCAACGTTCCGATCAACGCGCCTGTGATATAAACCCTGCGCCGACCAAAACGATCGGCAAGCCAGGCAAAACAGGGAATTGTCAGGCAGCTTAATCCACCTACCAGCAAACCAATATTAAGGAAAAGTTCGCGCGGTAACCCCATATTCTGGGTTGAATAATTAAGTGCAAAGGCAGTAACAATGTACATCGTCAGCAACTCGCACAGTCGTAGTGCAATAATCTTCAGGAAAGCACCGGGATGTCGTAACAGAGCTTCGATAACCGGGATGCGTTTTTTCGCGGCCGCTTGATTATGTTGCTGTTGTTCAAATTCCGCGGACTCCTCCATGCCATTGCGCACCCACAATGCTCCCAGTACCAGTACGATGCTAAACAGGAAAGGAATGCGCCAGCCCCAGCTTAAAAACTGTTCGTCAGTCGTCATCATACTGATCAATGAAACCAGTCCGGTTGAAAGCAGTAAACCTACTCCGTAGCCAACTTGTACACCGCTACTGTAAAAGGCTTTTTTATTTTTCGGCGCACTTTCAACGGAAAGCAACGCTGCGCCTCCCCATTCGCCGCCGACGGCAAATCCCTGAATGGCACGCAGTGTCACCAGCAAAATAGGTGCCCACCACCCAATGGTCGAGAATGAAGGAAGAATACCAATCAAGGCTGTCGCGATGCCCATCATCCAGACGGTCAGCATTAACATGCGCTTACGTCCCAGCCGGTCACCAAAGTGACCGAAAATGACACCGCCGAGCGGTCGGAAAAGGAAGCCGACACCAAAGGTGGCAAATGCGGCGAGCGTTCCCATCGCCGGGCTTACCTGCGGGAAAAACTCGCGATTAAACACCAGTGCGGCGGTAATGCCATAGAGTAAAAAATCATACCAGTCGACGACGGCACCAGCGAAACTGCCTAACGCAGCTCGTCGGGCGCGACTTAACGAAAGCGTCCCTTCATCGGGACGAGTGGAGATGAGCGTGGAGTCCATAATGATCCTGTTTGTACTGTCTTTTTATAATTAGTATGGAAAAGGTAACTCACATTGCCGTCGATCTATAAACGAACCTTATGAGACTACCTCGACAGAGCGAATCTGCAAATGATTTTATGGCTGATTAACGGCAACATGAAAAATTCGATGGAAGATGAAAGCGCAGGAGTTGCTGGTGTTGTTTAAGGATTAAGCAGAGGGCCCACAGGTTCGAGATATGAAACATAAAAGTCCGCATATGCACAAAATTGCACCCTGATGATTCTGATAGACTGCATTGCATTATAACCAGTAGGGAGGCGAGGTTAGTTATGTTTTTAGTATCATTGTTGAGACGTATTGCATTTAGTTACTACGATTATAAAGCTTATAATTTTAATATTGAAAAAACAGACTTTGTTGTCATACATATTCCCGATCAGATTGGCGATGCTATGGCCATCTTTCCTGTTATTCGGGCGCTTGAATTGCATAAAATTAAGCATCTATTAATTGTTACGTCGACAATTAATTTAGAAGTCTTTAATGCGCTCAAACTTGAACAGACTAAATTAACATTAGTCACAATGACTATGCAGGATCACGCAACATTAAAAGAAATAAAAGATTTAGCGAAGAACATAACACTGCAATACGGTACGCCGGATCTTTGTATAGAGGCGATGCGTAAAAAGAACCTGAAAACGATGATATTTATCAGTCAGTTGAAAGCAAAAACGAATTTCCAGGTCGTCGGTTTAACCATGAAGTGCTATTCCCCTTTGTGTAAGAACGCGTCCCGGATGGATCAGAATCTCCGGGCTCCTGTACCCATGACATGGGCATTTATGATGCGTGAGGCGGGTTTTCCGGCAGTCAGGTCAATATATGAATTGCCATTAAGCGATGATGTACTCGATGAGGTACGCGAGGAAATGCGATCGTTAGGATCTTACATTGCGCTCAATTTAGACGGTAGCTCGCAGGAACGTACATTTTCATTATCGATTGCAGAAAATCTAATAGCAAAAATTCAAAGTGAAACAGATATTCCAATAGTGATCGTTTATGGACCCAAAGGGGAAGATAAAGCCAGGGCATTAGTGGATTGTTATAATAATGTCTACCGTTTATCCTTATCACCCTCGATTAAACGTTCAGCAGCAATCATAAAAGATGCTTATATTGCAATAACTCCTGACACCTCAATATTACATATGGCAAGTGCCTATAATACCCCTGTTGTTGCAATTTATGCTGATTACAAAACGCGATGGCCCGCAATGGCCGATGTTTCGGAGTCAGTCGTCGTTGGGCAAAAAATTGACAATATAAGTCTGGATGAATTCGCAAAGGCATTAAAAAGTGTTTTGGCGAGAATTTGAGGCAGTACTTATGCATAGTAATGCCGATCTGTTATGAACGGTGGTGTCATCAATACTCTGAGGCTGGTCAATCATCACAGAAAACCAGCCTTTGGATCAAAGCAATACTCACCGAAAATGATCATAGTCACACCGAACGCGATTCAGGAGGAACTGTTTGGTAAATAGCACCACCGGATCTTGGGGGCGCTGTGATTATTACAGTATTGCTATCACCGTCATTTTTGAATGTCACTTTACCAGTAGCATCAACGCCTACCCAGGAGGCCGAGCTTGAAAACGAATAATCAGCCGCCGTTTTTCCTGGTGCAAAGTTGTCATTATTCAACTGATAATACGCCCCGGTAAATCCCTGCGAAGGGAATGAAGCTGTCGGTAGGTTTGCACTATTCACTGACACTGTACCCGTCATTGGTCTGGTTTCCGCGCTAATGAATTCTATCGTGGTACTCAGACCCGCCTGATGAACACCATTCAATACGGGGATCAGCGTTGCGATACCCTCTCCGCCTCCTGTAACAGTAGCTTTGTAATCACCGTTGATATTTTGACTGTAATCAATTGCGCTAATTTTCATATAGGGCACGTTTGTACCTGATTGCACAAATTCTATCCCTTAAGAAACTTTGATCGGATTGCCTGATATATCGTGCAGAACAAGATGTAGCTCAGCACTATCGGTAAAGTCCCCTTTCAGTGATGACTGGTTGTTCTTAAGGATGGACTGCGAGGCGTCTGCTGGGCCTGCCACTAGCGATATATCTACTGTTTGCATTCCACCTGCGCTTGTGACTGCGCTTACAGTGACGCTCCCCGTTATCTCACCTTTCACGCTTGTTGTCGCGATTCCGTTTTGATCGGTCACCGCTGTTAATGACGTTAATGTGGTGGAGCCGCTTTTTAAGGCGAAGTACACAGTGAGACCTTCGATCAGGTTACCACTGCCATCCTCAACCGTTGCCTTTAAGGTACTTAAATCACTGTTGGTGGCGGCGATAGTCGACGGATCAGCGATAAAGCTAGCAACATGTGCGGTGCTTGGGTTGCCAGTAACCTTCACGGTTGTCTGTGTCTGTATTGTGACGCCGTTATGGAACGATGCAGTCACCGTATATGTACCGACTTTATTGCTGGTCAGAACGACTGGAGCCTGACCTGAAGAGTTGGTTCTCACTTTTCCGCCACTTAACGTCGCACCTTCTAGCGTTACGCTAAAGTTGATGACCTGACCCTCCACTGGAGTGCCATTTGCAGAGGTTAGCGTTGCCGTCAGAGTAGCGCCTTTAGGAGCATTGACACCGATAAGCGGACTGGACGTGAGTGTCAGTTTTTCATCAATAGCCTCCAGTTGTTTCTCAAGTGAAGCTCCATTCGCTAGGGATGCTTTTACAGTATACGAGCCGTTTCTTTCAGGCGTCATGGTGACCTCGGCTACTCCCTGCGTATTAGTAGAGACCGTATTCTGGCTGATGATCATTTGCGAGGATGGCGCTGCACTGAATGTCGCGGGTTGATGCGTCATCGGGTTGCCAAACTGGTCGTTAACGTGAGCTTTAACTGCTATGTCTTGTGCGACCATGACCTGACCTTCAGGTATCTCCTGACTGGTAATCGTCGCAGAATTAACATCTACCTTGGCATTCAGTAATCGCGAGATGACTTCAGTAGGTTTATCTGCCAGAGAGGCTGAAACTGTTTTTAGTCCGACCTCGGTGCTTGTCACAAGAATTTCAGCGAAAACCTGATCATCCGTTTCAACGCTGGTGCTGCTTAGCGTGACGGAGGTTCCGCGGAAATTAACTTTTATACCTTCTACTGGGTTGCCGTTTCCATCAGTCACTGTTGCCTGTAGCCTGGTCATTCCAATGTTATTGGCGATGAAATTGTCCTCGGTAACGTTAAGATTAACCTGCGCAGTGAGCGTATCCGCAGTAAAGTTCACCACCAACTGCTCACTCTTACCGCCAACCATCGATGCTGTCACGGTATGAGCGCCTGCTTTTGTACCTTTCAGCGTGACTTTCGCTTTGCCATCGGCATCAGTAACCGCTTTGTCGCCATCGCTCAGCGTGAAGTTCGCCTTCACATCTTCCGGTAGAGTAAATGTTACCTCAGTGTTGGCTATCGCATTGCCCTCTGTATCAGCGACGGTGCTGTTAGTGTCGTGAGATCGTTATTGTCGGCAATCACCGGATCCTTCGAGGCTGCCAGCGTGATTTCAGCATTCGTGACGTTCGGCACATAGTTCACTGTTTGTTGCATCGAATCGCCATTTTCGAGGGTTGCCGTCACGGGAGTTCTTCAGGCTGAAATCTTCATCCACGCCCAGCGTGATTCTTGCGGTACCGAAGCGGCTTAACCAGTCTGTCATTACCCCTGAAGCCTGAGAAGAGGCCCATCCACGTGCTATGTTTGCCGCTTGCTCGCTGTTCATATCTTCGGCGAGCAGAGATCCAATTAGCTGTGAAGTACTGGCTATCTGTTGCTCAAGGTTGCCACTGCTGTTACCCGGCGGCGGGGTTAAATTTTTTTCACTAACTTGTGCCTGGACATCCAGTTCATCACCCGGGCGGACATTACGAACAAACGTACGAAACTGGTTGAGTTTGCGTAACAGGGGGGTATCTATAATTTGTTGCACAGGACAAATATATCTGGCTTCTGTACAGAGTCTTAAATTTTGACCATAAATAAAACCGTCCCTGTCAAGCATGCATAGTTTATCAAGTAGGTCTCCCACAAACTGCCTGAATTTTATTTTTCCATTAAAAGTTTGTATCTTCTTAAGTATCACAGGAGACTGGAAATAGACCGATAGTAGGATGTTGCCACTCAAGGCATGACGATAAATATCGCTAGGAGTAATTTTTTGTTTTATGGCTTTGGTAGTGATCTCAACTGCTTCCGTTATAGTGACCCATGTTGACATATAATGAGTTATAAGCAATGGCTGATATTTTTTTGACATAATATTATCTCCTTCTACACAACAATTCGTTCCGTTAAGGAAAAAGATTGGTGTCACAAGTATTTATTTATGATTAATCAGAGGGTTTATGACAGAGAAAAGGATGTATATTTCTGAGTAAACATGTACAGGCCTATGGGGTGACTATTTAATGAGTAAATGCCGAATGATTTTCGGGGTGATGATTATAACTTGAGGAAAAATCCCAGCGTGGTTTGAGTAGTGTACCTGAGTGATATTTGTGTTATGTATGCATTGATTGCAGCAGAATAAATATAGTTCAGGCTAGTATAGTTTATGGTAGCTATGAGAATATATAATCTATTTTACCTATAAAATAATTTATATGTATGGGGTTGTTTTTTTAGGTTGTTTGTCTGTGCTTTTATATTCTGGAGATGTGCCTTGTATATAGGATTGTTTGTTGGTTGTATTTTTTAATGTTGCACTGTTGTGAATTTTTATTTTGATATGATTATTTCTTTAGTATAAGGAGAGAAAGGAACGAGAAAGTTAAATCTATTTATCCTAATCGCAATTTCATTGTTTAAATAATCACTATGGATTAATATTTTTTGCGACTCTGCTGAGTTACTGGTTTTAACTAGTGGTGTAAAAGGGATACCTTTTCGGTATCCCTTTTACAATAATCAGAAGAAATCAATTCGCGTATTGATACCGACGGTGCGACCCATATTGACCTGTGCGACGGCGCTGCTGCCGTTCATGTAGCCATAGGTACGGTAACGACGGTCGAACAGGTTATCGACATAGACGGAAATGTTCATCCGTTCAGTCGCCTGCCAGCCCAGGCTGCTGTCCAGGGTGGCATAGGTGCCTTGCCGCAACTGGTTGTCGCCATCGAAATAATGCGGCCCGACCAGATTAACCGCCAGTCGGGGCATCAGTGCGCCATAGCGCGTATCAATCACGCCGTTCACGCTGCTTCCCGCGCCATAACGTGGTACGAACGGCACCCGGTTACCGTGATACAACTCACTGTCATTGGTGAATTCGGAACGGATCACGTTGCCATTGATATCCCATGACCAGCCTGGCGCAAACCGCCACTTCGCTTCAAGCTCAACGCCGGTGGCGTCGGCTTTACCCGCATTGCTTAATGTCTGCATCCCGACCGGGCCAGAGTAAAGCTGCATGTCTTTGGTGTGGGTATAAAACGTCGCGGCTTGCAGCGTGACGTCAGCGGTTTCGTAGCGGGTGCCAAGTTCATAGTTGATGGATTTCTCGGCGACGAACGGTTTGGCATCAAGACCCGCAGTAGGCACGATGTTGTACCCGGAAGGTTTATATCCCTGGGCTACACGGGTATACACTCTCCAGTCATCGGTCAGCATATAGCCTGCGGATAGCTGCCCGAGCACCTGATCGTCATTGCTCTTACCCTGGTCGCCAAACGGGTTGCCGAGCATGCTGCCGTGATATTGTGTACTGGATTTATCATGCGAGAAGCGCACGCCGCCGCCGATATCAAAACGATCGGTTAAATGCCAGGTCAGGTCACTGTATGCGGCCAGCGTTTCAGCGGTGGTATAGCCGGTACTGCTTAAATAAGGCATTGTCGGCATGTCGTAGGCTGAATTTAACTTCTCGCGGGTGTTCTGCCGGTACAGCCCAAACACCATATCAACGGTACGCGCATCGCCCAGGGTTGCGGCGCGCAGCTCCTGCACATCCTGATTCCAGCGCTGAGGCATATTGACGATTAACGAACCGGAAGGGAAGGTGCGCGAATAATGCTGCTGCTGCCAGGCGCTGATCAGGTTGAAAACCCAGTCATCGGTGGTGTATTTCCCACTCAGGGTTTGGCTGTCAGTGCAGCGCCGCATGTACGGGTCTGGTGAACCATCGCTGATCGACAGCTTACGGCCCTTAATATCATTCCATCCCACATAGGCATCCTGGGTGGCGCGGGTACATTCGCGTGAGGCGGCAAAGCCCATTTCCCAGGGCTGATCGTCCGGCGCCAGACGCAGTTTCACATTCCCTATGCTGGCGCGGGTGCCGCCTAAGTCATCGCTTCCCGTCGCGGGGTTAATCATGTCGCCGTCATCAACCTGGCGTAACAGGGTGACGCTGCCGTACAGCAGGCCATCCTGAATGGGGCCGCTCAGGTTGAACTTACTTCGATAACTGTCGCGGCTACTGACGCCGCCTTCAATATAGCCGCGCGGCGTGCTGTCCGGCTGCTGGGTGACGATGTTGATGATCCCGCCCTGAGCGCTTTTGCCATATAACGTTCCCTGTGGGCCTCGCAGCAACTCCACGCTTTGCACATCGGTAAGCGCCTGGATGGTGTTGGTGGAAAGCTGAGTGACGCCATCGACATACAGGGTGACGGCGGGATTATAGAAGTCCTGCGCTGAAGAGACGCCGCGTAGCGAGATCGTCGAAAAAAGCATGTTGCCGCTATTTTCAATATAGAGCCCGGGCAAGACTCTGGGGAGTTTGTCGCTGGCGGTGACGCCGGCGTCGCTTAATTCCGGCGCGCTGACAACAGTAGACGAGACGTTGTTGGCTGATGCCGAGCGGGAAGATTGTTTACTGGCGGTAACCACCAGCGTGCTTTCGTCTTGCTGTGAAGTCTGGGCATTAGCAATGGCGGGGAGCAATAATCCCCCCAAGGCCAGAGGATAAAGCCGTGTCATTTTCATTGTTGTGAGTCCCTGTAAGACGGCGAAACGCCAAAAATACCGACAATGGTGAATTGAAAATGATAACTATTTCTAATAGTAGTGCTACCCGAAACGGGTTTATTTCAACCTGTTTCGGGTCGGTTTGCGCTTATTGGGCAGAATGGCGATAACGGTCGACGGCGAGAGCCGTCAGGCGTTTTTTGTCTATCTTGCCGACGGCGGTGAGCGGCCAGTGGTCAAGAAACTCGATTTGGTCAGGAATTTTCCACGCGCTGAGCCCCATACGGGTCAGTTGTTGACGCAACTGCTGATAGTCAGTTGGCACCTGCTGCGCGATGATAAACGCGCAAATCCGCTCGCCAAGCAGCGTGTCCGGCGCGGCGACCACCGCGCAATCTTGCACTTCCGCTAAACGCAGCAGTGCCGATTCCACTTCAGCCGCGGCTATTTTTTCTCCGGCGCGGTTGATCTGCTCTTTTATGCGTCCCTCAACGTGCAGGTTCCCCACCTCATCCAGCCTGACATTGTCGCCTGTGCGGTAAAACCCTTGCGCGGTAAAGGCCTGCGCGTTGTGGGCAGGGGCGCGGTAATAGCCCGAAATGGTATAAGGGCCGCGCGTTAACAATTGCCCGGTTTCGCCCGGCGCGACGTCGTTCTCGTCTTGATCAACGATGCGGATTTCATCCAGAGGGGACAACGGGCGCCCCTGGCTGTGGAGAATGGTGGCATGCGGATCGTCCAGCCGGGTAAAACAGAGCAGGCCTTCCGCCATACCGAAAACCTGTTGCAGGGTACAGTCAAAGGTGGCGATAACCTGCTCAGCAAGCGTCGGGTCGAGCCGGGCGCCGCCTGCCTGAATGACGCGCAGCGACGAAAGGTCGCTGTCTTCCCACTCCCTGGCCTGCACCCATAATTGCGCCAGCGCCGGAACCAGGGCGACGTGAGTCACTCTTTCCTGCGCGATTAAAGGCATCACCTCATCACAGCTGGCGCTGTCGGTCAGCACCACTTTTCCGCCGCAGGCAAGCGTTCCCAGAATACCGGGGCAGGCCAGCGGAAAGTTATGCGCCACCGGGAGGACGGCGAGATACACGCTCTGTTGGCTGATGCCGCACAGTTCAGCAGAAGCGCTAAAGTTATAGCTATAGTCGGCATGTCGGCGCGGGATGAGTTTGGGCGTGCCGGTTGTGCCGCCTGAGAGCAACAACAACGCGGTGGCGGAAACATCAGGCTGCGGCCATGCCTGTCGCTCACCGTGAAGGGAGAAGAGCGGCGTAAAATCGTCGCTTACGGTCTCTCCAGCGACCAGAACATGACGCAAGCAGGCGTGTTTGTGCGCCATCTGTCGGGCCAGCTCTACGTGGTTTTCCCCGTGAATAACGTAAGCGACGGGTTGCGCCAGCTCAATCAGCGCGTCGATATCCAGCGCCCGTTGCGAGGGCATCGCCAGCACGGGGATAACGCCCAGTCTTAACAAGGCGAACAGCAGGGTAACAAACGCGTTGTCGTTGGGAAGCTGCACAATTACATGCTCCCCCGAACGCAAACCCAGTGATGACAGACCTGCGGCAAGTTCGTCAACTTGTGCATCAAGCGCGCTGTAGGTTAACGACCCCTTTGCATCAACGACGGCAATTCGCGAGGCATAACGGGCCGCCCAGTGGCGCAACTGTTCGGCAATGGGTAAGGGATACTGTTCAATCAGAGATTCAAAGGAAGAATTCATGCGTCACCTTTCTGAAGTACTGGGCTGTTTTTGCCACGCGGTCATTGCAGAAAATGCGTGGGGAAAATGGCGGACAATCTGCGTAAAAAAGGACCGGGCTTGTTGAATGGGATAGAAGTGATCGCCGTCAATCACCACCGGGCCTGTAACGTGGCTCAGCCACTGACGCCAGGCATCGACCTGCTGCCAGGAGGCTTCGCGATCGTGGCTGCCGCACAATAACAGCGCAGGCGTGCGCAGCGGCGGACAGACGTCGGGCGAGTCGTAGTGATAGCTCTCGGTGGCGTAAAAATCAGCGCGCAGAAGAGGAAGAAACAGCGACATTAATTCCTGGTTTTCCCGCAGTTCAGGAGAACATCCGCCAATGTCTATCAGCTCAGCGATAAAGTCGGCATCATCGCGATGGCTGAGCTGGCGTTCAGAATGCAGATGCGGGGCATGGCACCCGGAAATAATCAGTCCTTGTGGCGCAAGCCCCCGTTGCTCCAGAAGTCGGCAGGTTTCAAACGCCACCTGCGCCCCCATGCTGTGCCCGGCGAGTAAAAGCGGCGTGTCAGGCGATACGGATGCTTCCAGCTCGTTCGCCAGCAGTGCCGCCAGTTGTGTAATGCTTCTGAGCGGTTCCAGATGGCGAAGGCGATCGCGCCCCGGCCAGGTCACCAGAGAAAGCGCGCAATCAGCCAGTTGCTCAGCTTGCCAGTGGCGAAACGCGCTACTGCTGCCGCCAGCGAAAGGGCACATGACCAGATGCGCAGTATTGCCGTTCCGGGCGGGCCACAGCGGGATGCACATTGCAGATTGCGTCACAGCGCCTCCTTATCATCATCGTTGTAGAAACCGGCTAACCGGTCGTGGTGCGGCGGCGTCAGGCGTCTGATCTCCGCATTGCCGGTCTTACGTAAAACCTGCTGCCATAAACGTGATAACGCGATCTGATGTACGCTTTGGCAGGCCGCTGGTGGATGTTCGCCCGCCAGATTGCTGCGCAACTGGTGTAGCAACCAGCTGACGCCCTCCGGCCCGACGGTTTCGCAGCAGTCGCGCCAGCTCAGGGGCGCCGCGCTGCGCGTCAGACCCGGCAGATCGCGCAGGATCTCCGGTCTGCGCCAGAGACTGTGGGGGTTCTGCTGATGGTCTGCGACATACAGACTGGATGACCAGATGACGGGGCCGTAGCTCGCCTCCAGCGAAAGATGACCTTCCGGCCAGCCCAGCAGCAGGCGGTGCATGATAAGGCTATGCATATCTGGATCGTCAGGATCGAGATAGCGCTGAAGCAGCAGGCAGGCTTCTCCCTCCGGCCAGAAGAGTCTCAGACAGTGAAAATCGCTAAAGCTGCCAACCACGTCGCACTCCACGGCGGCGGCATCAACGCCCAGAGCCAGCAACAACAAATCCAGAGTGGAGTAGAGCAACTGTCGGCTGGTGGTGGCGTGGACTACCGGCGGCGTCTTAGCCAGGCAGCGACGCAGCTGCTGCGCATCGCGAAGCCATGTGCGTCCCGCGCGCGTATGCGGATAAAACGTGTTTACCCAATAGCAGCAGCCCTGTTCCTGCGCCAGCGTTTGTAAGGAACTGATGTCATCCGGGTGGAGGGGATGCTCCTGAATGACGTGTACGCCGCGCGTCAGAAAGTGTCTGGCAAGCTGCGTACCGGTTCCTCCGGCGACGGTCGAACGCACGACAATACAGGCGATATCCGGCATCCTGGTTATCTGTTCCGGCGAGGTATACAGCGGAATGCCAAACGCATGAGCCAGCTCTCTTGAACGGGCGCTTCCCTGCGCCAGCAGGCCGACCAGTTCCAGCCCCTCCGGGGGCTGCATAAAGGCATTCAGGTACATTTCGCCAAATTTGGCGCCCACAATCAGTACGCGTTGTTTTGGGGAGGCGGACGGCATCATAACGTGTTCTCCGGTTGCGTTGAGGTTGCGCAAAGCCAGCGCGTAATGTGTTGCGCACAAGCCTTAACGTGGGGGGCTTCCATCATGATTTGCCAGTGGCTGGCTTCAATCACAGCGTCGTCGGCGTTGTTTATCCAGCCCTGCCACTCGGTTTCTGCTGGCGTCCAGCGCGCGGGTCTCCCGGCGGCATACACCATGAGACAGGGGACCGGAACGCTTTCGCCCGGCGTATGCTCAGTCAGTAAACGCAGCAGATGCGCGATGTTGTCGAGCCACGTTTCTGCCGCTTGCAGCGTCAGGTTTTGCGACACCATACCGGCCGTTTTAGCGTGGCTGATAAAGTCGGCAAGCTGGCTGTCGGGCGTCTGCTGGTCGAAATGTTCGGGCAGTGCCAGAGGCGTTTGTCCTTCGGCTAACAGGCGCAGCAGGGCCGCCCGGTTTTCGCAACAGAAATCCTGTCGGCACACGGGATCGATTAACACCATCCGAACCTGCTCGCCTTTGGCGTACAGGCGTTGTGCGGCGCCCGCCGCAAGAAACGCGCCATACGACCAACCCGCCAGCACATAAGGGCCGTGAGGCTGCTGACGACGGATGCACCCGACATACTCATCGATCATCTGGTCGAGCGTGGCAAAGCGCTGCGGCGATTTTGCTTGCAGGCCGAAAACGCGCCTGTTCAACGCGCTAGCGAGCGGCAGCCAGGCGCTGATATCGCCGTCTGAAGCGTGGAAGACAAACAGGGTTTCCTCACCGTCGCCCTGGCAAAGGGGTATCGGGTTGTCCTCTCCTGACGTAGCCGCCTGTAGATGGGCGCAGAAGTCGCTCAGCGTCGAATGGTTGAACAGATCCTGAAGGTTAGCCCTGGCAATCCCTCTCCGGTTTAGCTGCGCGACCATCCTTGTCGCCATCAGGCTGTCGCCGCCCAGTTCGAAAAAGTCGTGATGCCTTGCCACGGGGCGAGACAGCAGCGATTGCCAGAGTTCAGCCACCTGTTTTTCCAGCGCCGGATTCCCCCCGGCAACTGGCGTGGGTTTGGCTGGCTCAGTCGGCGCATCAGACGGGGCATGCAGCGGCGTAAATAACGCTTCTCTTTGCCGGATCTGTAAAATGGGCAGACCGGTGCCAAAGCGCTGCTGTAAATAGCGGCTCACGGCTTTTTTATCCGGGCGATTTACGCCAGGCGAACGTGCTACCAGCAGATGCTGGCGCAGCGGCGACGATTCCTGCGCGGGCCACGCCAGCTCGTTTGCAAACCCGGCCTGAACGAGAACCTCCTGCCATGCGGAGCGGGTGAGCATCGGTTTCTCATCCCGGCGGCGGAAATCGCGGTATCCGCTTAATCCCTCAATAAAGCCCACGCTCGCCAGCTGGAATACGCTGTTTCGCTCCGTCGCTTCAACGATCAGCAAACGTCCGCCGGCTTTCAGCAACAGTTTTAATCTGCGCAACGTCTGGACGACATGGCTGGCGTCGTGGAGCACATTGACGGCAACGATCAGGTCGTAACCCGCCTCCGGGTGGGCGGTGAAATCCAGCGGCTGGTTGATGTCGAACAAGGCATAAGACACCTGCGATTCATCATGGAAACGGGCTCTGGCGTCATTGAGGAACTGCGCGGAGACGTCCGTGAAGTGGTACGACTGCCGCGTGTTCCGCGTGGCCTTCAGCACCGGCGCGGTAGTGGCTGCGGTTCCGGCGCCAACCTCCAGAATCCGTTCTGCGCTGCACAAGGCGGCAATCTGCGCGGTATAGCGATTCAGACAGGCGCTGGCGGGGTTGTCGCGATACAGCGCGTCGGTAACGCGATGCTGCTCGTTGAACAGCAATTCCAGCGGAGAACACTGCCCGGAGAAGAGGGCGTCGTGCCGGGCGATGCAGGTTTCCAGATACTGCGCCAGCGCCTGGCTCCATTGGCTTTGCGGGCACGCTTCCTGAGGCTCAGGAATCTCGCTGAGCGGAATGCGGCAGCGCCAGCTTTCACCTTCGCGGATTAACCACTCTCTTTCCGTCAGACACTGTAGCCACTGGCGCAGCAGACGCTGGTGAGACGCTTGCGCGGACAGCGCCTGTACTATTGCGCTAAAGCGATGGGCGATCTCCGGCGTGGTAAACAGGCCGTGACGATTTAGCGTAGCCGCGATCCCCTGTAGCGCTCGCGCCTCCAGCCAGCGCCAGGTCGCCTCCAGCTCATCAAGCTGCGCCTGCTCAGGCAACGGCAGCGCCAGTTGGGTAAGTTCGTGCTCATCAGGCATCGCCGCTGATGGCGACGGATCGTCGGCCATCACGATATCCAGCGTCAACGCGCCCTGTTCGGTTATTTCCGCTCTGGCCTGCCGGATGCCGGGGTATTCGAGCGTCGCCTGCTCAATATCCCGCAGGTCGTAGTCCGCCTGCGCGTTCAGCGGCCAGCGTCGGCGGGGAATGTGCCCGGCGATGCCGCTGGCGAGAGTCTTCAGGCTTTCAGGGGCGGCGATGACGGCTTGCAGGATGGCGTAATAGTCATTAAACATCGCCTCGGCAGCGCCGGGTTCCAGCACGTTGTCCATGCAGTACCAGCTAAACATCAACTCGCCGTCGCTCTCCATGACCTGATGATCCAGCCAGACCTGCGGCGTTTGCGTGAATACATAGCAGGGTTCGCCGAACAGATGGCTCATCGCCTGATCGATAGTCATGCCTTCCAGCGTCATCCCCAGCATACTGGTAAACACTACCGGCATCAGCGGTTGACGTTGTGATCCGCGCAGGCGGCCCAGCTCACGGATCACCTCAACACCGTTCATTTCACTGTGCGCCATGTTTTGCCAGAGGCGCTGTTGGGTCTGTTGCATCTGCTCTTGCAACGTCACCGGCGCTGAGAAGTTAAAATCAACCAGCGTGACGGAGGTAAAATCACCAATCAACTGGTTGATTTGCGGATGGATCGGCTGGCGATTGAAGAACGTCAGGTTCAGCGTAAATGTTGTGGTACGGCTCCAGCGCTCAAGGGTGGCGGCAAACAGCGTGAGCAGCGCGGCAGACGGTGTGACGCCTTGCTGCTGCCAGCGCTGTTTCACGGCCTGCCATTCTGTCTTGCCGATCGTCGATTTGAAGGTGGTGAAGTGTGGCGTTTCCGGGGGCGTCTCAACCACCGGCAGCTCTGGCGCTAAGGGCAGTTGCGGCAGTTTTTCCTGCCAGTAATCCCAGGCATCGTGCCATGCCGATGTCTGTCGGCGCGCCTGTTCAGCCATCACATAATCACGGAAGGTAATAGCGAGCGGCGCCAGCGTTTCACCGCGCCAGACCTGCGCCAGGTCGTCCATCATGACTTTAAAACTCTGCACATCAAACTGCAAAAGGTCGAGGTTCATATGCAGACGGTAATGGCAATCGTCGATTTCGCTGACCACCAGCTCAAAAAGAGGCCACTGGTCGGCAGGCAAAACGCGATAGCTCAGTTCATGCCGCCGTTTTTCCAGTGCGATGCGCTGTTCTTCCGGGGAAAGCGCGCGCAGATCGTCACGCGGGATGTGATACTCCGGCGTTGTCGCCAGGATTCGCTGCTGCCCGTCGGCATCAACCACCATACGCAACATATCGTGGCGTGCGATGAGCTGGTTCCATGCTTTCTCCAGTATGGCGAGATCGAACTCATCGTGGCGTTTATCCCACTCAAACAGGACGTGACAGGCGACGCCGCCATAGCCAATGAGGTGGGTTCGCCCCAGCCAGTAGGCGTGCTGAATGGGCGTCAAAGGGAAGGGCGCATAACGCTCGTCGGCGTCGTGCCGCAATACTTCCGGCTGCGAAGCGGCAGGCGTCGCCTCTGGCTTAGAACAGATAAGCTGCGTGAGTCCATGAGGAGACAGATCCTGCCACGCCCGTTCCGCATTGATGCGTACACCCAGGTAGTGCTGAATATCGCTACTGAGTTCAAGGAAGAGCAGCGAGTCCATGCCGAGTTGCAACAGATCCTGGTTTGGATGCAGTGACGCCGGATCGCTCAGCCTTAGCTGAACCGCAATCCGCTTTTTCAGCCATGCCATCACCGCTGTTTCATCGCTCAGGCTGCCGTTAAAGGCGTTGTCATCAGCAGGAGGAATGACCGGCGTTGCGGCTTTTTCTGTGGCGCTGATGTTAAACAGAGCCTGTTGTAACGGGGGCATTTTGTCGGTAAAAACGCGCATCGCCAGTCGCCACGGGGCGCCGCGCATCACCGCCTGTTCCAGGTGCCAGCAGCCTTCGGCATCGCTTAACGCGCCCATACCTCGGCTGGCGAGCGTCGCCAGCATTTCCGGCGTGGCCGCCCGACCGCTTTCTCCCCATGCGCCCCAGGCGACAGAGAGCGTTTTCGGCGCATCAAGGGTGGAAAACTGCTGGGCCAGCCCGTCCAGGTAGCCGCAGGCCAGCGCATGGGCGCTCTGACCCGGCGCGCCGAGGGTGGCGGCAGCGGAAGAGTAGAGAATAAGATAGCGTCCGTCGTGGTTGCGCAGGGTTTGCAACAGTTGGCTTGCCGCCTGCGCTTTTACCGCGAAAACGGCAGCCAGCTGGTGGTCATCAAGCTCCTGCAAGGGCGCGTCAGCCAATACGCCAGCGGCATGAATCGCTCCGGCAATGCCGCCGTTGGCCGCCAGATCGTCAAGAACCGTGGCCAGTTGCCCGGCATCGCCCACATCACAACGGCAGACGCGCGTCTGCCCGCCCTCCACGTCGCGTAGCCATGACTCATCCACGCGCGGTGCCAGCAGGGCGATGCGTCGCGCCCCTTTTTCTCTGAGCCAGTTCACGGCAAGGCGGCCTAATCCGCCAAACGCTCCGGTCACCAGATGCCAGCGGCTATCGCCGGTAAACACGTTTGCCGGTAATTCAGCGGCGCATCCCGTATTGGGCGTCAGTGAAGGGAGCCAAAGGGTGTCACCCCGTGCGGCGAGCCAGCGCTGTGATAGTGAGACTGCGCTCAACCCTTGATGCAGCGTTTCCCACGGGGTGTTTTCGGCGAGATCGATGGCGGCAAGCAACCGTTCCGGCTGTTCGTTGGCCGCGACGCGAAGCAAGGCCCATAGCGCGTGATGGGATGCAGAGAGTGCTTCATTTTCCTCGACTCGCCACGCGCGGCGAGTAACCACAATCAATCCGGCTGCGCTGGCGGTGAGCGCTGCTATCACTTTCTCCGCTAAGGCCAGCGTATCCTCGCTCTCCTCAACAATCATCAGTCGTGAAGAGGCGTGCGGATCGTGAATGATGCCGTATTGCGCCAGCTCGTCGCTGCGCGCAAGCGTACCGGCGCTGAAGCTAAAGGTAAGCGGATGGTCAATGCTGGCGACGTTGAGGGGCGTCCAGCGCCATTGATAATGCGTTTGCGGCGCAGGAAGAGGCTCGGCGGGCGATAGCGGCAGCCACTCGCCAGCAGGATGACGGGCTTCAACGCGCATCTGACCGCGGGAAAAGGCTTCGTTTTGCCAGCTTAAGCGAACCTTCCCCAGCCACTCCGGGGCGGCGACGGGGGGCGGTTCCACAGGCAGAGCGTCGCCATGACGCTGTGAAAGCAGACGCCAGGCCTCCTGCCAGCGGGCGTTAAACCGTTCGGGCTGACCTGCGCAATCAGACCAGTCGGCGAGATAATCACCGTTATCCGTCAGCGCCTGCCCCAACACGGGTTCTGATGGCGCGGTGAATGTTACGGCGCTAACCGCCTGACCGGGCAGCGTGGCGAGAATGATATGTTCGCTCATCCCGGCGGTCGGGCTGCCATCCTGCGGTAGCCACGCCACTTTGCTGAATCCGGCGTGGCGGCACTGTTGTTGCCACTGAGCGGTGGTGAGGAATAACTCACCTTCGCGGGCGTCGAGATCCTGTAGCGGAAGAACCAGCGGGCCGAAAACGAAGTCAAACAGACGCATTGGCTGGGTGATTTCGCGCATCAGCAGGCGCCCGCCCGGCTTGAGCAGGGGGCGCAGATTATCGAGCGTGCGGCCAATATGGCGGGTGGCGTGAATCACGTTCGCTGCCACGATAAGATCGTAAGACTGTGCCTGGAAACCCTGAGACTGCGCCTCTTTTTCGAGATCCAGCTCGCTATACTTCACAAAATCATAGTCGGCGAATTTCTGCTGGGCGCGACGGGTGAACAGCGCCGAGATATCGGTGAAATGGTACTCCAGTGCCGGAACGCCGTTGAGTTCCGGCAGCAGCCACGCGGTGGTGCCGCCGGTTCCGCCGCCAACTTCAAGAATACGCAACGGCTGGCGGGGCTGACGCGTCTGGACAATGCCGCGTAATACCCCGGCGGCGATTTGGTTGAAATAGCGGCCAAAGCTGAATTCCTGATACAGCACTTCCACGCCGTCGGAGGCGCTTTGCGGGAAGATAATCGCCACCGGTTCTTCCGCGCCGCTCATCATTTCATATAACCGATCGCCGGCACGGGCGATGGTGTCGGGAATAGCCTGAAAACCTTCACAATAACCGGCAAGTTCCGTCAGCAGTGATTCCCGCTGTTGATGTTCAATGGGGCGGGCGCGGACGTATCGCCCGTCGGTGCAGCGGTAATCGCCGTCGACCACGCAGTTATTCAGCAGGCGCTGGAGTAGCTGCTGGTAGCGGGGCAGCAGACGTCCACGGCGCATGATGGTCATGGCGTCCACGCCGTTCTCAATGGCATCGCCGGTACAGCGTTGTACCAGTTGATCGACGTAGATGGCGTGCAGTCGCGTGGCGCACTGTTTAAGCGCTTCCAGGCGAGGGAGATCGAGCGCTGTCGCGGCGCGACTCGCCACCTCCAGCCCGGCAGACAGCGCTGCGTCGGCAGGCTCGCAGGCCGGGGAGACGCGCTCTTTCCAGTAACGCTCAGTATCAAACGGATAACATGGCGCAGCGATACGTTGTCCATCGCCCGCCAGCAGGTCGGCCCACGGTAGGGCGACGCCGGCAGCGTAAAGCTGGAGCAGGGCCTGATTGAGGACATCGCTCGCCTCTTTGTTACGCCGGGCGCTGGCTATCCAGTATGCGTTATCGCGGTATTCGCGCTGCCCGCAAGCAACCAACTGGGCATCGGGCCCCATCTCCAGAAAAACGCGGGCGCCGAGCTGATGCGCCACCTGAATACTCTGGATAAAACGCACCGGCTGGCGCATGTGTCGGCGCCAGTAATCCGCCTGGTTGAGCGTTGACTCATCAATGACGTCGGCGGTGAGCGTGGAAATAATCGGTATTTGCCCCGGCTCCGCGTGCAGTCCCGCGCAGGCGTCCTGGAACCGATCGAGTATCGGCTCCAGTAAAGCGGAGTGCGCCGCACCGGTTACGCTCAGGCGACGATAGTTAATGTCATGCTGCGAGAGCGTGGCGCAAAATACCGCGAGACGGGCTTCCGGCCCGGAAAATACCGTATGTTGCGTACCGTTGTTGGCGGCGAGATCCAGCTCAAACTGGCGAGCCAGCGGCATCAGCGTGTCTTCGTCTGCAAATACCGCCACCATCGCGCCGCTTGCGCACTGCTGCATTAGCGCGCCGCGCCGACAAACCAGTGGCATGACCTGTTCAATCGTATAGTGTCCGCAGACAACGGCAGCGGCAAATTCACCGACGGAATGCCCAATGGCGAAGTCTGGCTTCAGTCCTTCAGCACGCCAGTGCGCCGCCATCGCGATTTCAAACGCGACAATCGCCGGCTGCGCCCAGGCCATATTGTCCAGCTGCGCCGAATCGGGGTTAAACATCGCTTCGCGCAGTGACGGCGTGAGCATTTCGCTACAGGCGGAAAAACAGCGATCCAGCGTGTCGGCAAACGCCGTTGAGTGCTGGTACATCGTTTGACCCATAGTGCGCCAGTGCGAGCCCTGGCCGGTAAACAGCCACACCTGCTTGCCGCTGGCGCCGTGGCCGCTGTAAACCAGCGCCCCCGATTTCTCACTAGCCCAGGCGCTGAGCGCCTCGGCGGTTTCACGGTTTAATGGCGCCGCCAGGCGGAAGGGGAGATCGAGACGGCGCGCGTGCAGGGCTGTGAAGGCCAGAGAGCTGGCATCCGCATTCTCTCTCAGCGCCCCGGCATAATCCGTCGCCAGCCGCCGCAACGCGCTGTCGCTGGCGGCGCTGAGCAGCAGCGCGGTACTTTTTCTGCCGCTATCCGTATTGGGGAGGCGCGCGTTGAGCGCGTCGGGCAGCGAGGCGACGATCATATGGCAGTTGGTGCCGCCAATACCAAAGGAGGAGACGCCCGCATAGCGCATTTCGTCCTGCCATGCCTGTGCCGACACCGGTATGGTAAAGGGGCTCTCTTCAAGTTTCAGCGCCGGGTTGGGGGTGTGAAAATTCAGTAAGGGAGGAATTTGCCCGCGACTGACTGCCAGAACGGTTTTCAGCAGTCCGGCAATGCCCGCCGCGGTATCCAGATGGCCCATGTTACTTTTCACGGAACCGAGCGCACAGCGCTGATCCTGCGGGCGAGGCGCATAGACGTTGCGTAACGCTTCAATTTCAATCGCGTCGCCCAGCGGTGTGCCGGTGCCGTGGGTTTCAATGTAACCTACCTGCCTGTCGTCGATGGCCGCCAGCATTAACGCCTCTTCGATGACTGCCTGTTGCCCTGCGACGGAAGGGGCGGTATAGCCGACCTTTCTGTTGCCGTCGTTGTTGACCGCGCTGGAGAGGATCACCGAGATAATCGGATCGCCTGACAGCAGCGCGTCTCTCAGGCGACGCAGCACCACGCAGCCGAGACCGTTACCGGCCCAGGTGCCCTCAGCCGAGGCGTCAAAGGGACGACAGTGACCATCAGGAGAGAAAATCATTCCGGGCTGGTAGCGGTAGCCTGCCTGCTGGGGGAAAGAGAGCGCCACGCCGCCGGCAACCGCCATATCGGATTCGCCAGCGCGCAGGCTTTCACAGGCCAGATGCACGGCAACCAGCGAGCTGGAGCAGGCGGTCTGTACCGATAACGCCGGGCCGTGCAGGTTGAGTTTGTACGCGGCGCGGGTGGCAATATAGTCTTTATCATTGCCCATCAGAGATTGCAGACCTTTTACCTGCGCGACTTCTGTCACGTTCAATGCTTCGCGACCGGGGTAGGTACTCATCCGGGAAGAGGCGAAAACGCCGGTCTTATGGGGGACGGCGCCGGGGGCATAACCGGCATGTTCCAGCGCATGCCAGACCGCCTGCAAAAACAGGCGCTGCTGCGGGTCCATCGACTCCGCTTCCTGTCGCGAATAGCCAAACAGGGTGGCGTCGAAGCAGTCGGCGTTGTCTAACACCGTACCGATATTGACATAATGAGGATCGTCAATGATGGCGGCATCCAGACCGACGGCCAGAAGCTCTTCGCGCGTAAAGCGTCGGCTGCATTCACGACCTTCCAGCAGATTTTGCCAGAACGTTTCGCCATCCGGCGATTCAGGAAAATGGCAGGCGTAGCCGATAACCGCGACAGGTTCGCAGTCCGGGTAGTGTTGAGCGATCGATGCATCAATGGAATCTGCTGTCGGCGCAGAAGAGAAGCGCAAGTTATCCATAATCGGTCCCGTTTCCTAAGATTCACAAAGTCAATGGAACGCCATGCGTTCGCGATGGCGTTCCGGGGAAAATCAGTTTGCTTCGCGCTATATCCGCCGCTGACGACGGCGAACAGGGCGAGGTCGTTTTGTTTTCTCCACCGTGGCGACGCCGGCCAGATAATCGGCCAGGGCAGCAGGAGAAGGGTGGGTGAAGAGGTCAAGCAACGTCAGGGTGGAAAATTCGTGACGTTGTAACAAAACGTGCAGTTGCACCAGATTCAGCGACGTTGCGCCCGCCTCAAAGAAGTTTTCTGCGGGCGTGACAGACTCGCCAACCACCTCGCGGAAGGCGTCGCAAATCAGGCTGACGGTGCTCTCGTCCGCCGCAATGTGTGGCTGAGAGTGCTCAGGGCATACGCGCGGTGAGCGCTCTGCGCATTGCCCTGCGTGTTTAACGGGAGGCACCAGCGCGGCGAGCGGCAGTTGCCAGCCGCTTTCATCCTCGGCCATTCGGTTTAGCAATGCGCAATACTGTTCAAACTGGCGCTCCACCTGCCCGGCAGGAAACAGCGCGGCGACAAAATCCCAGTTAAAGCGCAGTTCGCCTTCGGATTCATAAATCTGGTGATCGAGCCAGACCTGCGGCGTCTGGGAGATGCCCCAGACCGGTTTGAGCAGATTACGCCGGGCGAGGAAGTTATCCTGCTCAAAGCCCAGTGCGCTGGTAAAGACGACGGGCATCGGAACGGCAGGCACGTTTTGCCGTTGCGCCAGTTGACGCATCACGCGGATGGCTGACACATCGCGGTGGTTGAGGTTCTGGCTCAGCCGCTGCTGTAGTGACTGCGCGCTGTGCAGCCAGCTTTCGCCGGGATGCCAGCTCAGCAGCATCAGCGAGGTGAAATCGCCCAGAATCTGGTTGATTTGCGGGTGCAGCGGTCGCCTGTCGAAAAGCGTAAGGTTAAGCGTGAACTCAGGCTGTGCACTCCATGCAGAGAGAACCGTTGACCACACCGACAACAGTACGGCCGACGGGGTGAGATGGGCGTCAGCCGCCCGTTTTTTCAGCCGATGCCAGCGCGTGCTGTCCAGCGCGCCGTTCAGGCGGGCGAAGCGCGGTGTTTCAACCTCCTGAGGCAAGCAGCGCAGCGGCAACGCAGGCGCCGGAGGAATATCATCAAGTTGCGCCTGCCACCATGCCAGAGAATCTGCGTTAAGCGACTGGATCGCGGGTTGTTGCAGGTAATCCCTGTAGGTGACGGGTAGCGGCGGAGGCAACTGTTGCGGATATTGGTAGCCATGTTCCAGCTCCGCCAACAGAATCTGCATGCTCAGCCCGTCAAGTAACAGGTTATCCAGACACAGCCACAGGCGGGCGGGCATCCCGTCAACGTAACCGACCTGGAGATCGAATACCGGCCAGACTTCGGGGTTGAGTACCTGATGGGCCAGTTTTTCGCGCACCTGCAACGCCTCTTCAGGCGTATGGAGGATGTGTGCGGGTATTACCCAGCGAGGCGTCTGTTCGAGCACCTGTTGCTGTCCATCACGCACGACGGCGCGTAGCATATCGTGGCGGGCGATTAATCGGTTCCAGACCGTCTCCAGCCGGGTGAGATCCAGATCGGCAATTTCAAATTCAACAAAGAAATGTGAGCCGACGCCGCCCAGGGCAAAGCCCGGCTGACGCCCCACCAGGTAAGCCTGCTGCACGTCGGTAAGCGCAAAGGGCTGGTAGCGATCTTCAGGGGAGTGGACGAATGGTTGTTCGACCGGGACGTCGGTTTTCCGCAGCGTGGCGGCAAAATCCGCCAGCCGGGGATGATTAAACAGGTCGCTTAATTGCGCTTCATAACCTGCCTGATGAAGTTGCCCGGTCAGACGGGTCGCCAGCAGGCTATCGCCGCCTTGCTGGAAGAAGTCGGTTTCTCTGGTGACATTGCCAGTTGATAAGAGTTGCTGCCAGAGGGCGGCAACCTGTTTTTCAATGTCGCCCTGGGGTAAATCCGCTTCGGCCGGGTTTTCCGCTTCAGGGGTATGACGACGCTTCAGCGCCTGGTAGTCAATTTTCCCGTTAGCCGTCAGCGGTAAGGCGTCGAGGAAGACGATCCGTTGCGGCACCATCCACCCCGGCAGACGCCCGGCGAGGGCGGCCTGAAGTTGACGGGGATCGCGGCGCACCTGCCTGTCAGGACATTGTACGAGGAAGCGTTGTAACCCCGCGACCTCATCGCCATGCTGACAGTTGAAGGCGGCCGCGCTAAATAATGCCGCCCAGTCGGCGCTGTTATGCAGCAAGGCCTCCGGCTGCCCATTGGTTAACAGGAGCGTGCTGAGTAGGGCGGACGGCGTTAACTGGCGAAACTCCATCACGTAGAGCAGCGCGCCGGGAACGGCAAGCTGTTGTAATGTCGCAAGGAGCCCGGGATCTTCCGGCAGCAGACGATGCAGGGCGTTATTAAGCCAGATAATGTCCGCCGAGTGAGCGTGCGCCGCCAGCGTGTCTGCATTCCAGAGGGACAGACGGGCGCCAGGCCAGGGGGCGAGCCTCTGCCGGGCGCTCAGCAGCATCTCCTGGCTCTGCTCAAGCCCGACATACTCAATCTGTCCGGCGTTGAGCTGTGCTAACAGCGATTCTGCGGCGCGGCCAGTGCGGGTTCCCACCTCAAGCAGGCGCACCGGGCGCTGTAAGCGCTGTGCAAGCTGTTGGCAAATTGTCGCCAGTTCCTGAATATACGGGGCGCTGGCCGGATGGTTAAAGGCCAGGCTTTCCGGCGACCACTGCGCGTCGTTCAGTAACGACAGTTCGTTACGGGCACCGCGAAGAATTTGCGATAACGTTAAATCATGTCCGCTGAAGTGCGGGTGCTCATCCTCGCGTTCTTCACCAGCGCAGACCTGATAACCTTCAGCAGCGGGCTTCAGTCGCCGTTGTGTCACCAGAAATGCTAACCAGCGTTCCACCACGGCCTGCCAGCGCGGCTGGATAGCGAGTGAGTTCATCAGGGGGAGAGGATCGGCGCCAGCGGTGTGACCCGGCTTCAGTTTTAGCAGGCGATGCTGAAGGAAATCGGCTACCTGTTCTGCGGAGATCTCTGGCGAGATGGCGCAACAGGGCAACGTTCCCGCAAGCGTGTGCCACGCCTGCGGCAGTGCCGGGTTCCGATGATCGGTAACGCAAAAAGCCTCGCCCTGAGGAACAACGTATGCCGCCAGCGTTTTTTCTTTTTCGCCGATCGCCAGAACGGTTGCTTGTTTCACCCCCGCCAGCTGGCTGAGCGCGCTTTCGATTTCGCCCAGCTCGATGCGATATCCTCCGACTTTGACCTGCTTGTCGCGACGACCGAGGAACTCGATTGTGCCATCTGGCCAGTAGCAGCCGAGATCGCCGGTGCGATACCAGCGCTCGTCCGGGAGCGTCAAAAATTGCTGCTCGCTACGCAGGGGATCGTTGAAATAGCCTTCCGCGACCCCAATGCCGCCAATCCATAATTCACCCGGCACCCAGTCAGGGCAGTCCCGGCCCTGTTCATCCACCACCCGGTAGCGTTGGTTGGTTAGCGGAAAACCGTAAGGGATGGAGCGCCAGTGGGCGGGGACGTCGTGAATTTCGCAGGCGTTAGACCAGATAGACGCCTCGGTGGCACCGCCCATCGCGATAAATTGTCCTTGTGGCCGGAAGGCCCGATAACGGGCGGGGAGGTCAAGCCCGATCCAGTCGCCGGAAAGCATCACTGCGCGCAGGTTTTCCGGCGTGGCGTCGGCGAAACCTTCACACCAGGTCAGCAGCATATCGAACAGCGCCGGGACGCTGTTCCAGAGCGTGACCTGATGGCGCTGGATCAGCTCACACCATGCGTGAGGATCGCGCCGTTGATTTTCCATCACCATCACCAGCGCGCCGCCCGCGCGCAGTACGCCAAAAATGTCGTAAACCGATAAATCAAAATGTAGGGCGGAGAGGGCCAGCACCCTGTCATGCGGGCCAACCTGATAGCGGGTATTGATATCGCAACAGGTGTTAAGCGCTCCCCGGTGAGAAATGACTACCCCTTTCGGCGTACCGGTAGAGCCGGAGGTGTAGATAATGTAGGCCGGTTGCGTGGGGGCGCGTACTACCGGGTTGGCGATCGGCTCCGCCTCAATGGCCTGCTGCCAGGCAAGGACGGGAATATCGTCTGACCCGGCGCTGGCGTCGTGCTGACAAATGAGCACCAGCCGGACGCTGGCGTCAGCGTAGATTTTCTCGCGCCGTGCGGCAGGCTGATCCAGCGAAACCGGAACGTAAACCGCCCCGGCCAGCAGGACGGCCAGAACCGCAACAAGTTGTCCTGCGCCTTTCGACATCGTGATAGCCACATTATCGCCGGGCTGAACCCCGCACTCGATTAACCTGCCCGCGCAACGGCGGGCATAGTCTGTCAGCTCATGATAATTCCACTGATAACGCATGTCCGTTACCGCCAGCGCCTGTGGCTGTTGCAGAGCGATACGGAAAATGCCTTCATGCAGCAAGCCTTCGGGAATGGGGGCGCCGGTGGCGTTGACCCGTTCGCGTATCGCGCGCTGGCTGGCGGGCATCATATCTGCGAACGGCTTTTGCCAGGCGCTTTCGTCATCGCAGAGTTGGTTAATCAACTGGCAGTAGGCGTCGAACAATGTTTCGACTAACGCCGGAGGGAACAGCGCGTCGTTGCTGTCCCATTGTAGCCAGACCTCGCCGTGATGCTCGAACGCCAGATGATCTATCCAGACCTGCGGCGTTTGCGAGATGCCCCATTCCGGCTCGCCCAACGGCGATTCTGCGCGGCTGCTGTAGAGGGAACGCCCCAGATTGCTGGTAAATACCACCGGGGCGCCGTGGGGGTAGCGCTGCTGGCGTTTGAGTTCACGCAGTAATTCGACGCCGGACCAGTGGCGATGCTCCCAGTCCTCCGTAAACGTGAGCTGGTTTTTACGCGCCAGGTTGCTGACGGTATCGCCATCGCAGGTGGTGTCCAGCAGAAGAATATTGGTGAAGTCGGCAAGCATCGCGCCAACCGCCGGGTGCAGCGGCTGGCGGTCGAATAAGGTGATGTTAAGCAGCAGACGCGTCAGGCCGCCCCAGCGAGCCAGCACGGCAGAAAAACAGGTCGCCAGCGCCATTGTCGGCGTCACGCCATACTCGCCGGCCCGGTTGCTAAAGGCGTGCCAGCGTGTTGCCGGAACAATCATGCGGCGTCGGGTATTACGGACTTCACGTAGCGTGGCGGGTTCGCAGGCCAGCGGCAAGACGGGCGCGGGGGGAAGCGTCGATGCTTTCGCCAGCCAGTAAGCGCGCGCGTCGTCTCTCAGTGGTTGATTGATCTTCTGTTGGTGCAGCAAATACGAGCGGAAATCATAGCGGGTGTCGATAGCCGGCAGCGATTCTCCGGCCAGCAGGGCGTTAAGCTCATCGAAGAAAAGCGTAAAGCTGGAGGCATCCATAATCAGCAGGTCAATATTGACATGGAGGCGGTGGCGATTGTCCGGCAAGAGCGTCAGCTGAAAATCAAACGTTTCGCCGATTTCCACGCGTAAAAGACGGTGGCTCAGGCGCTGGCGCAGTGCGTCCAGATAGGCCTGGCGGCTTTCAGCGTCGTTATGGCGTAAATCATGAACGGTGACGCCGTTCCAGTAAGGTTGCGGTAGCCAGACCTGCTGCCCGTCGGGGCGAAAGGCGATATGCAGCATTGGGTGGCGTTGCAGCAAGGTCGTGATGGCCTGCTCCAGCTGCGACGCCGTCAGACAATGGCCTTCAAACTCCTGATACAGGTGGCAACCCACGCCGCCAAGCGTCTGCCCCGGCATGCGGCCCGTCAGGTAGGCGTGCTGTACTGGCGTCAATGGGAAGGGGGTACTTTCGGTCATGTTCGGCCAGGATGATTCGTCGGGCGGCGTTTCTTCTTCCGCGTTCTCCGGCGACCGGCTGAGCATTAACTGGTTCCATGCCGCCAGCGTGGGGGCGGCATACAGCTCGCGAAGGGTAAGGCGGTAGCCATTTTTACGAAACCAGTGTAACCATCTCATCAATCTTATGGAATCCAGGCCGGCCTGGATCAGGTTGCTCTCTTCATGTAACTGCTGCGGCGTTAAATTCAGTTCCTGTATGAGCCGCTCGCGTAATTGTTGGTAATCAGCCGCGTGGCGGTTGTCCGGTAACAGCGAATCCTGAGATGGTGCGCCAGAAATCATTCTTCCTCCTGATGGCACGTCTTACCGAAAAGCATTACTCATATGAGAATAATAATTATTAACAATTGGATGCTACCCGAAACGGGTTTATTTATGCCCGTTTCGGGTTGGTAACAGGCGGAAAGAACAGAGGCCCGGATGGGGTATCCGGGCCTCTGTCAGGGAGGAGTTTAGGGGGGCGCGACCCCGGTTACATCCCGCGTTTAAAGGTCGAAGGAGTTACGCCAAACTGTTTCTGGAAGGCGGCAGAGAAATGGCTGGCGTTGGCATAGCCCAGATCGGCCGCCACCGTCATGACGGAGGTATTGCCGTTGGCCAGGCGTCTTCTGGCTTCCTGCATTCGTTCAGCCTGAAACAGGCCATAGACGCTGTTGTTGAACAGAACGCGGAAGCCTCGCTTAATTTTGAGAACGCTCAGACCGGACTCTCTGGCCAACTCCGCGACGCCCGGCGCTTGCGTCAGATCAGCCAGCAGCAGATCCTTCGCCCGCAGCAGTTTCTGGCGTTCCATCGGGTTGAAGTGGCAGGAGAGGCAACTGGCGTCTTCGCGATGTTCATCCAGCACCAGACTGAGCATGACCAGACTTTGCCCCTGCAACCATAGCGTCGACGGCTTTTGTTCATGACTGAAGCCGCCGTGCATGCGCATCAGCGCGTGACGCAAGGCCTGAGCCGTTAAGTGGGTTTCAGCATTACAACGCTGCTGCTGGCAACAGCAGTGGGAGTCGATCTTATTCTTAATGACCGCGCTAATATCCGGCACCCACAGCGCGAGGGTTTCAGGGCTGAAGGAGAGGGTAATGCTCTCGAATCGGCCACAATAGGAGGCGCTGCCGCGACAGTCTGGCGTATGGGTAATGTAATGGCGATTGCGCGCAAGCTCCCAGTCGGTGTGGCGCCGGAGTCCCTGAATCGCAAAGCGCGATGTGCCTTCCAGGATGCACGAGAAGTTAATCCTGCCCAGATCGTCGTGTAGCTGCAACGTCTCAGGCCGCGCAAAATGGCCCCTCCAGAGCAAAATATCCATACCTTCCTGCAACGAACAGCGCAGCAGTTCACACTGAGCAGGAATATTGCCATCGTTTGCAGGTTTCCCGACCACCAACTGGTGAATAGAGATTTCAGATTGCGTTTGCGGTGACTCCATCATGACCTGGTTATCTCCCTGTGGCTTAGACCAATGCGGGTATAAATAGAACCGAATGGGGTAGATGAGTTATTGATAATGGTTATTATTCACATTAATTCTCAGAACGCCACCCTGAATTGTCGTTTTTGGCGTCCGTAAAAATTCATCAGGAAATTCAGTTACTCCCATGTCATCTCAATCATCCAATACTGAATCGCTGTCCCGATTTCCTCTCTGGCAGGTGATTACACCGGTTCGCAGGAAGGTTATTTTAGCTATGGCGCTGGCGGGGCTGGCGGCATTAACCAGCCTGGGGGCGCTCCTTTTTCTGGCGTGGAGCCTGCGTGACATTCGCGCGACGCCTGACGCTATTCCGGCCTGGCCGCTGGGCGGCGTGATCGGCTGCGTGGTCTTAACTTTTGTTCTGCGCTTACAGGCGTTCAACACCTCTCATTACGCGGCTTTTCATCTGGAGAACATTCTGCGCAGCAGGTTAGCCCGTAAAGCATTGCAGCTTCCGCCTGGCGTGTTACAGCAAATGGGCAGCGGGTCAGTGGCGAAAGTGATGCTGGATGACGTGAAGTCGTTACATATTTTTGTGGCCGACAGCACGCCGCTCTATGCCCGCGCGATCATCATGCCGCTGGCGACAATCGTTATCTTGTTCTGGCTGGACTGGCGGCTGGCAATCGCGACGCTGGGGGTACTGGCGTTTGGATCGGTTGTTCTCGTGCTCGCCCGCCGGCGTTCGGAAGATATGGCTCAGCGTTATCATAAGGCGCGCGAGCAGGTTAGCGCGGCGGTTATTGAGTTCGTGCAGGCCATGCCCGTGGTGAGAACGTTTGATAGCGGCAGCACCAATTTTTTGCGCTATCAACGCGCCCTTGAAGAGTGGGTCGATGTGCTCAAAACCTGGTATCGCAAAGCCGGTTTTTCAGCGCGTTTTTCCTTCTCGATTCTGAATCCTCTCCCGACCCTGTTTGTCCTGATCTGGTCGGGATACGGCCTGTTGCACTATGGCAGTTTCGATTTTATCGCGTGGGTGGCCGTTTTACTGCTGGGCAGCGGAATGGCCGAAGCCGTAATGCCAATGATGATGCTCAATAACCTGGTCGCGCAAACGCGTTTAAGCATTCAGCGTATCTATCAGGTTCTCGCGATGCCGGAGTTATCGCTGCCGCAGTCTGACCAGCAGCCGCAAGAGGCGAGCATTACCTTTGAGCAGGTGAGCTTTCATTATCCGCAAGCGCGTACTGGCGCCGCGTTGCAGGAGGTGAGCTTTCATGTGCCTGCCGGGCAAATTGTGGCGCTGGTCGGGCCAAGCGGCGCCGGAAAAAGCACCGTGGCGCGCTTGCTGCTGCGTTACGCCGACCCGGACAAAGGCCATATCCGTATTGGCGGCGTGGATCTGCGTGATATGCAGACGGACACCCTGATGAAGCAACTCTCGTTTGTGTTTCAGGACAACTTCCTTTTTGCCGACACGATAGCCAATAACATTCGTCTGGGCGAGCCGGATACGCCGCTGGAGGCGGTTATAGCGGCGGCCAGAGTGGCGCAGGCCCATGATTTTATTAGCGCTCTGCCAGAAGGTTACAACACTCGAGTCGGGGAACGTGGGGTATTTCTCTCCGGCGGCCAGCGGCAGCGCATTACTATCGCCCGGGCGCTTTTGCAGGATCGCCCCATCCTGGTGCTCGATGAGGCGACGGCGTTTGCTGACCCGGAAAACGAAGCGGCGCTTATCAAGGCGCTCGCGGCGGCCATGCGTGGCCGGACGGTCATCATGGTCGCGCATCGTCTCTCAATGGTGACTCAGGCCGATGTGATATTGCTGTTTTCCGACGGACAGCTCAGGGAAATGGGGAACCATACGCAACTGTTGGCGCAGGGCGGCCTGTATCAACGGCTCTGGCAACACTATCAGCAGGCGCAGCATTGGGTGCCGGGTGGAACACAGGAAGAGGTGGTGGAAAATGAAAGACAATAATCCTGCGGATAACCTGGCCTGGCGCGTCATCTGGCGCCAGCTTATCTCCAGCGTTGGCAGTCAGGCCAGGATGCTGCGACGCAGTATGCTGGCGCTGTTGCTGGCGGCATTCATGCAGGGGATCGCCTTTGCCTGTCTTTATCCGATCATTGATGCGCTGTTACGGGGAGACGCGCCGCAACTTCTTAACTGGGCTATGGCCTTCAGCGTCGCCGCAATTGTGACGCTGGTGCTACGCTGGTATGGCCTGGGCTTTGAATACCGTGGTCATCTGGCGCAGGCCACCCATGAGTTGCGCCTGCGACTTGGCGAGCAGTTACGCCGCGTGCCGCTGGAGAAGCTCCAGCGCGGCAGGGCGGGTGAAATGAACGCCTTGCTGCTGGGCAGCGTGGATGAAAACCTCAATTATGTTATTGCGATAGCCAATATTTTGCTGCTCACCATTGTCACGCCGCTGACGGCGTCGCTGGCGACATTGTGGATAGACTGGCGGCTGGGGCTGGTGATGTTGCTGATCTTCCCTCTGCTGGTGCCGTTTTATTACTGGCGCCGCCCGGCGATGCGGCGACAAATGCAGACGCTGGGGGAAGCGCACCAGCGTCTGAGCGGCGATATCGTTGAATTTGCTCAGGGGATGATGGTATTGCGCACCTGCGGCAGCGATGCCGATAAAAGCCGGGCGCTGCTGGCGCATTTCAATGCGCTGGAAAACTTACAGACCCGCACTCACCGTCAGGGCGCTGGCGCGACGATGCTGATCGCCAGCGTCGTGGAGTTGGGCCTACAGGTGGTGGTGTTATCCGGGATCGTCTGGGTAGTGACGGGCACTCTGAACCTCGCCTTTTTGATTGCCGCCGTCGCGATGATTATGCGCTTCGCAGAACCGATGGCGATGTTTATCAGCTACACCTCGGTTGTGGAACTGATCGCCAGCGCCCTGCAACGGATTGAGCAGTTTATGGCGATAGCACCGCTTCCCGTCGCAGAGCAAAGCGAGATGCCGGAACGTTACGATATCCGCTTTGACAACGTCAGCTATCGCTACGAAGAAGGTGACGGCCACGCGCTTAATCATGTTTCTTTGACGTTCCCGGCAGCCAGTATGAGCGCGCTGGTGGGTGCCTCCGGCGCAGGCAAAACTACGGTCACCAAACTGTTAATGCGCTATGCCGATCCGCAGCAAGGGCAGATTTCTATTGGCGGCGTCGATATTCGCCGCCTGACGCCGGAACAGCTCAATAGCCTGATTTCTGTTGTTTTCCAGGATGTCTGGCTGTTTGATGACACGCTGCTGGCGAATATCCGTATCGCGCGCCCACAGGCGACGCGGCAGGAGGTAGAAGAGGCCGCCCGCGCGGCGCAGTGCCTTGAGTTTATTTCCCGTCTTCCGCAAGGCTGGCTGACGCCAATGGGAGAGATGGGCGGCCAGCTATCGGGCGGCGAGCGCCAGCGGATTTCCATTGCCAGAGCGTTATTGAAAAACGCGCCGGTCGTCATTCTCGATGAACCGACTGCCGCGCTGGATATTGAAAGCGAGCTGGCGGTGCAAAAAGCGATCGATAACCTGGTTCACAACCGGACGGTGATTATCATCGCTCACCGTTTATCCACCATCGCCGGGGCCGGAAACATTCTGGTGATGGAAGAGGGACAGGTGGTTGAGCAGGGTACTCATGCGCAATTGCTCTCACATCATGGACGTTATCAGGCGTTGTGGCAGGCGCAAATGGCCGCGCGCGTGTGGCGCGACGACGGGGGTTCCGCGTCTGGAGAGTGGGTGCATGAGTGATGTTCAGTCGAATGTGAAACCTCTGACGTTGACGACCGGGCGGGTGATTTTTGCTATTGCCGGCGTCTATGTGACGCAGAGTCTGGTATCGGCGCTGTCTATGCAGTCCTTACCCGCGCTGGTGCGCGCTGCTGGCGGTTCGCTGGCGCTTGCCGGTGCGACAACCCTGTTTATGCTGCCCTGGGCGCTGAAGTTTATTTGGGCGCCGTGGATCGAGCGCTGGCGGCTTCCGCCCGGTAGCCAGGAACGCCGTTCCCGCATGTTAATCCTGCGTGGTCAGGTCGCGCTAGCGGCGATCCTGACTATTGCCGCAGCGATTGGCTGGTTTGGGCGAGAAGGGGGATTCCCCGATACGCAAATCGTCGCGTTATTTGTTCTGTTTATGGTGGCAGGCACGGTCGCCTCCACCATTGATATCGCCAGCGACGGCTTTTGTGTCGATCAACTGACCCGCACGGGTTACGGCTGGGGAAACAGCGTGCAGGTCGGCGGCAGCTATCTGGGAATGATGTGCGGCGGCGGGGTGTTCCTGATGCTGTCGGCGGCATCCGGCTGGCCTGTCGCCATGCTGATGATGGCGGTGCTGATTATGGCGCTGTCACTCCCGCTGTGGCGCATTACGGAGCCGACGCGAACAGCGACTATCCCGCATGTTCCGGCGTTAGGTTATGCGCTAAGGAGGAAGCAGGCGCGCCTGGGCTTACTGCTGGTATTGATGCTGAATTCAGGCATGCGGTTTGTGCTGCCTCTTCTGGCACCGCTGTTGTTGGATCATGGGTTGAGCATGTCCGCATTGGGCGCGCTGTTCAGCGGCGGCAATATTGCAGCGGGCATAGCAGGAACGCTGGCCGGCGGATTGCTGATGAAATACACCTCACCCGGCAGAGCGCTGTTGACGGCTTATGGCGTCCAGGGGATCGCGCTGCTGGCGGTGGTGATGACGCTCATGATGGCGCCGGGTCATCTGCTGCTGCAGATTCTCCAGTGTCTGGTCATTGTCCAGTCCATTTCGCTGGCCTGCGCGCTGGTCTGTCTTTACGCCACGCTGATGTCGCTTTCATCGCCTTTGCAGGCCGGTGTCGACTTCACCCTCTTTCAATGTACTGACGCGGCAATCGCCATTCTGGCTGGCGTTATCGGTGGCGTTGTTGCTCAACATTTTGGCTATGCGGCCTGCTTCCTGTTTGCCGGGGCATTCACGTTGCTGGCGGCGTGGGTTGCTTATATCCGGCTGCATTCGGCAAGAGAACTGATGACAAGCGCAATTGATTGATCCGCGAATAACACAGAGAGGTAAGGGATGAAAATCAGTGAATTTCTACATCTGGCGTTACCAGAGGAACAATGGCTACCGACGATTTCTGGCGTTTTACGCCAGTTCGCAGAAGAAGAGTGTTATGTCTATGAGCGTCAACCCTGTTGGTATTTAGGCAAAGGGTGCCAGGCACGGCTGCACATTAATGCCGACGGAACGCAGGCGACATTTATTGATGATGCCGGGGAGCAAAAATGGGCGGTGGATTCCATTGCCGACTGCGCGCGTCGTTTTATGGCGCATCCTCAGGTGAAAGGACGTCGGGTATATGGACAGGTTGGGTTCAACTTTGCGGCGCATGCGCGGGGGATTGCCTTTAACGCCGGGGAGTGGCCGCTGCTGACGTTAACCGTTCCCCGTGAAGAACTTATTTTTGAAAAGGGAAATGTCACCGTTTATGCGGACTCCGCCGACGGGTGCCGACGTTTGTGCGAGTGGGTAAAAGAGGCCGGTACAACGACGCAGAACGCACCACTGGCGGTGGATACCGCCCTCAATGGTGAGGCATATAAACAACAGGTTGCGCGCGCCGTTGCGGAGATCCGCCGTGGCGAGTATGTCAAAGTGATTGTCTCGCGCGCCATTCCCCTGCCATCGCGGATTGATATGCCCGCCACGCTGTTATACGGGCGGCAGGCAAACACGCCTGTGCGCTCGTTTATGTTCCGTCAGGAAGGACGCGAAGCGCTGGGCTTTAGCCCGGAACTGGTGATGTCAGTGACGGGCAATAAAGTGGTCACTGAACCGCTTGCGGGCACCCGCGATCGCATGGGAAACCCGGAGCATAATAAGGCGAAAGAGGCAGAACTGCTGCACGACAGTAAAGAGGTGCTTGAGCATATCCTTTCTGTCAAAGAAGCTATTGCTGAACTGGAGGCCGTTTGCCAGCCGGGCAGCGTGGTGGTTGAAGATTTAATGTCGGTTCGCCAGCGCGGCAGCGTTCAGCATCTGGGGTCTGGCGTGAGCGGTCAGCTTGCGGAAAACAAGGATGCCTGGGATGCGTTTACCGTGCTGTTTCCGTCGATTACCGCCTCAGGTATCCCTAAAAATGCTGCTCTGAACGCGATTATGCAAATTGAGAAGACGCCGCGAGAGCTTTATTCCGGCGCAATCCTGCTGCTGGACGATACGCGCTTTGATGCGGCGCTAGTTCTGCGTTCCGTATTTCAGGATAGCCAGCGCTGCTGGATACAGGCGGGGGCGGGAATCATCGCGCAATCTACGCCGGAACGCGAACTGACAGAAACCCGGGAGAAATTAGCGAGCATTGCGCCCTATTTAATGGTGTAGGAGTAACTGTTTTCTAACCTCACAACCAGACTGTCCAAAGACAATTGAGTCGCTCTTTGATTCCTCTGTGACTCTATTGTCTTCTTTTGGGATAAAATAGGTGTTTTTCGTCATGAAGTTGATAAAAGTCTATATAGAACCACCTCTTGTGGAGGTGGTGGTAATTTGCCAGAGTGTGGGATTCGTTAGTATACTATGGGATAAACTTATTTTTACCAATTGTATAAGGCGGTGCATAAGATTCTCGGCATGCTTCCAGATAATCCGACCACCACTGCATCATCGTTTTGCGGGCTTCCAGGTGCTCTGCCTTATGAATATAAGCCATGCGCACGGTATTGCGCTCCTGATGACTCATCTGGCGTTCTACTGCGTCCTTTGCCCATAAACCCGATTCCATCAGCGCACTGCATGCCATTGCCCGGAAGCCGTGACCGCAGATATCCTTTTTCGTGTCGTAACCCATCACCCGCAGTGCCTTATTGACCGTGTTTTCACACATTGGCTTATACGGGTTATGGTCGCCGGGGAAGATCAGTTCATTATTACCGGTGATATCCTTAATCTGTTTCGGAATGGCGATGGACTGTTCTGAGAGGGGGACGATATGCGGCATTCGCATTTTTGCCCCGCGGCCGGAATAACGCACGCCAATAATGGGTTCTCGCGTCGCGGGTATCGTCCAGACTCGGTTTGTGAAATCAATCTCTGACCAGCGGGCGAAACGCAGTTCACTGGAGCGAATGAACACATGCAGCATCAGCAGAACGGCATGCCGGGTCAGTTCACGGCCCTGATGATATGCCCCAATACGTTCAAGCAGTTCAGGCAGCCGCTCCAGCGGCAGTGCAGGATAGTGCCGTCTGACAGGAGGTGTGGTCACGCCGCCAAGGTTTGCTGCAGGGTTCGTATCGATTAACTCCTGATGGACCGCATGGCGCATTATGTTACTCAGGTGCTGCCGTGTGCGGGACGCAACCTCCAGCAGACCTTTTTCCTCGATCCCTTTCAGCAGGTCAATGAAATGACGGGGTTTAAGTTCTGATACAGGTAGGTTCCCGATGACCGGAAAGATGTGATTGTTCAGGCTGGCAAGCAGACGGTCGGCGGTGTTCTGCGACCATTTCCTGTTACTTTTATGCCACGCCAGCGCCACGTTTTTAAAAACTTTCTCCGGTGTTCGTGAGCCACGTACAGCAGCCCGCTGCTGTACCGGGTTGATATTCAGCGCCAGCATTTTACGGATACCTTCACGTTGCTGTCGCGCATCAGACAGGGAGATGGCTGGATAGGCGCCCAGCGCAATGCGGGATTCTTTACCGCTAATACGGTATTTGAGATACCAGTGGCGGGAGCCACCCGGCTTGACCCGCAGATACAGACCGTGAGAATCGGAGACTTTAAAGGGTTTATCAGAAGGCTTGAGGGTGCGGATTTTTGCGTCGGTAAGGGATATATGGGGGTCACTCCATTATCGAACTAACCTGACCCCAGATTTGACCACCAATT
>ERZ1026988.118-NODE-118-length-39701-cov-6.273243_pt1 | contig 39701 bp, 32 predicted proteins | sample MGYA00519291_ERZ1026988 | MGnify/ENA primary metagenome ERZ1026988 (study PRJEB26926, sample SAMN06164795) | human gut metagenome | biome: ENVO:00009003; feature: ENVO:2100002; material: ENVO:00002003 | host: Homo sapiens | place: USA | collected 2012 ... | reverse complement strand
GGAGATGTGTATAAGAGACAGGAGTGCAGCAGCCGAGGGACCTGTCAGCACCGACAGACTTTCAATATCTTCAGGGTTGAAGCTGGCAATACCTTCACTCGACGTGCGTCCTGCGCCGAAGCCCGTACCGTCGCCTGTGCGGTCGGCCTGATTGCCCATGGGCACACCATCAATTACATACAGCACGTTGTTGTCTCCCTTGATAGACTTGTTTCCACGCATCACGACGCGGGTACCTCCACCCACACCCGAAGCACTGCGCTGAATGCTCACACCGGCTACTTTTCCGTTCAGGCTGTTCACGAAGTTGGCATCCTTTACCTTTGTCAGCACATCATTCTTCACCTCCTGCACATTGTAGCTCAAAGCCTTCTGTGAGCGCTTGATACCCAATGCCGCTACCACCACCTCATCCAGTTGTTCGGTATCTTCCTTCATGACCAGAACACCCAGTGTTTCCTTGGCGGAAACCGTCAGGTTCTGATATCCCACGTAAGAAATTTCAAGCGTGGCCCCTTCGCCTGCTGACATGGTGAAGTTTCCGTCTATGTCGGTAATCGTACCGTTTCCGGTACCCTTTTCCAGCACGCTTACCCCTACCAGAGGTTCTCCGTTGCCGTCAACGACTGTTCCACTCACTGTGATTTTGTTTGCTTGCGCCGACACCTGTACGGGAGACGCACTGGCTCCTCGCGGAAGGTTGGCATAGGCCGCATTTCCTCCCTGACTTATCAGCAAAAGGAATAGCAGCTGAGTAGCTCTTTCTATTTTCATAGATGATTTAAGATTTTGTTGGACAATTAAGTTTAGTTATCGCGGTTTAGTGGTATCCTGAGGAAGGGAATTCCCCTCCTCAGGTACCGGTTAAAAAAAGTCTAGTTTGGCTTTTGTTAAAAAATGGGTGTAACATTCCTGCACAGGTACTTCCCTGAACTGTAAAAACAGTCTGCGGGCCGCATCTGGCCTTCTTGTCAGTTGTATTCTTCGATTTTAGAAGAACGCTTTTCTTTCTCTACCCTTTTAAATAATGATATTCAGGCTCGCTTATTATCGGCCTAACGAAGTGATTTTTTTCTGTAGTTTAGCTTAAGCTCGTTCTGTTTGTGTCTGTAAAAACAAGGTCGGTAGTTTTATTGGGGTGCAAATATATGCATTTTTTATAAACTTACAAACATTTATAAAAGAAAAAGAGAAAACCAACGATATTTTCACCGCTTGATTTTCTCTTATTTTCCGTGATTCCGCTGCGATTCGAACGCAGGACCCACGCCTTAGAAGGGCGTTGCTCTATCCAGCTGAGCTACGGAACCATCCTTAATTTTGCGGTGCAAAGGTATTACTTTCTTTTGGATTATACAAATTTATAGGATTCTTTTTTTATTGACAACTGCAAGAAAATTACCCAGCCGACAACAAAAAGAGACGCTAAGCAACAGATTATGCGGTTCTTCCACCCTGCGCCAGCGTCCCTTTCCGAATTATTTACAAGGTGTTACACCGGTCTTTTCAAAATCCGGCTGCACCCTTCCTCCGTTATTTCAATCCTCGGTTATCAAGCAACGGATCAATGCTCGGTTTGCGTCCGCGGAAGTTTTCATACATCACCATTCCTTCATCGATTCCGCCCGGAGCCAATACATAAGTACGGAACTTCGCAGCTACCTCTTTATTAAACAGGTCGCCGGTTTCCTTGAAGGCCTGGAAAGCATCGCAGTCGAGTACTTCTGCCCATACATAGCTGTAATAACCTGCCGTATAGCCTCCTTCCATCGTATGCGAGAAGTAAGTAGAACGGTAACGAGGAGGAATCTGACGCAGCAGTTTGCGGTCTGTCATTGCTTTTGCCTCAAATTTCTCTACATCGAAACCGGCAGGCATTTCTTTCAGCACATGGTAATCCATATCAAGTAAAGAAGCAGCCAGGTATTCAGCCGTAGCAAATCCCTGTCCGTATTTTCCGCTCTTCACGATTTTATCTACCAGGTTCTGCGGCATCACTTCACCAGTAGCATAATGCTTTGCATACACTTTCAGTACTTCCGGTTCGAAAGTCCAATGCTCCATAATCTGAGAAGGCAATTCAACGAAGTCACGGGGAACACCCGATACACCATAATAATGTACATCGGCAAAGAGCGCATTCAAGGCATGCCCGAATTCATGGAATACCGTGCGAGCCTCATCTGCATTCAGCAAAGCCGGCTGACCTTCTACTGGTTTGCTGAAATTAAACACTGTAGTCACTACCGGAGCTACACGCTTGCCGTCTTTATAAGTCTGGTCACGGTATCCGCCACACCAGGCACCTCCACTCTTTTCCGGACGGGTAAAGAAGTCCATATACAACACGCCCAAAGAGGTACCATCTTGCTCCTTACACTCAAACACCTGTGCGTCGGGGTCAGGAAGCGGCATATCTTTCAGTTCGGTAAAGGTGATACCATATAATTTATTAGCCACATAAAAGGCTCCTTCACGCACATGGTTCAGTTCCAGGTACGGACGCACTTCATTTTCATCGAAATGGAATTTGGCTTTTTTCGCTTTTTCAAAGTAATAACGCCAGTCCCAGCCTTCTACTTCAAAGTTTCCGCCTTCCTTTTTCACTTCGGCACGGATATCCACCAGTTCCTCCTGTGCCTTTTTCAAAGCCGGAGTCCAGATCTGACTCAGCAAGTCGTACACATTGTTCTCATTCTTCGCCATGTTTTCTTCCAGCACGTAGGCAGCATAATCTTCATAGCCCAACAATTTCGCTTTTTCCAGGCGGACAGCAACCAGTTTCTTGATAACCTCTTTGTTATCATTTGCATTGCCGTTATTTCCACGGTTAATGTAAGCCTTGAAAATCTGTTCACGCAGCGAGCGATTATCGGCATACTGCAAGAAAGGCATTACCGAAGGATTATGCAAGGTGAACACCCACTTTCCGTCCATACCTTCTTCTTTTGCCGTAGCCGCAGCAACTGCCACCAGCCCCTCGGGCAGTCCGGCCAGGTCTTCCTTCTTATCCACCACCAACTTGAACGCATTGGTTTCTTTCAGCAGATTCTGTCCGAAAGTAAGCTGCAAGGTAGCAATCTGCTCATTCAACTTCCGCAGCTGTTCCTGCTTCTCGGCATCCAGTCCGGAGCCCGAACGGATAAATCCCTTATAGGTGTTTTCAAGCAGTTTAGCCTGCTCTTTGTCCAAGTTCAGTTGCTCCCGGTTATCATACACAGCCTTCACCCGTGTAAACAACTCTGGATTCATATTGATATCATCCGAATGTTTTGACAGCAACGGATACAGTTCCTGTTCCAAGGCCTGAATGGTATCATTCGTATTCACACTTGACTGCCCGCTGAAAGCATAAAGCACCTTCGTAAGCAGAGCTCCGCTCCGGTCGAGTGCAGCAATGGTATTTTCAAAATTGGCTTCCTCCTGATTATTTATAATTGCCTGGATTTCGGCCATCTGTTCTTCCATTCCTTTGAGCAAAGCAGGTTTATAATGCGATGCATGAATCTGCTCGAAAGGAGGAACTCCGAACGGAGTGGCATACTCGGTAAAGAAAGGATTCATCACTTCCTCTCCACCATTCTTTGAAGAGCTGCAAGCCCCTAAAACAACTGCCAGTCCGGCAGCCAAGAGTGTCTTTTTCATCGGTCTAAACTAAAATTAAATGTTTTAACAACAAAGGTACAGACTTATTGCAAACGGCGTGAGTTTTTTATCTTTTTTAAGAATTTGTTTTGGATTTTCTTGTTGATAGTTCAAACAAAAATCATCAGGAAAAACGACGCGGATACCGGAAAAGAATGGCAAACAAAGCCATACCTCCCAAGAGCATCGGATAATAAAGGTAACCGATAATGCTGATCGGAGAGAGCCCTGCCAGTTCGGAGGCAATCAGCAGCTGAGCTCCGTAAGGAATGAGTCCCTGCACCACACACGAAAAGGTATCCAAGATACTTGCACTTTTGCGGCGGTCTACCCGGTACTGTTCAGCAATGTTCGCAGCCAGCGGACCTACCGTTATAATTGCGATGGTATTATTTGCGGTACACACATTAGCAAGACTGACCAAGGCAGCAATGCTCAGCTCGGCACCCCGCTTACCTCCCACCCGCTTGGTGAGACTATGAAGAATGTAATCCACCCCTCCGTTAAAGCGAATCAGCTCCAGCATCCCTCCAGCCATCAGGGTAATGATAATCAGCTCGCCCATCCCCACAATACCGGTTCCCATAGAGCCGAACCAGCCGAAGAAGTCGAAATTGCCATACAGCATTCCGATTACTCCGGTAGAAAGAATACCGAGCAGTAACACCAGCACCACGTTCACACCGGAAATCGCCGTTCCAAGCACCACAATATATGGGAGCACCTTTCCCCACTCTACGGTCTGCACTTCCTGAGCTACCTCGATCTGCATACCACAGAAAATATAATAAGCCAGCACCAGCAGTGCTGCCGGAAGAGCAATCATGAAATTCACACGGAACTTGTCACGCATGACGCAACCCTGGGTACGGGTTGATGCAATGGTGGTATCGGAAATAAACGAAAGATTGTCGCCGAAGAAAGCGCCTCCCACCACTACAGCCGTCATGAAAGGCAGGCTGACATCAGTTTTCGAGGCAATACCGGCAGCCACGGGCACAAGGGTAACAATGGTCCCCACCGAGGTTCCTACCGACAGCGAGATGAAGCAGGAAGCCAGAAAGATTCCTGCCAGCAACAGGTTGTCGGGCAATAACTGCATGGCGAGGTTAACGGTCGCGGTAATTGCCCCCATCGCCTCAGCCGACTTGGCAAAAGCTCCGGCAAGGATAAAAATCCAAATCATCAGCATGATGTTCTTGTTGGCTGCTCCCGATGAATATTGCAAGATGCGGTCGTTCAAGCTTAATCCCTTGGTAATAGCTACCGCATAAATCGACGAAACCATGAAAGCCACCGTGATAGGTACTTTATAGAAATCGTTCACCAGGATAGAAGTTACCAGATAAAGGCAGAGAAAAACCACCAGAGGAGTCAGTGCCCACGCACTGGGCTTGTTTACAATAGGAGTCAGCTTGTTCAAGTTCATATAGTTTTTGTCACCGTTGTTTGTTTCGGGCTGCAAAGATACAATAAAATTTTCATCTGTCCACATGAATTGCAGCAAACTAGCAGATACAGATCGGCTGAAAGGTATTACAAGCCAAAGCAAAAACAGGATGTTATCATTCAGATTCTCCAATTAAATACTTACATTTGCAGGAGTGTCAAAACATTAAATCCAGTGCTTATGAATGAAGAGAATGAATTCTACGAAGAATACACTGACGACCCTACAGCATGCAATGACTACGAAGCCTATGATAACGGGAACGAAAACATCTATGATGACGGCTATGAAGAAGGATATGAGAGTGGTTGTGAGGAGGACTGCGAACACGTAGCTGAAGAACACCGGAACAAGCATACAGACTCCCTTTCTTCAAACTCCGGTCTGCATCACAACATCTATGGCACGGCAGGCTTGGCGGCAGGATATGCGGCTACCCGAAAAACGGGAACTTTTCATCGACCGCCCGACAAGCGAAAACCGCGGATACTCGTCAATCCATCGTACACAAGGTATCCGGAATCGGAAGAAAGCAAAGTGGGAACGTGCATAAAGTATGGCTGCGGAACCATCATTCTCCTTGTCCTTATCGTCTTGCTATTTTCCTGCTGAGGTTAATACTATTCACCCCGCTGTTCTTATTACCGGGAGCTTCTAGTCGGAAGAAATGTGTGAACTGCATCAGACAAGTAAAGCCGCCTGAAATAAATAAAAGAGCAGAGGAAGAAGCAACCGAAAGATTGCCCTGTCTCTACTCTTCTTATTGCCTTTCCTTTAAAAAGTAATAGCCACAAACAGCCTCTACTTCTTTTTCCTGCCCATCAGGATGGAAAAGAAAATGGTACATCCCAATGAGAGTGCAGCAGCCCACCACCATGCCATGTATTGATCTGCCAAAAACAGAACCCAAATGCATAACCATAAATCGATTCCATTCCATAGTTTGGGATGCGCATTGAAATAAGCACGGAGCCGCTTGTGAAACAAACCGATAATTTCCAGAAGCAAGAGCAGCAGCGTTACTACCCACAACAGCCACAGCCTGGATGGATTTAAATCAATCATAAGCTCCTCCTTTCTTTTATTGGTTCATTTTCCTCTCTTTAAGGAGCGAAGAAGTGGAAAGATTATCTCCTATATTGCCTTCACTATCAATTCAAGACACTGATTGTTATCCTGACAAGACAATGACAAATGACCATTTATGCTCTTCACCCGTTCTTGTATCGTAACCAAGCCGATACCGTTACCGGTTAAGGGAATTACCTGAAACGGTTTTCCGTCATTTACAATTTTCAGCGTCAACTGATTTTTTTCGAGAAGAAGACAGATATCCACCCGGCTCGCCTGCGCATATTTCCATACATTGGAAAGCCATTCCTGCAAAATGCGATAAACCTCATAGGATACAGCTTCGGACAAAGACTCCCAATGGGCATTTTCATTGGAATGAAAGGATACTTGAACAGATTCTTTAAAAGGTATGCGCTCCAAATAAGCCTTCACTGTCTGCTGCAAAGTAAGATATTGAAACTGGGGAGGCATCAGTTCATGCGAGATAGAGCGGACATCAGCACGGACATTTTCCAATAAATGCAGCACTTCCCGCTTAGAGACCTCATCCGGAGGAAGAACAGACAACTGCATACCTATACCTAATAAATCATTACAAACGCCGTCATGCAAATCTTTAGCCAAACGCCCTCGTTCGCGTTCCAACCCGTCGATGTAGCTTTTAGCAACTTTCAACTCTTCTGCTTTCTTCAACTGATTTCTACGCACCCATCCGTAAATCAGCACAACCAGCAAAAGGAAAACAACAATGATTGAAAACATACCCCACTGCAGCATACGAGCTTTATTTTCCAATTGCTCTTGACGCAAACGAGCTATTTCCATTTCTTTCTCTTGAGTCTTATATTTCACTGTCCACTCAGACAACTGTGCGTCAAGTTCAACTTGTTTTAAGCTATCAGTCTGTGCATGTGCTATTTCATAATACCTTGTTGCCTTTTCAAATTCCTTCAAAGCCACATAATTCTGGGCCAAATGATAATAAATCACCGCCTGCGGAACTTGCACGTTAGTCACCTCTTCACTCAGCAGTTTTTGCTGCACAGCAATGCTTTCCCGATAGTGACCCAAGTAGCTCAACAGCTGGTATTGTGTCTGCAAAAAGCCTTGCACCTCCGTATTGATGACAGGCAAACGTTCAGCCAGGCAAGTGGCCTCTGCCAAATAAGCAGTAACCGAATCCCGCTGATTCATCTTCTGATACTGCGTCAGCAGATAGGTCATGCTTTTCAAAATGATTCGAGGCTTCTGCTCTTTTTTTGCTTTCTCCAGAACCTGCTTCAGATAGTTCACCGCCTCCGTATGCTTATTCAGACGGCCCATAATACCCCCTGCGGTAGCTCCTGCATACATCACCATATCCATATCTTGACATTGAGCGGATTGTTTCATCGCCTCTTGGATGTAATACACTCCCTCTTCCAAACGATGGGTATTGGCATACAAAATGGCGATATTGGTTAATATGAATATCTTCTCATCGGGCTTATTCTCCGATTCCAGCAACTCCAATGCCCGTTTATAACAAGTTAAAGCAGAATCTGGTTTGGAACAACGTCGATAAAGCACACCTAATGAGCCTAATATAGTGGTGTGATATTCAACATCTGCATGCAAGCGCTCGACTTCTTTTTGAGCATACAGATACTTGCCTATTGCTGTCTCTAAATCTCCGTGTGCAAAATAAGTATCAGCTATATTTATCAATAGCGTGCTATACAACGAAACTCGGTGCGGTGAAGATATAGACATACCAGACGAACGAATCTCTTCCAGTCCTTTTTTATTGTAATAACGAGCACTATCAAAATTTCGATAAGCATAATACTCTCCAAAATGGCAATATGCTGCTGCTATACTATCTGAATTGGCAGTAAACAGAGCACGCTTTAGGCATTGTCGGCAGGAATCCAAACTCATTTCTTGGGCCATAGCTACCCCAACAGAGATCCAACAGAGTAAGATAATAAAATAGCGTGTTTTCATTTCGGGCAATAGTATTACTGTATTAGGTATTTTTCATTATCAATAGACCCCAGAGGCATACTTGCGGAATTCGTATCCCAAATTCTACTGCTGTAAAGATATAAAATTTTATCAGTAAATAGCCAACAAAAGACAAAGAAGTTGTTAAAAGAATAGTAGAAAAAATGGGTAAGCATGATTTTACAGCAAGCGGGGTTGCACCCTTACGATAGTAATTTGTCAACCCCTTGCCATTGTATATCAATGTGTTTGCGTATCTTTCCATCACTTGAATTGATTGAATCATCTACCTCCAACTACTACTCATAAATCCAAAGAAACTCTTTCGTCTCCCTAAAGTAATAGGCACGAACATTCACAGCCTCACCCTGCTGGAAGAATTCTTTTAGTTTTTTATCTGAAAGTTTTTGAAGGTCGATTACCTCTACCCCATCTGCATCCCTTTTCATCGGACAATCCGGATAAATAGCTTTATACTGATTTACATCATATTGAACGAGTTGACCATCCCAAGGCAACCAAGCGTGTTGGAAGAAATGAATGTGGTCACCCTCTATCGTACCAACATAGAAGTCCGTACAACTTGCCATTTCATCTTCCGAATAGTAAACAACCTTGCCTTTGTAATCACCAGACGAACGCTGCAAGGCATGCGTGCTCATCCAGGGCACTTGTTCCAAACCAACTTCCACACTCGCAGGGTAGCTTACCTTGAAAAACTTCTTGAGCGCATAAGCTTTTGTACCCGACACACGCACCTGATACCACTCACCCGATTCGCCGACGCACTCCACCATACTGCCTTGCGACAGCTGGTAAGAATATTCATCGGATGAAGGAGAGGCATTGAAATACAATTTTCCACTGCAACTGGGTTCAGCAAACAGACGGGCTGAACTGGCTGAGGGTGATTGCCGTAAATTGACTTCATTGCCCGTGCACAGTACAAACTGCTTCGTATCCTGCTTGCCCACGGCAACCACCGGAGTATCATCTTCCGACATCGTGTAACCAATGGGTGATACGTATATCAAACCCAACACCACACTTACAGCAATGAGCAGATAGAAGCGATAGTTACATAGTTTCATGGACAACCTAAATTTGTAAATCATCCAAGCTCGGAATTTCCATATTTTTGGAAGCTTCCATCTCGGCCTGCACCTCCGCCATCGGTTTGCTGATAGTGGCACATTGCGTAAAGTCGATTCCATTTACATCTGCAAGATCGGCAGCTACATCCTTAGGCAAACCTTCATCGGTAAAAGTCTGTTTATAAGCCTCCAATACAGCCTTCAACTGTTTGATATCTTTATTGATAGAGCGGATTGTCTTCATATTTTCTACTGAAGAAAGCAAACCTGCAGCTGTACCGACGCCCACTCCTATCAGAACATCTTTCTTTTTTCCTCCGGCCCATAAACCGCCTATAGCACCTAAAGCGGCTCCCCCTCCTACCTTGGCTAAGATTTTTGCGTAGGCTTTGGTACGATTATCCACCATCTGCTCTACCACACCTGGATCATATACCTTATTATTCTCATCTACCACGCGATAAGAATAACGCACGGTGCCATCCGCATTCAACGAGTCACCCGCCTCATTGTACACAGTCACACGCTTTACCTCAAATTTCATAGGAGACAGCAAAATAGAATCATTCTTACTCAATGCCACTTTTGCTGTGTCTGCAGGTGCATTTGCAGATTCTGTACCCAATGTCTTGCCGACCTTATCTACAGCTTTCGACATCTTCTTAAAAAAACTCTGTGCAGACGCATCTGTACTTACAACCAATAGCAGCATCACAGCAGCTAGCAATTTTACAATTTTCTTCATGTTTTTTACGATTAGAATTTTTAAATATAAATATGAATTAGAAGTATCTGTTAGTACGTCGATACATTTTCAGCCGGAACTGCCTTTCAAGGTAAGTACCAGTAGCCTGTCGCATCAAATCATCTAAAGACCGATAAACCATCTTGATATTTTCCGTTCCGATGGGGCAAAAAACAAAGCCATGAGGCAACTGTTTACGGTCGAGTTCCACCAAACTACGTCCTTGTTCATCGGTCAGTCCCACCTGCCGGAAGTTGGAAGCAGCCTTATCCAAGAGCTTTTTAAATTTCTTGACCGATGCAAGGACTACAGGTGAAAGAACTTCAGTTCCATAATAAGCCCAAATCTCTACATCAGGCAAAACATCACCCTCTGCAATGGTGCGCCATTCCACAATTGTAAAACCAATAGACAAAGGCATATCTGCCAGAAGTTTGTCCAGGCTCTCAATGCGCGATGCATAAAAGTTATGCGGATTGTAGCTGTTGACTGCCTCTAGATAGCCAATTCCAGCCGAAGCATACTTAGCCACGACATTTTTTGTGGCATTCCCATTTTCTTTCATTTCCAAAATCTTACTGATGGAAAAAGCAGCCCCCTTTTCGTACTTGAGGCAAGAGTCACATTCGGCAATGTACCTCTCTACAATCGGCTTCATCTGAGGCACCACATCTTCCTTTGTAGAAAGGGCATTGACGTAGGATTCTCTGGCTGCCGCATATTTGCGCTGGTCGAACAAACGTGCCCCTTCGTCCATGTAACGGCTACATTCGGTCTTAGGTATCTCCACAACGAGCGGCAATACGGCATAACACTTCTTGGAATTCGGTCCCAAATCACTGATATCCAACGCCAGCCGACTGGTATTATCGGCAAAAATCTCAAGTGTAGAAAGTCGGCCAAACTCCGCTTCAGCTTGCTCCCGCCAAAACGTCACCGAATCGTGACGTTCAAATTCTGCATCCGTAGCTAAATCCTCATTAATTCTTTTTGTCAGCAAGTCGTATTCCTGATTGAGTTTCAGCAACCGCTCTTTGAGCGAAAGTAAGGGCTTCACCGGAAACACCACCGACACAAGCGTCACATTCGGATCGTTCGGATTGGCCTTCCGCGTAACTTTAGCCTGCAAATTCGGTGAACAATTTACCTTAAAGTTCACCAGATTAGAAGTAAACTCCACTTCCGCAGCGGTTTTGTCCATCACCGTTTCGTTTCCTCTCGACTGATTCTCCATGCGGATGGGAATAAGTTCCTCTATGCGATAGGCCACCATATAATCCGGCTTCAGGTTCGCCACGAATTCAGTTTTATAGACATCTCCCATTTTGTTCACTTCCACCTTCACCTGATGGGTGTCGTCTGCATCCACCAGCACACGATATTCATACAGTCCTTCGGCATTGGCAGCCGTAGGACGAATCACCTCCAACTCTTTACTGGCATTCACCACATTAACCACCAGTTTCTTGTGTTTCGACAAGAGTAGCAAACCATACCGACCACCTAAATTTTCGATGCGGTCGGCATCCAATTCACGGCTATGAGTTACGCACACGGTTTGAGCCATGATAGGGAATAAAAATCCCCACAATAACAAAAATAATCCTATATGTCTCATACGCAATCTGCATTTATATTACCAAACAGGTTAAGGTTATAGATCAAATCCAGCCAAGGTGGATATATCCTCATCCGGTTTCTGCCGCTGCCCGTTGACATACTCCGGCTGCCAGGTACGCACATGAATGATGGGATCTCTCCCGTCTTCCGGGAATTCCCACAACAAAAACAGATAACCTTCATCACTATAAGTGCTCGATTTCCACTCCTGCCGAAGACGAACACCGAATTTGGTGGGGTCTTTCTTCGATTGTGTAATACCAGCACATCCTCCGTCTTCACCATTCTCACCAATCTGACTAAACTTAACATCAATCCATTTATTCCGACGGAATGCTTTCTTCAGATTGACAATATACTGCTGCTTAGTCTGTTTAGTATATATGCCCTTCTTTTGGGGAAGAGATTTCACGTCTCCTTGTCGAGACGTTGCTGACACCACTTTGCCGGTGATAATCAAAGCGTCCTCACTGAACATATTTTCAATTGTCTCAATATCCTTCTGATTGTATGCCGTGCGGAAACGTTCCACATATTGCAAAATAATCATTTGTTTCTCCTTGCTAGCCACATCCCCACAGCGGTTCATACTTTCTGACATCTGCGCATCCAAGGCAAAACGGAAATCGGTGAGGTTGCCTCCTGCATCAAATTCCACCACAGCCTCCTGATACGTGCCTAAGCCAAACTCTTCACCTTCGGGTGTGATAATCAAAGGGATATGACTCACCATCATTGTTCCGTCTTTAAAGACCCATACCCGTTCCACCACCTCTTCATCATCGCAGTAAAAAGGAGTCACCGCCCACAGGCGCAAAAGAGACTTCAAGGAAAAATCATCCATCGGCAATCCCTTCGTAGTAAGAATCGTCTTGGCTGCCTGTGCCCGGTTGATTTCAGAAAGAACCAAGCCCAGATTACGTTCAGCTGCCGACAATGCCGCCGACCGGTCCATTCCCTCATCGGTCAGCAATGTAACCGAAACTGCAGCATTCAACTGCACACTCAACATGCAGCTAAGCAGTAGCATCCAAACCACTGCTAATTTCTTTTTCAATTTATTCATTGTCTGTCTTTTAAATACATTATTCATATACTTCAACTCCAAGAGCCCCATGCCCGCTGTAGTTAGACACCGCATCCACCTTGCCTGTTGCCACATTCCGCCGTTCACTCCCCGGAGTCAATATGGCCACCACCTTACCCGCCTTATTGTAGATTACGAGATAACAAGCTTCCGGATTATCCAACTGTGCATAGCGTGCATAGTTTTTCACCTGTCCTACCGCTTTCATTTCCTTCAGTTCATCTGCCATTTCAAAATAGTCGGTATACCGCACCAACGTCTGAATGCAAGAAGGTACTCGCACCAGAGCTGCTGCGGATGGAGAGACATGTTCCACTTTCGACGCCTCAACTACCTTTGCCTTGGTATTACTAATAATTTCCAGATTATTGACAGGGATAATATCACTCTTCTTCACGTAGATGAATGAGCGAATCATATTACCGCGCGGAAGTGAAAGCGTATTGCACAACGATTTAATATTGTTCACCGCAAGATCTTCACTCTTTTGAAATTTCTTTTTCTTGGCAGCCCATAAATTGATTTCTTCATATAGAATTTCCTCAGCTAAAGCATGTGCCTCCTCTTCGGTAGCTGCCGTAGCCTCACCATAGATATAAAGTGAATTCTTCTTGATGCTATTCAGTTTTTTCTTTATATCATCGTTGTTGTCGGCTTCAAGCATAGCCAAAGGCAAGCAAGCCAACAAGCAGATTAATAGTGTTCGTAGTTTCATATCCGATTAGTTGTTTAAGTCTTGTGTGAAAAATTTTTCATCTACATTTTGCAAAGGAATATACGTATAGAGCGTACCGGAGATAGGGACGTTTGCTTCTTGAAACACCCGAAGGGGCACATTGACACTCAGCACGTGATTGTAGGCCATGGCTCGGTTTACAGCAAACACCGTAGCAGAGATGGCTGTATCGGTCTTCTGTTTGATACCCACATACAATTCACATCCTTCCATGTGACACAGACCGACAAACTGCTGCAGACTTATTCCATCAAGATGCTGCTTCTTGTTGCCATAGCAGTCTATTGTTAGCTTCAACGGCACAATCGTAGGAAACTGTCCGGTGAGCAAGAGGTTTCTGACCGAAGGAATCGGAAGCACCGTACTTGAAAAAAGCATCCGTTTCCCTTTTTTCTGAACCAACATTACATCACTCCGAATTTGGCCGTTCAGATAAATGCCCTGATTGGCCATGAGCAGACCATCCGGAGCATTGGTCGTATAGACAACTGGACCTGGATCTTTAGATACAAACTGCTTTTTCCCAAACAGTTTTTTTTCCAACGCATCATGCAGCACCATAGCACTCAGAGAAACGACAGGAACATCATTCCAATTGATAAGCATATCCTCTTGAGTCAACGGAACAATCCGCTGCACATCACGCTCAAACATTTTTTCCAGTTCGATGGCATTGGCGCCCGAAATAAGTTGAAAATCGGCAGGAAAAGAAAGTGTAAGTATTGTCTTTTCATCCAGCGTCCACTTGATGCGGAACATACGAAGTTGTCGCTGGTCAATGGTCACAGGTGTACGAGGAGATATGTCATCCAACATAGAGAGCGAACCTTCCACACAGGTTACCTTGTCGGTAATCCGAAGCCGTTGCCGCAACTCCTCATCTTTACCCAATGTAAGTTCCAAAGCATATCTTTCGGCAAAATCGAGCACAGTTTGATACTCATAATGCGTATACATGCGTTCATCAAACAAACAATATCCGATATGAGTCACATCTCCAAATGCATTCGTCCTCACCCGTAACGACCGCTGCTTGAATGTCCAAATACCAGCATATTCCTTCTCGGGTTGCAACGTATCGGGCAACTGAACACCCACAGCCTGAGCAATACACTTTAACCGCTGAGTGTAGAATGACGGGGAGGCATACGCTATACAGACGTATGCCACCATCATCCAAAAGAAATACAACCTTCGTGCCATCATGGTTTCACAGCCGTTTGATTGCCGTTATGTTTCCAATATCCCAAACTGCTGATGCGTCCGTCTCGAAAGTCGCCTTCAAACTCATCACCGGGTTGGGCCACAAAATCCTTAGAATCTACAATTTTACGAGTTGTTTTGTAAGTAATAACACCATGACCATGTGGCTTGCCATTCTTCAAGTCGCCTACATAAATACCATATCCTAAATCCACCTTACCATGACCATCAAGAGGAGGATTTTGTCCCCCATTACCCGAAGTTTCCGACTCACCTGTTACCTTACACGCACACACATCGCTCACCGCTGCATTATCAGCCAAAGAAACGGTAATCTGTGCCTCTCCATTACCCACAGCAGTGACTTGCCCCTGATTATCGACTATAGCCACCTGCTCATTGGAGGATCTCCACACAAACGTACCCTCAGCACCCTGCGGTGCTACCGTCATGGTCAACTGCTCAGCCTCGCCCTTCTTCAGCGTAACCTGATCAGTCACGTCTATTTTTTCCACGAGTGGAACGGGTGGTGGAAGTGGAGGAAGTGTTTCACCATTACCGCCCAAGAAGGCGATAACCCCTCCTGCAATGGCCAATAGACCTGCACCAAGGCCCATCATAGGTCCATATTTTTGCATAAACGTCTTTTTATTAGAACGATGAGGGTTTATGGGTGTTTCATCTTCTTTTTTATCTTTATTTACCTGACCGACAGCATCTACCAACTTCTGACCACATTCCGAACAGACAAAATTCATGCTATCTGCTTCTTGAATTTCTCTTTTCAAAGCCTTGGAACAAGGCTTACCTACATTAACACATTTTCCTGTTTTCAGCATCTTATCAGTTATTTAGTTCATTCAACATACCTTTCACTATCTCTTTCATTTCAATGAATTCTTCACTACGCTTGTTTCCACCACAGAGCGGAAGAATAACATCAAAGAGATAATTTTCCAATTTCTCAGCCATCGCCTTCTTAGCAGCTGCTGTCTTCGTTATTTCTTCGTAAGCCTGTTCGATGTGGTTGGTCAGTTTCTGACGCAAACGGGCATCTGCCCCCAACAACTCAATGGTCTTCAGAAAGTCTTTACCAATGACGTAGATGACCTCATCCATGCGGGTGCCTACATTGATTTCCCACTGCATATCACCTGTATCTGGATTTTCACCTTGCGAAATCACACCCGGTGTATTGTATGCCTTCAAGACCAACGTAATCACTTGTCCTCTGACTGCGACAGCACTTGCTTCAAACAAAGAAGGAAGCACTCTTTCGGTCAGTGTTTCCGTGTGAAGCAAGAGTTTATTTACCCTGCTTCTAGGATTATGAGGAGATACCATGCTATCGTACTGCTCTTTCAAGAAGTTGATATTCTGCACGAAACGCAACGGATAGCCACTGTAAATCATAATGATGACAATCTGGTTTTCTTTTGCATTGGTAGTCACACTATTGGGTGTAATCAAATTACCCTCAAACATACCGGTGAGATGCTTGATGAATTTATCGCGGAAATTGGCCGGATCGTTATATTCTGGAATACAAATCTGTACACCCTGCCCCATGGTAGTCACAGTGCCATCCCCTGTTACCTTACCAAACTCTCCTTGATTGAATTGCAAGAACGCACGACACGATTTCACCAAATCGGCCAGGTACGCATCCAGCAGTTGGTCGGTAGGGAATTCCTGTTTTAGACGTTCCAAGATATTCACACCTAGCAATTTATTGGTCGCATCTTGATCGGCCACTTCTTTCAGTTTTTGGTCGATAAGCTCCAGACTCTGCATCGCAACAAAACGAATAAGTCCTTCGGTGTTTTCAACCAAGTCCTCACCCTCGAGACCTACAGCACCACCCATTAACTCATACAGCGTACCGAAGCTGGCCGCTTTACCCGACTGAGCCACGATTTCCTTGAATCGGTCCATAACAGAATTGCGGAGTTTTGTCTGCAACGTTTCATCCTGAAGCAACACTCTGTCCACAATGCCACGCACCTGTTCCGAATTACCCCGTTTGTCAATCACCTCCACTTCATTGGCAGCATATTCACTTCTCAACTGACAAGCCGCTTCAGCTTGAGCTGCAGCTGTAATTTCAGCTTGATGGAAGAAATTATCCAAACGAACTACCCAGCGGTACATTTCATTCAAACGAGAAATAATTTCAGCCAACAATACTTCTGCATAAGCATATGCCTCCAACTGCGTTCTCAATCCATATGTTACTGCCTTAGCAGAGGTATATTGTTGGAACTTTTCTTTCGCTGTCTTGAAAAGTAAATTGCGGAAAAAACCAACATCTTCTAATTCCTCCTTCAATGCTTCCGCTTCAGCTTCACGACCTGCCAGTTCATTCCGTAAGTTCATCATTCCCTCACTGATTTTAGGCAAGCGAGCGCGGGAGTCTCTTTCCAGTTCATACAAATAAAGACGGATTTTCTGTAGTGACATCGGCTTCTTATCGTGTAGACCTGTAATCCACTCACCAAACAGTTTATCTTCAATATGCTTAACAATAACAGATGCATAACGACGCACTTCACGTGCTTCCTTCATGGAAGAAAAGAATCCGTTCACGCCTAAATTGCGGAAATTAGCAGCGTAATTAGGCTCTGTATATTGCAAGAAGCGGGTCACCCACTGATATCTGTCTTGTTCGGTTTCGAGTATATCGCCAGAGAAGAACTCACAAATCGTTTGCCAATATTCATCGTGCGATTTCCAGTCTTCCGTACCGGCAAAATTCTCTACCGGTACCTGCAACGTAAGATGAACATCATCAAGCCACAACGTTTCCCGAGTTTCCGGACGTTGCACTTCTTGTGTCAAACCTACCCCAGCCAGCTCATCATCCAAAGGCATATAACCGCGACCATGTACCCATTGATTACTGATTAAAGCAGTCAAGGTACTCCACACCGATTTATCATACGAATACGACTTGATTTCTGACTCCGGATATTCAATGCGTTTGATACCGAATGTCATGAAATTACGGGCATGCACATTGTTGCCACCTGCATCTTTTTCAGGAGCCGTACCTGCATTTTCCATCTCCATCACACGTCCCAAATGCGTATTGGCACTTTCCTCCGAAAGAATGTGCTGGTATAAGAAATCGGCTACCGACTCAGGCAAAGTCGTTGCCTTTTTCAGTACCTGATCTTTTTCGTTGCGGTTGGAAAAGAGGTAGGCCTGCTTGAAAGCAACAGCTTGTGTTCCGTCACACAGACGTTTCACTTTTCCTGTTACATGATCAATATCCCCGCTAATGTCCACTGGATTGTATTTTCCCAACGACAAGGCATTGAGTTCTTGCAAAGCGGCATAGCCGTTGCCATGATAAAATCCCTGCACATTCACTTCCTGCTCCACCAAAATTTCTGGCAAATACAAATACAGATACACATCGAACGTTTTTCCCATCGGGGCAATAATTTTATGCAACTGAGCCACCGCATCGACGATAGAACCAGAACCAGTACCTCCTGCCAAACCTGCACAGATGTGAAAGGTTACCTTGCCTTCCCCATTCTGCTGCGTCATATTGATGATACGACTGCGCAATACGGCTGCAAATCCATTAACAGGGTCATTGGTAATATTATTGGCCAGCAACATACGACCAAAGCGGCGACGCTGTCCGCCAATACCGGCATCGATAATAGCCGTTACCTGATCATCACGCATAACCCGGCTGTCATCGTCGGTGACAAACGCATGAATTCCCGGAAAAGCCATTAAGTTGCCCAACACTCCTCCGGCCATACCGTTAATATTGACCTTTTCATTGGGAGCCAGTTTTACACTATTGCCCATGTAGTTCCAGCTGGCATCGTCCTTCAAATCTTTCGGATCAGAATCCACATAGATGTAGCCCAACTGAGTATTCATATCTGGGTTGTTGGTACCAAATTCTTCATAAATTCTTTTACGCATGGCACGAAGAATTTTACCTCCAGTACCACCCAAACCAATAATCAAATGATTTGCCATAGTAATTGTATTTTTTAAGTTCTTATTGTTAAAATCCTTTTCGGGTACGACCTGTGCCACGGCTATAAGGTGTGCGAACTGGACGGGAAGCACGCAGACCGACATGCGAATGGGGACGGCGACGAGCTATGGTCATCGACTGGATGACTACAAATACGCCAACACCTACAAAGAAAAGGCACCATAGCAAACGCCGCACGATATACCAACGGATATAGGTTTGCAGGGTGCTTACCACGGCTTGGGGAAGCTGGCTAGCTGTGTAACCGGAAAACTCTCCCCACCCAATGTAATATTGCAAGATTGGATTTTCCCGAATCAGTTTGTCTACCAATTCCGTGGAGGCCTGCGTACTTACCGAATCATCCGCATCATAAAAATGGTTAACCAGCGTCTTTACCTGAATGTAGTATTCCTGACTCAAACTATTGATTTTGAGCCCGCCTACAATCATTGTACACTGAAAACCGAGAAAAAGAAAAAGAACCGCTCCTATCAAATAACTCAGCGGTGTAAAAGTAGCACTACGATACCATCCCTTGATTAAAACAAAAAATAGTACCAAACACAATATCGTTATCAGCACACCCCAGATAAGGCTGCTGAACGATAATTTCAATAATTCAAATAGTCCCCACATAATAGTAGTATTGATAGAAAAGCAAAACAATATCCAAGAGGTGCTTGCTTATACATATTCTGTCTTATGAAATTAATTTTCCTGTTTGCGAATGGAAATGATGCCTTTTGATATTCCTTCAACTACCAAATCAACGACGTTACGCACATTGAGTTTTTCCATTAAATGGCGGCGATGTGTATTCACAGTATTAGGGGACACACAAAGTTCTTTAGCTATGTCCTGCGTACTTTTCCCTTCAGAAAGGCATTTGAGCACATCTATTTCACGTAAGGTTAAATCGCTTTGTCCTAATTTCTCTTGAATTTCCAATTGTCTACTCACCCGTTCTACATACGGACAATAATAAATTTTTCCGCTTAGTACTGTCCGCATAGCATCCACAACTTGATGTGCATCAATAGATTTAAACAAGATAGCGTCCAAATGAAGTTGTAGCAGATTGCGCACAACCCATATTTCTTCATGCATTGTATTGACCATAATACGTGCCTGAGGCTGCCTTTTCCGAATATACTCTATCAGATTCAATCCCGACATATCCGGAAGTTCAATATCAAGCAAGAAAAGAGAAAACCTCTGTGAATCGACAAGCTGCATAGCTTCCTTACCGGTAGAAGCCGTATAAATCTGTTCAATTTCAGGCATTGATTTTTCCACAATTCTTTTCAGTCCCTGAAGAATCAAATCATGATCATCTACCAGCAAGATGCGATATGGCGATTTTTCTTCCATCTTTTATTCTATTTAATACACTGCAAAGAAAAAAGATTTCCAACAGATTTACATCACTAAAAATAGTGATTTTTCGGCACTCTATGAAAGTTTCGTATTTTTATAATCAAGCATCTGAGCCTATTGCAATGAGAAATGAACAATATATTTTCCAGAATTACTCAACTCCTTATTTGACGACAGAATCTAGCTTGTACATGAAATTAAGGCTAACATGAAGAGCAGCCTTATGTCCTTTTATGACAAAATGATGATCAGAAAGAAGTATATTATGAAGACCTATTCAAAAACAAAGCAGAAGCATTGCAAAGATAAGATATAGAGGATTCTAAGCAACTGACATTATTCTAAAATTACTCCTGCACCTCAGGTAAGAATATTTCTTGAATAGATTTATTAATGCTGCAGCAGAATCACTGAACTCCAACATCAAAGGGTTCAGGGAACAGCTGCAAGGCATTGCAGATATTCTATTCTTCTTGTATAGGGTAAAAATTGGCTTAAGAATAGGATTTCTACAGAACGTATAAACTATACCTTATCTCTTTTTGCTTAATCCTTCTCTAAAGATACAAATAAATGGTTAAAGCGTTGTAAATCCGCTTCCGAGCCACAGAAACGGCTTTACAACGCTTTATTTTTTCGATGCAGCATTTAATACAAATGTTCGTCGCGCTTGATTTCTTCTTCAGTAATCGGTTTGCGATCGATGGCACGCCATGCGTACACAATGTAAGCCAGCACAAAAGGAACAAGCACAGACACGTAAGCCATGGTCTGCAAGGTAAACAGGCTGGAACAGCTGTTGGATAGAGTCAGCGAACTCTGCAAGTCGGCTGTAGAAGGGTAATATGCGGTGTGGTTATAACCCACGGTGAGCAGCAATGCCAATACCGTCAATACCGTGCCGACTCCGGCAAACCAGATACCGCGTGTATAAGTCTTGCAGAAAATGCTCTTGCCCAGTCCGAACAATACACCTACCACACCCATCAGGAACAACACCAGCAGATAAGGCATGGCAATCAGGTTATTGAAATACTTGAACGGCTCCATTGCGATTTCACCGGTTTCGGGCTGTACCGCAAAGCCGTCTTTCAACAAGACATGAGCCACGAAAGCCAAAAAGAGCAGCAGGAAAGGGATTCCGTCGACAACCAACTGGCGGCGGCAACGCTGCACTAACGATTCGCTGCGGATGTTATTGATGAAGTAGAGTGTACCTAACAGGCGCGACAAGAAGAAGACTGCAAATCCCAGCAGCAAATTGGTGGGGTGAGCCAACGCATCGAGTCCGTGCCAGCCATTCGCCCACAGACTGATTACCGGCATCAGTTCATCGGTCAGATTTCCTTTGCTCACCAGGAACTCTGATCCGTTGAAGAAGGTAGCAACTGCCACTCCGAGCAACACCGGACCCACCAGTCCGTTCAATACCAGGAAGTATTGGTAGGTACGTTTGCCCAATAGGTTTCCAAGTTTCGACTGGAACTCATACGATACCGCCTGCAGCACAAAAGTAAACAGAATAATCATCCACAACCAGTAAGCTCCGCCAAAGCTGGTGCTGTAAAATAACGGGAAGGAAGCAAAGAAAGCTCCTCCGAAGGTTACCAGTGTGGTAAAGGTGAATTCCCACTTCCGTCCGGTAGAGTTTACCAGCATGGTGCGTTCGTCTTCGGTACGTCCCAGACGGAATAGCAACGAGTTTCCTCCTTGCACAAATAGCAAAAATACCAGCAGGGCTCCCAGTAAAGAAACCAGAAACCACCAGTAATGCTGTAAGAATATATAAGTTGAATCCATTTGTTTAAATTATTAAGTTTGAGTTGTTACGTTTCTTAGTTTCTCATTCATTACTCTTCTACCCCTTTTCGGATGGCTTTCAGCATGATGCCGATTTCAGCGATCAGCAATATGGTAAACATCACAAGGAAGATAAAGAAGGTAGTCTGTACCGAACCGGTTTCCAATTTAGATACAGCAGCATTCACCGGAAGCATATCCTGAATGGTCCATGGCTGACGTCCCATCTCAGCAACCACCCATCCTGCCTGACTGGCAAGGTAAGCCAAAGGAATGCTCCAAAGTGCCACATAGTGCAACCAGTTAACCTCAGCGAGTCGCTTTTTCCAACCTAAAACCAGAATCAAAATGAAGAAGAAAATAAAATACACTCCTAAGCCAACCATTACACGGAACGACCAGAACATCAGCCCCACATGCGGAACAAGAGTGGCAGGATCTTTAATGTATCCGTAACCGAAATAAGGCATATTTTCATCCAGTACATTCCGGGAAGCCTCCATGCGGGCTGTATCGCCCTCTTGTTTAGCCTGACGGAAATCGGCTAAGGCAGCAATGGCTTTCCGTCCGCGCTCCATCTTTTCTTCTGCCGAAAGAGCCTTGGAGCCATCGGGCAGCGTATAGCCTCCGTTGAGCAAGTCATGAATGCCCGGCACGTAACCTGATGCCTCACGGGTTGCCAGGAAGGAAAGCATTTCGGGAATCTTAACCGGACCCACCACCGTGAGAGGCTGATGCGTTCCACCGTCATAAAGTCCTTCCATTGCAGCCAGTTTCATGGGTTGCACCTGAGCCACCCGATAAGCTGAGGTGTCGCCTGTAGCCGCTGTAACCAAGGCAGCAAACAGTCCCACACAAGCAGCCACGCGCATACTTGCCAGCGCAAATTCCTTTTCACGTTTGCGAATCAGATACCAGGCACTCACTCCTACTACAAAGACAGCCCCCAGCACCCAACAGCTTAATACCGTATGGAAAAACTTATTGACAGCTACCGGCGAGAATGCCACAGCCATGAAGTCAACCATTTCATTACGCATGGTTTCCGGATTGAACTCCATGCCTACCGGATATTGCATCCACGAATTAGCTACCAGAATCCACCAAGCCGAAATGGTAGCTCCCAAGCCCGTAAGCCAGGTAGAAGCCAAGTGGAAGCGTTTGCTCACCTTATCCCATCCAAAAAACATGACAGCCACAAAGGTAGCTTCCATGAAGAATGCAAGGATGCCTTCAATGGCCAGCGGGGCACCAAATATATCACCCACAAACCATGAATAATTACTCCAGTTCGTTCCGAACTGGAATTCCAGAATCAGCCCGGTTGCCACACCGATGGCAAAATTAATACCGAATAACTTCATCCAGAATTTTGCCGTCCGCTTCCAAAACGGATTACCGGAGGCTACATATAAGCTCTCCATTATTGCCATCACTACAGCCAGTCCCAATGTGAGGGGGACAAACAGCCAGTGATAAATCGCAGTCAAGGCAAACTGAGCTCGCGACCAGTCAATCATCGAGGTGTCGATTGTTTCTACCATAAGTTTTTAGTTCTTTTTAAGGTTATACATCATTTTAATTTTTTATCACTTCCCCGCTAAATCAGTCGGTATGCTGATTTCCTCCGGCAACCCGGTCTATCAGTTCCGTTCCCACATAATCTTGCTTCTCTTCCGTACTCTTGCCTTTCAAGAAGGAGGGGAAAAAGAAGAGTTTCAGTATAAAGAACATCACAAACAGTTTAATCAAGATGATGGCCCAGAGTGTACGTCCCAAAGTCATCTCACGAAAACCGTCATAATAGAACCGATAAATGCTAATAATACTCTTTTTAATCATATCTATTTTTATAATGATTACAAAGAAAGCTATTTATCGGGAAAAAACAAGGGTTCATCCTTATAAATTACGCAAAAATCTATCGCTTTTGTTTCAGCATACTCCCAACAGATTGGCAGCAGCCCTAACAGAAAAGGTTCTCTGCCTCCGTATACCGCTAAAAAAGCGACACTCCTTTTATTATATAGCAGACAAGAAGTGCTAAATTATGTCAACGAACATGTCATTTAATTTGGTTTTAAAAAACAACTTGTTTTTGATTGCACAAATCAAACTTTTCTGTGCTTAAACTTGCTTGGAACAGATTTAAAATCTATATTTGTGGCATAGAAAAGAAGTTGTGAAACTTCTCAGATAAAAATAGTTTAGTTAAGTCTAGTTTAGTTTTTGTGTTGTGGTACTCCTGCTGAAAGCGTTCATTGGGAGTACCTTACTTTTTATAACGCACTCAACTTGAAAGTTAAAATACAGCCGGGTCACAGAAAGCAATGAATGCTTATCTATGACCCGGACTTATCTAAAGAACTGATTCCGCAGTCCTTATTCAACTGATAAAAACAAATTAGTATGCTACATTTTTCATCTTGTAGCGGTCGCCGGTTTTCTTAACCATTTCTTTCAAGAAATCTTCCGGATATCCGGGACGGGTAAGCGGAGCCGAATTTCCTTCTTTCGGGCGAACCAGCTTGCCGTCTTTTACTTTTTTCACAGCTCCGTCATTGTAACGTACAATCAAGAACTCAGCCAGTCTCTTCCAGCAATCTACTGCAGTCTGCGCACTCATCGACGTATAATCTGTCAAGAAATCCTTCGCTTTCTGTGGGTCATCCTGATAGAGCTTCATAGCTGCACTTTCAATACCTTCCTGTGCATGGGCATACATATCTTCCAGATCGTTTTGCACCGTACGCATATCATTTATCATCAGCGAATAGCGCGGGCGAATCATGTCGGCTACCCAGTTATAAATCCAGAAGGCAGAATCCCAAGAGAAAGTGACACAGTCGCCGTTTCCTTCTGCATATGACGCAGGTACACGGTCGGTATTGCAATATACCGGAGTAAACACGGTCATATTTGCATCATCCAGTCCGAACCACAACACTCCGCCGATGGCATCGGGCATAGAAGAACGCATTTGTGAGACAAAGACAAATGCACTTTGCTGAGTAGAGATAGGGCGTTCATTAAAGTATTCTTCTCCATCGACTTTAAACGTAAGCGGAGAAAGACGGTAAGGCATCTTAAACGCACCGGCACCGCAATCTTTTGTAATATCAAGCGGAGTTCCTTCGTAATGATCACGCATAGCATGCTGCATATCGCGCACAGAGAGCTTGCGGTCGGGCTTTACATAAAGCGGCATCGGCTCGGTACTTTCGCCCTGAACATACGACAGGTAAGCCTGTCCTGTGGCTTTACTGAACATATTATAGAAACTCCATACACGAGCTTCACAGAAACGCACATTGCCGAAATCCAGCGGACAATAGGCATCAGCAAAGCTGAACTCTGTGTTCTTTCCTGAAAAATATCCCTTCTCACGGGCGAACGAAATCACATCGGGTGAATAAAGGCAGTTTTCCTTGTCGCTCATATCAAACTTGTGGATACGGCTCTGGTTAGCATGGGCTGCAATACAGTCATCGGGGATACGGACTGCTACCCATACGGCTCCTTTGATTCCGGGACCTTTACCGATCATCTCCATAATCCATGCCTCATTGGGGTCGGCTATAGAGAACGATTCGCCACTGCTGTAATATCCGTATTCTTTTACCAAGTCGGTCATTACCTTAATGGCTTCTTTCGCTGTACGTGAACGCTGTAAGGCTACATAAATCAAGCTTCCATAATCCATGATTCCTGTGGTATCAACCAGCTCCGGACGTCCGCCGAAAGTGGTTTCACCGATAGTCACCTGAAATTCATTCATGTTTCCTATCACATTATAGGTCTGTCTGGCTTCTTTGATTTGACCTAAATATTTGCCGGTATCCCACTCGTGGATATCGCGCATCGTTCCTGCCGGATGTTCGGCTGCGGGATAGTGACATAAAAAGCCGAAAAGGCCATATGAGTCGGCTGAATAAGAGACCATAACCGAACCGTCGGCTGAAGCTTTCTTTCCCACAATGAAGTTGGTACAAGCCCAACTGTTTGCTACAAATGCTGTCAGAAGCATGACAGCTGCCATTAGTTTTTTCTTCATACGTTATTTTTTGAGTTTTTAAGTTTATAAGTTTTGAGTTACTACCTTAGAGCCTATAAGTTAAAACCGGTAGGTTTCCCGTTTCTCATTACCACAATAATCTGTAACCGTCACCTCTATCCGATGAGGTACCCCCTTCTTCACCTTTTCCGGATCTTGAATAACCAATACACCTTTCTTCAAGCCGAAAAGCACGAAACGTCCGTCAATATATACTTTATATGAGGCTACACCGGTTTCTGCATCACCTATCTTAAAACGGATGTTACGGTTTGCCCGCCAGTTTTTCAATCCTATCGGACTGATACGCGGAGCAAGAGTGTCTACCGCCACGGCAAAAGTTCCGAAATTACGCACCCGGGCTTTAACCCATCCGTGCTCATATTTACCACCCATGGATGCCCTCCGCTTGCCCAGTTTCTGAACAATATAATACTTGCTTGAATCGGCTTCCAAATGATGACGCACTCCTATTGACAAATCACAATAGCTGTGTAAGGGAGTGTTTCCGGCATCCAATACATAATCGGATGACAACGAAGAACTGTCTCCTTTTACTTCGGTAAGCAATTCTACATCCTCATACAGATATCCACGAGGTACAACAAACTCCATACCCGGTTCCTGAATCACATTCGTGCGGTTCCAAGAAAGCATTTTATTACCGGATGGAGCGGAAGGTAACGGAATCTCTTGCCGACGTCCGCGAACCACAAAGCGGCAAATTGACCGGTTGCCGAAATTATCCTCCAGCACATAGCGGAAATGATAGTCTCTTTCTTCATCTATCAGAACGACTCCCCTGTCATTCTCAGCCTTCAACAAACGCAGCCGGTTACCGGGAAGAATCAAGGAACGCATAATCAGGCGACGGGTGCGAACCCACTCATCATAATCAGTAAAAGCATTAATCATCCGGTTTTCTTCCGGAAGAACTTTATCGGTCTTACTGCTAAACACTTCAACCGAATCGACATAGAGTGTAACCGAATGAACTCCGTAAAAATTAGACGTACCGTCCATATAGTCTTTTGCACTGATACCGGTATAAATCTCTCCCCATGCCGTAACAGGCTGTTGCAATGCTTCGGATGAAAGTAACTTCTTATATGAAGTCCCTTCAATGACTCCCTTGCCTTTTACCGGATAAAAAGCAACCAAGCTGGCGCGTGGTGCCTTCGAATCTTTAAGGTGAGATTTAAAATAAGGCATCGGGTCGATATATTCTCCCGTATCTGTTTTACGCAGTTCCAGATGAAGATGCGGACCGGCTGAAGAACCTTCATTTCCGCTCAAGGCAATCACCTCTCCCCGCTTTACCGGGAACTGGTCCGGCGAGAAAGACAAGTCGCAGACAAAAGTTTCATTTTCATACTGATACTTACGGACCTCTGCCTGTATTTTCCGGGCAAAAGAAACCACATGACCATAAACAGAGGTCAGTCCGTTGGGATGGACCACATAAATGGCCTGTCCATATCCCCCGTGAGATACAGCCACGCGTGCCACATAGCCATCGGCTATACATTTGACAGGCTTACCCGTTACACCTTGAGTCTTAATATCTAATCCGTTATGAAAATGATTCGGGCGAAGCTCCCCGAAGTTCGCGCTTAATAAAAGCGGAAAATCGAAAGGTGAACAAAAATCAAGCGTAGAAGTTTGTTGTGCATTCACTCCCCAAACACTTCCCCAAATAAAGGCTAATATTAGTTTTCGTATCATGTTTTACTATTTATCCGGACAAAGATAATGAAAGGTGAGTGTAGTACCAAGCCAAAAGCTTGCTTTTGAGAGAAGGTATTGCCGAACCGCATCCTATCTTATCCCATTTAAAGATAGCATAATTATCCTTAATTACCTGCTGTTGGGCAGAATATTTTTGCTTATAATTCACAGAAAGTCAACCCGTCTCGCTTCCTGCATGCTGGGTGCCTTCGGGCAGGAACCGTAAGAGGCGAAGTCGCCAATCTTGGAAACAATGCGCTGCGAGCCAATATATAGATGTGCTTGGTATAGCGTCCGCCCTAATTAGTAACGCCAATTACATTGCTCACGGAATCGCAAGTACAAGAAAACCGATTAAACGAAAGAACCAGTCAGTACTTCCATGAAAAAACTGCAGTACTCTCGCAGAAGTACCGGAGTACTTCCGTGGAAGTACTGAAAGGTTTCTTGGAACTTAAAGCTGGAAAGCTACCCTGAATCGCAGATTTATCTATAAATATTTGGAAAATATACAAAACTATCCGTATCTTTGCACCACTAAACTAAACGAACCCATGCACATATTAACTAAACATACTCCGATTGCTCTATCCCAGCCTTCATCAGAAGTGCATGGTTACCGGATTGTGCATATCCATTGGTTCAGTGGCTTCCTATAAGTTCTTAGAGCCCTCCATCGGCTATCTGCCGATTTTCTTTCAAGGGAACTCCCCAAAAAACTGGAACTCAAAAGACGTATAAATAAAAAAATCAAGAACTCAAGAAACCATGTTTACCATTATCGGAACCATGTTTACAGGTATCGCAATCGGATACCTCTTCAAGAATATTGCCTTTTTACAAAAAACAGAAAAAACCATTTCATGCACCATTGTGCTCCTGCTGTTCATTTTAGGCATTTCAATAGGCTCAAATAAATTAATCATCAGCAACTTGACTACCTTCGGATGGCAAGCGGCCATTCTCGCTTTCTCAGCGACTTGCGGAAGCATTTTTGCTTCATGGATGGTATTAAAGCTGTTTTTTTGCAAAGAAGGAGGTCAGCATGAAGAGTAGTTTAATTGTTTTATGCTTCTTCATAGCAGGCTGCTTATTGGGTATGACCGATTTATTCCCTTCCGACTGGAACAAGAGCAACCTGCCTATGTATGTACTTTACGCATTAATGCTACAAGTGGGACTAAGCATCGGTTCAAGCAAGAACCTGAAATACATAGTAAAGGAAATCCGCCTTAAATTCTTACTCATTCCCCTTGCAACAATAAGCGGCACCTTGCTGTTTTCAGCATTTGCCAGCCTGCTGCTTGCCCAATGGAGTACTTTCGAGTGCATGGCTGTGGGAAGCGGATTTGCCTACTATTCTTTATCCTCCATATTGATTACCCAATTAAAAGAAGCATCGCTGGGCATCCAGCTCGCTACAGAGCTCGGCACCATCGCTCTGCTGTCGAATATCTTCCGTGAAATGATGGCACTGCTCGGCACTCCGCTGCTGGTGCGCTACTTCGGGAAACTTGCCCCTATCTCGGCGGCAGGTGTCAATTCGATGGATGTAGTGCTTCCGCTTATTACACGCTATTCCGGGAAAGACATGCTACCCGTGGCTATTTTTCACGGCATACTCATTGACATGTCTGTACCGTTTTTTGTTTCATTCTTCTGCCAGCTCTGATGAGTCTGGCAGTTTTTTTATTCCACCTTTTGCTGAACAATCAAAAGTTATAATTAAATTTGCAGAAAATAAACTTAAACGAGCATAGCTGAAATAAACTGAATGATAGAAAAGCATATTGTTTTAGAAGATATTGACCCGGTGATATTTTATGGTGTAAATAACGCCAACATACAAATGATAAAAGCCCTGTTTCCCAAGCTACGCATCGTAGCTCGGGGAAATGTCATCAAGGTGATGGGTGACGAAGAGGAGATGTGCGCATTCGAAGAATCAATCATCGCATTAGAGAAACATTGTGCAAAATATAATTCGCTCAATGAGGAAATCATCCTTGACATCGTAAAGGGGAACTCGCCTAAAATAGAAAAGACGGGCGATGCCATCGTGTTCAGTGTGACGGGAAAGCCCATTACCCCACGCAGCGAAAACCAGTTGAAACTGGTCAGAGAATTCGAGAAAAACGACATGCTGTTCGCCATCGGACCCGCCGGTTCAGGAAAAACCTACACAGCCATTGCTCTGGCCGTACGGGCTTTGAAGAATAAAGAAATAAAGAAAATCATACTCAGCCGCCCCGCAGTGGAGGCCGGAGAAAAACTTGGCTTCCTTCCGGGCGACATGAAAGACAAGATTGACCCGTATCTGCAACCGCTCTATGATGCCCTGCAAGACATGATTCCTGCCGCTAAACTGAAAGAATATATGGAACTGAACATCATCCAGATAGCTCCTCTCGCCTTCATGCGCGGACGTACTCTGAATGATGCGGTTGTAATACTCGATGAAGCACAAAATACCACTACCCAACAAATCAAAATGTTTCTCACCCGTATGGGTATGAATACAAAAATGATTGTAACGGGTGATATGACCCAGATAGACCTTCCCTCTTCACAGACCTCCGGACTGGTACAGGCGCTCAAGATTCTGAAAGGTGTAAAAGGTATCAGCTTTATCGAACTGAACAAGAAAGACATCGTGCGTCACAAATTAGTAACCCGAATTGTTGAGGCATACGAGAAGTTCGAAGAAAAGAAATATGACAAAAAGCTGACAAGTGAAACCTAGTCAACCTAAAACTCAAGAACTCAAAAACTTAAAAACTTAAACATATGAGCAAAGCATTAACAAAAACAGACTACAACTTTCCCGGACAGAAAAGTGTATATCACGGTAAAGTACGCGATGTATATAACATCAACGACGAAAAATTAGTGATGGTTGCTACTGACCGTATTTCTGCATTCGATGTGGTTTTACCTGAAGGTATTCCTTACAAAGGACAAATGCTGAATCAAATCGCAGCCAAGTTCTTGGATGCCACTACCGACATCTGCCCTAACTGGAAACTGGCTACTCCAGACCCGATGGTAACCGTAGGCGTTATGTGTCAGGGATTCCCCGTAGAAATGATCGTACGCGGCTACTTGTGCGGAAGCGCATGGCGTGCTTACAAGAGCGGTGTCCGTGAAATCTGTGGTGTACGTCTTCCTGAAGGCATGCGTGAAAACGAAAAATTCCCTCACCCCATCATCACCCCGACCACAAAAGCTGAAATGGGTCTGCACGATGAAGATATTTCTAAAGAAGAAATTCTGGCTCAGGGCTTGGCTACACCGGAAGAATATGAAATCTTGGAAAAATACACATTGGCTCTGTTTGAACGCGGTACTCAAATTGCAGCAGAACGCGGACTGATTCTGGTTGATACCAAATATGAATTCGGTAAGCACAATGGTGAAATCTATCTGATGGACGAAATCCATACTCCCGACTCAAGCCGTTACTTCTATGCAGAAGGTTACCAAGACCGCTTTGAAAAAGGCGAGCCTCAAAAACAGCTTTCAAAAGAATTCGTACGCGAATGGCTGATGGCTAACGGATTCCAGGGTAAAGAAGGTCAGCAGGTTCCTGAAATGACTCCGGAAATTGTAACTTCTATCAGCGAACGCTACATCGAACTGTACGAACACATTACCGGTGAAACGTTCGTGAAAGCTGATACAGACCATATCGCTGAACGTATCGAAACAAATGTAACTGAATATTTGAACAAGTAATCATTTAAATAGAGGCACTGAGCATGTGCTGAAATAAAATGTCAATCAAAACGCAGAGGAGTTGACACACGGATGTTCAAAACAGCCGTCGGTTTCTACCTCTGCGTTTTATGCCATTCCTGCATATGCCCATCCCTTTTCCTGTTTTTCAAACAAAGCAATGAAATATCCGCAAGAAAACATCAAGCCCTACAACGAGGAAGAAAGCAAGGCTGCACAAGTTGAGAAAATGTTTGATAATATTGCTCCGGCATACGATAAACTGAACCATGCCCTGTCATGGAATATCGATAAAAGCTGGCGGCGAAAAGCCATTAATCTCCTAAAGCCTTTCCAGCCTCAACGTGTCATGGATGTAGCTACTGGAACCGGCGACTTTGCCATCCAAGCTTACCACATTCTGCACCCGCAGGAATTGATTGGAACTGACATTTCGGAAGGAATGATGAACATCGGACGCGCCAAAGTAAAACAAGCCGGACTGGATAAGCATATTTCATTTGCCAAAGAAGACTGTACTTCACTCTCCTTTCCCGACCATCGTTTCGATGCCATCACCGTGGCTTTCGGTATACGCAACTTTGAGCACTTAGACCAAGGACTTCAGGAAATGTACCGTGTACTTGTACCTGGCGGACATTTGGTGATTCTGGAGTTATCCGAACCGGAAGGCTTTCCTATGAAACAACTCTATGCCATTTACTCGAAAGTGGTCATACCTACCATCGGAAAATTCCTGTCAAAAGACCGCAGTGCATATACTTACCTGCCTCAATCGATCAAAGCATTTCCTCAAGGGGAAGTAATGCAAAACATTATACGCAAAGCAGGATTCAGCCAAGTAAGCTTCAAGCGTCTGACTCTGGGTATCTGCACGCTCTACTTCGCCACTAAATAAACTTAAATCATCACACCATCATGAAAAAATACGGTTTAATAGGGTATCCCCTCGGACATTCTTTTTCAAAAAACTTCTTCAATGAAAAATTCCTTTCGGAAAACATTGATGCCGAGTATGTAAACTTTGAAATTCCAACCATCGAAGAGTTTCCCAAAATCATTCAGATGAACCCCAATCTATGCGGACTGAATGTAACCATTCCTTACAAAGAGCAAATCATATCCTACCTTGATGAGCTCGACAAGGATGCAGCAGCTATCGGTGCGGTAAATGTCGTCAAACCTGTTCATGATGCCAAAGGAAGAATGAAACTAATCGGGTATAATTCAGATATCATAGGGTTTACACGCTCTATTGAATCATTGTTAGAACCTCATCACCAGAAAGCATTGATTCTCGGAACAGGTGGAGCATCCAAAGCTATTCATCACGGCTTGCTTCAGTTAGGACTGGAAGCTACTTTCGTATCACGTAATCCGAAGAATCCATCGACCATTGCCTACACCGATCTTACCCCGGAAATTATGGACGAGTATAAAGTCATCGTCAACTGCACTCCGGTGGGCATGTATCCCCGCGCCGACGAATGTCCGGACATTCCCTACCAGCTACTTACCCCGCAACATTTACTCTACGATTTGCTCTATAACCCGAGCACCACACTCTTCATGAAAAAAGGAACCGAAAATGGAGCTATCGTAAAAAACGGACTTGAGATGTTACTTTTACAAGCTTTCGCTGCATGGGATATATGGAACCAAGAATAAGAAAAAAAATCATCGTAACCCTCTTCTCGCTACTGATTATCATCCTAGCCGGACTTTCCGGAGGAAGTCTTTATATGCTTGACTATTCGCTCCGACCGGATAACAGAGGAAAAGATATGGAAGGCTCGCTGACATATATGCGTGATACCTATCCGCAAATCCGGCCCTGGCTCGATAGCCTGCAACGACATCAAGCCTTGCGTGATACGTTCATCACTTCGCCCGACGGCATCCGCCTGCATGCTTTTTATGTGCGTGCTTCCCGTCCACGGCGGGAAACAGCTGTCATCGTACATGGTTACACCGACAATGCCATCCGTATGTTTCACATCGGCTATCTCTATAACCGGTCGCTTGATTACAACATTCTCTTGCCCGACCTCCGCTATACGGGTTTAAGTGAAGGCGATGCCATACAGATGGGGTGGCTCGACCGGAAAGACGTGATGCAATGGATATATGCAGCACCTTCCCTCTTCGGTGACTCCCTGCAGGCAGTGGTCCATGGCATCTCCATGGGGGCAGCCACCACCATGATGGTTTCCGGCGAAACACTGCCTCCTTTTATTCGGGGATTCGTGGAAGACTGCGGATACACCAGCGTATGGGACCAGTTTAAAAAAGAACTGAAAGAACAGTTCGGATTACCGGCATTTCCGCTGCTTTACACGGCCAGTCTGTTTTGTCAATGGCAAAACGGATGGAACTTCCACGAGGCTTCTGCTGAGAAGCAGGTAAGCCGTTGCACACTGCCCATGTTCTTCATCCATGGTGATCAAGATGATTTTGTACCTACTTGGATGGTCAATAAGGTCTATGCAGCAAAGCCTCAGCCCAAAGAACTGTGGGTGGTACCCGGTGCAGAGCATGCAGTTTCTTACAGACTCTATCCCGAAGAGTATACGGAAAAGGTCCGTGATTTCTGCAAACGGGTGTTCAAATAACAAACAATCGCCCTGACTTGCTTAAGCAGCCAGGGCGATTGTTATATCGTATCAATAAACCAGATTCACATTATCCACCCAGAGCGTATTGCCCGGAGAGCCTACAAAGGCACCGCCCAGACTCGATGTAAACTGGAGTATCAGGTGAGTGGGCTGTTCATCCTTCCCTGCCCATCCGTTTTCCTTAATCATTACACTCTCTCCTTTGGAGTTACGCGCATGATACTTACCCACACCCAACTCCATCAGTTCAGGCACATAGCGAGAGTCATGAGAAATGTCTCCATACATGATTTCATAAGTCGCCCCGTTTTTCCAGTTCTCCGACTTTGCATACTTCACGACAATGGTTCCCACACGCTTTGCTATGATATTTCCCTCGGCATCCTCTGTTCGCTTCTGCAAAAGACAAGTCATGATGGCACAGTCTTGCCCCTCAATGGTTTCCTTCCGGCTGAATCCTGTCTGACGAATACGATTCGGTTCACCCGACATCTTCACCTTATAGTCATAGCGCACTGCCTTAGGGCGTGACGTGAAAGGAACTCCCATGTTCAGGGCCTTTTCTCCGTCTTTTGTACCGGTAATCGGCTCCTTCATATCTCCCAGGTACAGCGAACCGGAAGCCAACACTGTGATGTTAATCATTCCCAATACCTTCACCTTCTCGATATGCGTTTCCAGACGTGCACAATACCCATGGTTCTCTCTTTTTTCAGGATAGACACTCGTATTTGTCTTGACTATTCCCATCACCTTAGCCATTACATTCGAGTTTGCCCACAGCGAGCCACCTTGGTTAACATAAGCCACATTTCCGTCAATTTCCTGAGTAGGCCCCAGTTCATAAAGCAATTTCGTATGTCCACCTATGATTCCCGACTCATAAATACGGCGGGTCACCCATTGGTTCATATCCCCGTATTTCACGGGTACCACTTTCTCTTGTGCCATACCGGTCAAAGCCAACGCCCACAAAGAAAGGCTTGCAAACAATTTTATATTCATTTCCGTTATAGTTAATTTTTTTTTGCGGGAACAAAGATAACAAAAAAAAGCGACAGCCTTTCAGCCATCGCTTTTTATCTGAAATATAGAATACTAATTCTTATCAATAGATTAGTACACACGTGAAAGCAACCATGCTCCCTGGAAATCTTCGCGGTTCGGATATTTAGCCTTGAATGCATCACGTGCACGAGCAGCCTCTCCACGGTTATCGAATGACTCAACAGCCACACGATACATATTACGCTCTGCATTATACACCACCTTTGCATTATAGCCTTCAGCATCTAACCATGACTTCAAACCGTCAGCATTTGCTTTTACACCAAAGCTGCCGCAAATCACGCTATAAGCTTTCAAGCCATTTCCGGAAACCAATTCTACTTTTTCCTCGCGAACAGGAACTGTAGATACAGGAGCTGTTTCCACAACCGGAGCTGTTACTACCGGAGCCGGAGCCTCAACTGGAGCTTCGGTTGCATTTGCAGCCTCTGCCAATTCCTGCTGTTTCGCTTTTTCATAAGCTTTTTTATAAGCGCTCTCACTTGATTTACAGGAAGAGAATGCCAGTGCTGCGCACAATCCCATTCCCAATACAACCACTTTCTTCATTTGTTCTACTATTATACTGTTTAGTTAATGATTCTATACTTTTCTGCAAAAGTAGCAATATAAAATCAGCCGAGATATTAATTTCTGTTAATAATAAGCGTTTTTCAATATTTGCATGGATTTTCTTCCAAAAAAAGAACAACTTATCAGGATATTCATTAGATTTGTAAATGTAATAACTTAAAATCGTAAGTGTATGAAAGCATTAAGCATCGTAGCTGCATTCTTAGGCGGAGTTACCCTGGGAGCAGCAGCAGGTATTTTATTTGCACCGGAAAAAGGGGAAGATACTCGCAAGAAAATCGCAGAAGTTCTCCGCAAAAAAGGAATTAGATTAAACCGCGCCGAAATGGAAGATCTGGTAGACCAGATTGCGGCCGAAGTTAAAGACGCTGAATAATCAACACATTTTTCAGGCAGACTTTTATTGTAAAAAGTAAAGGTCTGCCTTTTTTATACTCCAACCTTATACTGCTTATGTTTGCAAACGATAAAAGTATTGATAATATAGAATCTCTATTTAAAGAAATCAAAAACTACATAGAGCTGCAAGGTCAATATGTAAAATTAGACTTGATAGAAAAACTGACCATCCTGCTTTCTACTTTAATCTTAATCTTATTACTCGTCATTCTCTGCATGATGGCACTCTTCTATTTTTCCTTCATGATGGTGTATACCTTGGCACCTCTGGTGGGGAGCCTTATCGGAGGATATGCCGTTATCGGAGGAATCATCTTGCTGCTGGCACTCATTATTTACAGACTTCGCAGAAAACTGATATTCCAGCCTATGGTGCATTTTCTTGCCCGTCTGTTTCTGGAGGAAACCCATCACCACAACGAAAAAGAACAATGACTATGAATGAACCTAAAGATATCCAACCCATTACATACACCATTGAGATGATATCTCAACGGCGTCTGGAAAAAAAGCAGCAGTTACGTGATTCTAAAAAGCGCATTCACGAACTGACCCAGGAACTGTTTGCTCCCCAAGTGAGCCAGAACAAAATGGAAAACCTCATGCAGCATGTCAATGCCGGCATTGCCGCATACGACGGCATACGTACGGGCATGCTCATCCTGCGCCGTATACGTGCATTCTTCCCAAAGAAAAAACATCATAAATCATAAAACTATAATGAAAAGAAAACTGATGATGCTTGCTGCTTCTGCAGCCATAGCAACGGCTACAAACGCACAAAACACTCCCTTATGGATGCGCCATTGTGCTATATCTCCTGATGGAACAACCATTGCTTTTACTTATAAAGGAGATATATACACTGTACCCAGCACAGGTGGAAAAGCTACACCGCTTACCACCCATGCCGCCCATGACACCCACCCGATATGGAGCCCGGACAGCAAACAGATTGCTTTCGCCTCGGCCCGTCAAGGCAGCATGGATATTTATATAGTAGACAAGGAAGGAGGAGAGCCTCGCCGGCTCACGACCCACTCGGGCACTGAAGCCCCCGTTGCCTTCTTAGATAATACCCACCTCTTGTTTCAGGCAACCATCATGCCCGAAGCCAACGACATGGCTTTTCCCAGCAAACAATTCCCGCAAATCTATCAGGTTAGCACACAGGGAGGACGACCTACCCTATTCTCCTCCCTCCCCATGGAAGACATCAGTGTTTCTCCGGATGGAAAAACCTTGCTTTACCACGATAAGAAAGGATATGAAGATGCCTGGCGCAAACACCATACTTCATCCATCACCCGAGATATTTGGCTAAGCCGCTTGAACGGAACAGAGCGGACGTATCAGAAACTGACCAACTTCAACGGAGAAGACCGTACCCCCGTATGGGCTGCCGACGGAAATTCATTCTATTACCTCAGCGAAAGAAGCGGCTCGTTTAACATCTACCGCCGCAGTGCGGAGCAACCTGACGATAAACAAATCACCCACTACACCCAGCATCCGGTGCGCTTCCTCTCTTCCTCAAGAAACGGAGTCTTATGTTATGGATATGACGGTGAAATCTATACCGTTACCGAAGGAGAAGCTCCAAAGAAAATTCAAATAACTCTCATAGCCGATAAGAATGATACCGACTTGATTCACCAAATCAAGACGAACGGAGCCAGCGAAATGGCGGTATCACCCGACGGAAAAGAAGTGGCATTCATCTTACACGGTGACGTGTTCGTTACCTCGGTGGAGTATAAAACAACCAAACAAATTACTGACACACCGGAGCAAGAACGTGACATTGACTTTGCTCCCGACGGCAGAAGTCTGGTTTATGCAGCCGAACGAAATGGACTTTGGCAAATCTATCAAGCTACCCTGACCAACCCGGAAGAAAAGCGCTTTACTTATGCTGCCGACATCAAAGAGGAACAACTGACTCATACATCAGTCACCTCATTCCAACCCAAATACAGCCCCGACGGAAAGCTGGTTGCCTATCTTGAAAATCGGACAACCTTGAGAATAATCGATTTAAAAGACAAATCGCTTCGCACCGCCATGGACGGTAAATACGAATATTCATATAGCGACGGCGACCAATGGTTTACATGGAGTCCCGACAGCAAATGGTTACTTTCTGGATATATCGGAAACGGAGGATGGAACAATAAAGACGTAGCATTAGTCAATGCGTCCGGAAACGGAGAAATCCATAACCTAACCCAAAGCGGATATTCTGACGGAAACGCCAAATGGGTGCTCGACGGGAAAGCCATGATCTGGGAAAGCGACCGGGCAGGATACCGGAGTCACGGAAGCTGGGGTGCAGAAAGTGATATTTACATCATGTTCTTCGACCTTGATGCGTATGAGCGCTTTCTTATGAATAAAGAAGAACTTACCCTACTTGACGAGAAAGAAAAAGAAGAAACAACCAGTAAGGAAGACTCAAAAGACAAAACAAAAAAAAACAGCAAGAAAGAAGATAAAAAAGTAGAGCCGCTTGTTTTCGACTTGGAAAACTGTCGCGACCGGGTGATAAGACTCACGGTCAATTCTTCACATCTTGGCGATGCAGTCCTTACCCCGAAGGGAGACAAGCTGTATTATCAGGCTGCTTTTGAGGGTGGATTCGACTTATGGAAACATGATTTAAAGGAAAACCAGACTAATATTGTCCTGAAAGACGTAGGACGCGGCTCCCTGACTGCCGATGCAAAAGGAGAAAACATATTCAGCTGCAGCGGAGGAGCACTGCGAAAAATCAATCTTGAAAAAGAAGAAATCAAACCGATAGAGTTTGAAGCCCTATTCAATTACCGGCCCTATGGCGAACGGGAATATATGTTCAGCCATATCTGGCAGCAAGTGCAAGACAAGTTCTATGTCACCAACCTGCACGGAGCCGACTGGAAAGGTTACCGGGAAAGTTACATGCGCTTCTTGCCGCACATCAACAACAACTACGACTTTCAGGAAATGCTGAGCGAACTGTTGGGTGAACTGAACGGCTCACACACTGGAGCCCGCTATTATGCGCCCGGTTCTACACTGTCCACCGCCTGCCTCGGCGCATTCTATGACGACAGCTATAACGGCAACGGCTTGAAAATTAAAGAAGTGATAGTCAAAGGTCCCTTCACTGTGAAAAACACACAAGTTACAGCCGGATGCGTAATTGAAAAAATTGACGGAAAGCCCGTCCTTAAAGACATGGACTATTATCCGCTGCTTGAAGGGAAAGCCGGAAAGCCCGTACGCCTTGCCATTCACAATCCGGCAAACGGCAAACGCTTCAACGTTACTGTCAAAGCCATCAGTCAGGAAGCCCAGTCGGACTTGCTTTACAAGCGATGGGTAAAACGCAACAAGCAACTTGTAGAGAAACTATCGGGCGGACGAATAGCCTACGTACACGTAAAAGGAATGGACAGCCCAAGCTTCCGCACCGTTTACAGCGAACTGCTCAGCGATGAAAACCGCAGCAAAGAAGCAGTTATCGTTGATACCCGCCACAATGGCGGAGGGTGGCTTCATGACGACCTTGCCACCCTTCTCAGCGGCAAACAGTACCAAAGCTTCGTTCCACGCGGACAATACATCGGAAGCGACCCCTTCAACAAATGGCTCAAACCATCGTGCGTATTGGTTTGCGAAGATACTGTCTCTTATACACATCTGACGCTGCCGACGATAA
>ERZ1026988.114-NODE-114-length-40694-cov-37.208617_pt1 | contig 40694 bp, 35 predicted proteins | sample MGYA00519291_ERZ1026988 | MGnify/ENA primary metagenome ERZ1026988 (study PRJEB26926, sample SAMN06164795) | human gut metagenome | biome: ENVO:00009003; feature: ENVO:2100002; material: ENVO:00002003 | host: Homo sapiens | place: USA | collected 2012 ... | reverse complement strand
AAAACTGTGTTAAACTACTTTTATTGTAGCTTGACACAGTTTAGTTTACACTCTCGCTCTAACTGTATGGTTGAAACGGGCTGAAGGTCCAAAAGCTCCTAGCCCAGGGCAGCACCCTGGGTACACTCGCAGTCAGCAATGCGCCCTGTAAGGGCAAAAGCTTCGTATAATATCTTTACTCCTAGCAAGCATTCATAAATACTTCGGGATTAGTTTATACGAGTTCCCGAAGCTTACACTCCAGGATTACAGCAGACTCTCTATTAACCATTAAATCATATAATTCCTGGTCTATTTCTGCATAAGCAAAACCATCGCGCAAAGACTTTACACTTGAAAGAACGATATGATTATCTATTATGGTACCTCGCTGACAAAGATTTAAAATAGCCAAGAGCAAAAGGGGCTTATGCGGAGCTTTTACGTCCCGCATAAGCGCCCTTTTCATCTTTTCAAAAGCACCCAGATAATAGTCTATATCTTTATCCATTATCAAATAAGATGAGTAACCTTAATTTTCTTCCAATGTTTGCCGATGCCGAGGGTCATAGCCTGGGTATCCTTGGTTATCAGTTCACCCTTCTGCAAGCCAGCAATAGCTTGCTTCAGCTCCTGCAGAGCTATGCCACTCACACCAAACAAATCCTTCAACACTCCATCATTCTGTTGCTGTTGCTTCATAATGAGAGGATATTGGGCATTGGCATAGAAATCAAAAGAGGCTTTCTTAAACGAATCCATATTCTGTGTAGCAAGGATGATGCTCATACCCTTGTTTCTACCCACAGCTATCAAGTTCTGTAAAGGCTTGTTTTCGAAACCAAGCATATAGTGAGCCTCATCAATGATGGTGAAATGGCGTAGTTCCACCCTGTCCTCATTCTTTGCCTGTGGAGGCAGTTGCTCATAGATATTGTTCAACTTCGATGTCACGAAATATACGATAGCCTTTGCCATGATACCTTCCTTGTCAAACTTTCCTAAATTGATAATATAACAACCTTTCACCAAATCTACCTTGTCTTCCTCTGCAAAAATATTATTCAGAATCAACTGGTTTAAGACTGATTTTACACTATCCATATCACCCTGTTTCTTCTCGGGCATCAACATCGTATAATGATCAAAAACTTCCTGAAAGGTGATTGGTTTCTGGTTCTTTGCCTTGTAGGCATTGATGATAGCTTCGCTCAGTCTGTTATCCATCAAAGCACCAATCTTAGCGGAAGATATAGCACAGATGGCATTTGCCAAGGTCGTGGAATACAGGTGGATTTCATTGATAGGTCTGCCAGTAAAGTCCTTGAACGGAGTAAACGGCAAAGGTTTCTCCATCGGATTCAAGATGGCAGAGGAATCGGTCTCAAACTTCGACAGCCAATCGGCATGGGCATGATCAGAGAACTCCCCCTTGTAATCGAACAAGAGAAAGTTGACAGGATAGTAGGTATCAGCCGATGCCATTCTGATTTGATTGATGAGGACAGCTAATAAGTTTGACTTACCCGAACCAGTAGTTCCTGCTATCAATATCTGTGTATTTGAAATAGCAGTACTGTTGATGTCTAAAGCCGCATCCATTCCATCCTCATACTGACCGATATAAAGATTCAACTCAGGAATATCCATCAACGACTTTCCACCTCTCAACGGAGAGAAGTGCAGCCATTCATCAATACCACCTTCTTCCATCAAGATACTCTTACCCCTCATCATTTCGCTAAAAAGCACCTTGCTCAGAAAAGTAGAATTCTGCCAGTCGGCATCAATATCACTATAACGCATCTTGATAAGAGCCACGAAGACCTCCTTTATATTTGACTTGGTGAAGAAAGAACCACCCAATGGCTGCATACCAGCAGAGGTTTGCAATTTCTCTACTTTTGACTTACTTCTTGGTGTCTTATCGCTCAATCCAACAAGAAGACAGATTCGCATAACCGTAGTAAAGTTCAATACTACAGGGCGAACCATATCTGAGTAATCCGAAAGGTTCAGTTTCTGCTCGATAGCATATTTCACTTCTTCAAGCAAATCATGAGTTCCTTCCAGAATTCTCATTCCCTCAAGTTTTATATCTTGTACATTCATTTCTACTAGAATTCGTAAGTTTGTAATCCAAAGTAATCATCGCTGACAGTAGTACACTGCCTTTCCTGGTCTCTATGTAAAGTATAAGTTCTTGCCACATAAGCCACGATCTTCTTGAAATCAGTCTCTGTTGTTATTTCCGTATCAGTACTTAACAGGATGGTTTGATGAGCCAAATCCGGGAAATAACGGTTGATGATAACTTCACGACTCTCCTTGTCAAGAACACCCATTACAGTATCTATCATTACAGGAGGGTCGTAATCACCCAGTTCATACAGGACTTTCAGTAACACCTGCATCACAGTTTGCTTGGCACCAGCATTCAGCTGACTCAGATAAATTTCATTACCATTCTTGTGGAATATCTTGAACGAGATTTCCTCCGAATCATCTGCCGAAAGCTCTACCCTACCGATGTAACCAGCATAAATCACCAAGTTGATGTTCAACTGCTCCTTCATCATACGCTCGATACTTGCCTTCTTCGACTTGAGTAACTTACAGGAAAGCGACTTGAAGAAACCAGGCAGTTTGCATAACATATCATACTGAGGATCTGGCACTTGTGGCATATCATAATCGTAAGTAGAAATCTTCCTCTCCATTTCCTTGATAGCATTCTTCTGTTCCACGATTTTTGCCTTCAATTCCTCTATCTTCCTGTCATTTTTTTCATAGAGTTCGATGATGCTGTAATCGTGACCAGTCAAGGCGCGTTTATATTCTTCCAATTGTTCCTGTTTCTTTGGAATATCCGCCAACTCTAAGTTTAAGCTTTCACGTCTCTCATCCAGCGAAAGATAAGGATTGGAATATGATTGCTGAACCAGGTTTCTCAACACATTGACATCAGCATCACTCAGAAAACCATATTTATCATTATAATCATCGCTGTTGTCTTGCTCACATTTGATTTCTTTAATAATCTCGGCAATAGAAACCTCGCCTACCTGCGGGTATTTCTCCTTAAGCAATCGTATTACATCCTGGGTAACCTTTTCTATCTGTTGATCATTGAGGATATTACCCCTTGCAGAAGCCACCACCTCCTTCTCGTTCAGAATAAGTTCCACCTCGGTACTGATGCTATTGGCAACCTTTGGCATAATTACTTTCCACTCTAAATCTTTGGAGATAGCCTCAGCATCCTGTCTATAGTCCTTTTCCTTCTGATAGAAGCTGTTGATGTTCTCCTCTATCTGATGCATTTTGTCACGAATCACATCATCCGAGTTCCGTCCCTCCTTCAGTTGCTCATACTGCAGCTTATGATCATTGGCATAGTTCAACGCCTGGTTATAGGCATCGATCAGACTTGCCACATCCCTTTCCATCTCCACCTTCTGTTTGGTCAGTTTCAAGTATTCGGCACGCAGGTTTTCGTTCTCCAAGCGTTCCGCCTTCTTCTCATCAAGATAAGCCGAGGCTGCATTTTGCAACTGAGTGTATTTATTGAAACCCATCACCGAATTGATGTTCTTCATGATGAGCTTGTTGATTTGTTCTTCCTTCACGAGGTCGGAAGTCTTCATAGCATCAAAGAGGAAATAGTTGCTCAATTCAGCAGGCAGATTGGCAGAAATAATCTTGTTGACTATCGCTTCATTGGTGCAACGTTGGATAGCTGTGGAACCAGAACCGTAAGGATAACTGTTACCATTCATATTGAGCACGTTGCTCTCCTGTATCTTGCCATCCACAAACCGATAGGCACGACACAACCGATAAGGCGTTTCTTGCCCCAAAACCATCCCAGAGAAAGTAATCTCCAGCATGATGGTCTTGCCTTCTATACCGCTCTCGTTCTTTACCCCCGAATTGAAGATTTCCTCAAACTGTCGTTTGTTGGATATCTTCAATCCATAGAGTGCAGAATAGATGGCATCGAAGAGCGTAGTTTTACCACAACCGTTGGCACCACCTATCAAGATGATGGGACGGTCGCTCGTTACCTCTAAGTTTAAGTCCAACTTTCTGTAGGTCTTATAATTCTCTATGTAGATACGCTTCAGTTTCATTACTTCTTAATTTCTTTGAGAGCCTTCTTGAGTATTTTCGTCACCTTCTTTTCCTCAAGACTTGACTCATTTTGGTTATTACGCTCTTCATGGAAAGGCTTGAGGATATAATCCTTGAGCCATTCCGCATCTATACCCTCCGATTGGCATGCACTCTCTATGAGTTGCATGTCTTCCTGCCTGATTCCATAGTTCAGAAATGTTCTGTCCAAGCTTTTCTTCATACCTTATTATATATGATTACCTTATTATATTATAGGGTTTCCAGATGCAATGCCGACCACCCATCTATATTGTCTGTGTTCTCGATAATGCCTCCAGGATAATACCAGTTGCTCGTACCCTCGTCTTTGATGAGCACGCCACCCACAATCTTCTTGCCTGTAGCTTGATAACTGGAGATGTAATCCAAGAGGGCATTGTTCTTTTCTGGCGCATCCGCATCGCTGCCCTTGGTTTTGGTGTCGAAGAGGCAGATGGTACCCGACTTCAATCTGACGATGAAATCCACATAGAAACAACGTTTTCTACTCCCCGAATCCGTATAAGGCACGGCGAAATGCTGTTTTCCCTCGTCTCCATTCTTGTACCACCACTCCACATATTCCATCTTGTCATCCAACCAACGTGCAAACTCTTGCTCGGGTCTCGATGCCGTAATCTGCTCAAAATAAGGATACAAGGCATGGTTGAAGATTTCGCCTTCCGTAGTTCTCACCATTGCCGCATTATAGAGACGAGTCTCCGGCACTTGCCATACAGACTGCTGATATTCCATCGACACCTCCTTGGCATTTTTCTTCAGCGTAGCCTCGTAGGTAACCAACGCCTTGCGTATCAGTTCCTCGAAGCGCGGACGGTTCTGATGATAGAGCACCACCTTAGGCACATCCATCGAAAAGACTTGCAGGTATTCCTCCAAGGCACTCTCGATGGCTCCTTGCAAGACTGGCGTACTGTCAAATTTGGAGAACCCACCCACATTCTTACGGCAGAAGAGCGTAAAGAGATTCTGCAATTCTGAAGCGTTCAGAGCCAGCCTTGCCTTGTCTGTTATCTCCACGATGCCCGAATCACCCGTCAATGGGGTGTCCTTCGGGATAGCCACCAAGATTCTTGATACATCGGTCTGCACGCCATGTCGCTTGGCATTGTAGCGATTCAACTTGATTTTGGCATCCATGTCTGCCTCCTTTTTTTTCGCCTCGTCAGCATCCTCAGTCTCACCATCATCCTCAAAGAAATCTTCTACAGAGAAGAGCAACAATGGGTTTTGTTCCCATTCCCGTTCCATGGTCTTATAGAAGATGCTGCGGAACTGGGAGCCCAAGCGGTTTCTTGTTGCCCCATGCTTATCCGTATAATAGGAACGGAGCGTGATGTTCGGCAAGTCTTTCTTGCGATTGGCGTAGAGGGTGCTGATATAGTTCATGTCATCTCCCACAATATTAATCATGTCTGCCGAAAGGTCGGTATAAACATAACCATAGTTCAGAATGTCGTTCTTATAAAAATGCTGCTCTGGCATTCGGAGTATTCGTCCCACGGTCTGCGTGGTAAAAGTCATGCTCTGCAATTCTCTGAATATAAGAAGAACGGATGCACGAGGACAATCCCAGCCCAAGGCTATGGCCTGCTTGAACAGCAACACCTCGGAAATATCATCAGGCTGAGTGATATTCTGAAGATTAGGCGATTTATCCTTTGATAGCCATACTGCCAACCTGCCATTTGCCACGCTGATGTCGCAAACCTGTTCTAAGTAGGCTTGCATCTCCTCGGCGATAGTCTTGTCCTTCGACGACATAGATTCGCTGCCATCATTAGGCAACTGAATGAGCAATAACGGATTGATGCCATATTCCTTGTAAGCCTCAGCCAGTTCCTTTCGCTTTTCGAGAGCCTTCTTCAAGAGACGCTGGTTCACCGTAAGCTCCGACTGTTCCTTACTACTCTTTACATTCGGATTCAGTTCTATGCCCTTCTTAATCATTTCTTCATTGATTACATCTTGGCGTTTCACAAGAACCGCATGATAGCTTTGGGTGACTGGTGTTGCTGATACACGAAGTTCTATGTGTGGCTGGATAGCTTGCAATACCATCTCGCTTTTCTTGGCATTACGTCCTGCAAACATGTGTTCCTCGTCTATGATAACCACTACTGGCAGATGCTGCTCTATCTTGGTCTTCCGTATCAGTTCGTAGAGCGTGCGGTTCTGCTCATTGTCACGAATCATGACGGCATTATCCTTATTGATACTCTCCCAGTTTAAAAAGAGCACATCGCCAGGATGCAGACCATCCACATGATCACACTCATCAAACATAACAGGACGCAACGACCTTCGTTCACTAAAGAAATTGCGCATGGAGCGATAACTCTGCTGATGCAACTTGTTTGGAGCAATCCAAACCCATGCTACACGAGAATATCGGCACTGCCCATTCATAGGTAGGTCACGAGTCAGCTCATCCAGCAAGGTACTCACCATCACCGTCTTTCCTGCTCCTGTAGGAGCCTTGAATATCAACTTTTGGCGGTTTTCAGAATCATTGAGCATGTCAATCATCTTCTGTTTCAGTTCACGCACCGCCTTTTTCTGGTAATCTCGTAGTTCTATCATTTTCGTTACCTCCTTAGTCTATTATGTCATTAGTAACATTATCTTCTTTCTCCTTCAACACATAATCATAGTCATCGCTGAGAGCTTCTTTCACAACCTCCTCGTTTTGCATGGCGAGTGCCTCGTTTTGCTGAAACTCTTTCATCATAGCCTCACTATACTTTTGCTTTGGCAGAATATCCGTTCCACCTTCTAAAGCTTGCAAGAAAGCATCTGGCATGGCACACAGTTCTATAACAGGCATGACTTTATGGAATTCGTCCTCATATGCGTATGCGCCATCACTATAAACATAAACCTTCAAAGGATTCTGCCTAGTCGCAACCTCAGCTATCATCGGAATGATAATACTGACTACACGCTCGTCGAGAACAACAAGCATCTGTCCAGCCTCATCCTTAAAATAGCGCAATACGTTCTTCTTAAATTTCTTGCCTCCAAATGTTTCTTGCTCTTGATAGATATTGTTCTTGATGCAAAGGAGGTCAACGAGAGAAGCCATCAATGCTCGACGACTCTTGAAGTTGCTTTGGTCACGAGGCACAAACTCCGTTTTATAATAACGAAGATTATTGTGAGCCAAGCCAGGGACATCTTCACCCTTCTGGTTCGTATAACCATTAATGACTCGTTTGTTTCGCTCGTAGGTTACTTTTTCGCAGATGTTATTCTCGTTGTTGGTCACTAAGATACATTTGCGATGACCGCCGTCTTCTGAGTTCAATTGCATCGTTGCATGGAGAGTAGTGCCTGAGCCAGCGAAGAAGTCGAGGATGGTGGAGTCCTTTGATGGCGTGAAATTTATAAGGTACTTAATTAAAGAAACTGGTTTGGGATAATCAAAGACCGTTTCTCCAAAGATTTCTTGGAGCTGTCTTCCAGCGTTTTCTGTTGTATCAACCCCTACATTAGAATCTATAAAGTTTGGAGGAACCTCGGGGGAATAATTAGAACGCTTATAAGAAAGCACACCCTTAGCTGAAAGTTCTATATATAAACCTTCATCTATGTTTTTGTCCAAAGTATCTTGCAACCAAATAAACCTATTCTTAAACCTTACTTCATTAACATTCTTGCCATTTTCTATGACCAAATTATCCAACAACTCATTAGGGAACTTACTCGTCCCATAAACACCTGCTCTCAAAACTCCATCTTTTTTAGCACAAGTAATGCTATCTGCAGGAAAAGTCAGTATTTTAAAAGTATTCTGCGGCTTGGTAAAAGGATCATTACTTTTACTTACTTTACGAGTACCTTGGAAAGTATAATCATTTGCTGTTGTTTTCCAACAAAGAACATATTCTATTGTTCTCTTGATTTTCTTTGAAAGAGCTGGCGGAGTTGAAGACTTAAACCAATTCCATTGACCAACAAAGTTTTTTTCGGAAAAGATCTTATCACCTAGCAAACGTAAAGGTGCAACTTCATGTTCATCAATAGAAATGAATATTACTCCCTTTTCAGAAAGCAACTGCTTTGCAATTTTCAATCGTCTATTCATAAACGATGTCCATTTAGAATGGCGATAGCCATCTTCTTTATCTACAAAAGTGTCGTTGTAGATAAAGTCCTTATTACCAGTATTGTAAGGAGGATCGATATAAATTACATCAATCTTCCCTGCATAAGCATAAGTAAGAGCAGCAAGAGCATTGAGGTTATCACCTTCTATCAACACATGATTAGGCGAACCTTCTGGCGCAGAATCCAAACGCTTACTTTCGTCTTCAACAAAAACAGGAAGTTGGTCTTGCATGTCGTCCCAAGCCACTTCTGAGCTATCTTCCCACACAAGTCCATAATGCTTCTTCTCATTGATAACCTCCAACAAATCATGCTTTAACTCCTTATCTATCTGAAGTTCTAATATCTGTTGGCGCAAAGCACCCAAATCCATTTTCTTCGCCATAACGGTATACCTTCCTCCCCTTTTCCGTGCTCCACCGACTCCCTAAGTAGAGAAGATTATTAGAAACTGGATTGCTATTATAAAATGATGGCGTAGGAATCTGATTACCTTTAGCCCCATCCTTGCCTGTAGCGGCCCTGGAAAAGCCTTTCATGTCAAAGATAAGAAGCAACAGAAGCCTACGCCAAACAGGTATATATATGATAGCACAGAGCGTACCCCCTCAGTCGAAGGGGCACACCTATGCCATGTGTATATACACAGTGGGTAGACGCCCACCGCAGTCTCATTCTGAACATGATTTGAAATTTTCCAGGTTTCTACAGGTCAGAAGAAACGTCAAGCAAACGTCTTCAATTTAAAATAGACCAAGCCATGGACTTTTACCTAGCCGGCGACTCATCGCCAGCCATCCACAGCAAGACAACTGCAAAAGTACGAAAAAGAATTGGCTTCACAAAATTTTGGGTCTTTTTTCTTGCATATCTCATTTACTTTTCTTATCTTTGCCACCAAATTAATAACAATAACATTAAAAAGGAGGTTATTATGCAAGCAACAAAGAACAATACAAAGGAGGAAACCATCAGAAAGTTCAAACAACTCCTAAAACATAAAGAGGAGATGCTCGAAAGAGCAAAACAATATGATGGCATTGACATTTATGCTAAAACAGAAATCCACTATTAGATGAAATCAAAGCTGATTTCGAAAAGTCGGCAAATGATTTAAAAGAGAAATAGTTTCTTGCAAATCCCAAATAAAATTGGTTATAAAGCAGCATATATTCAAGGCTTTTGCCCTTACAGGGCGCAGGGATACAACATCTTAATACCCAGGGGGTTGCCCTGGGCTAGGAGCTTTTGGGCCTTCAGCCCGTGCTTGAACCACATGAAAAAGTTCAATGATTTTCTTCTTAACCAGGCATTTTATACTCATGTCTAAGCTTCCAGATAGTTCATCATATCCTCCAATGTATCGAAGTTCTTGACATTCCCCTCCTTTACATTGAGAATAGCCTTATCTAACTCTGATTGTAACTTTTTCTTTTGTAATGTTGCATTCATAATACGATTAAACAATTAAGTTTGATACATTTATTCAGAATAAGGCGTTCTCATATGCTCATGCTTCCATTGCTCAATAGTATTTTCATCTATCAAGCCCTTATCCCACAATTCATTTGCGGCATCTATCGCTTTTTGCGCAAAATAACGGCTATCTGTTGGCATACCATTATCCTTTTTATCTAGCATAGCATTACCCCTTCCTCTTCTACATTATTATAAAAAGGACTGTCCTTTTTGCTCTGCCAATCCTTCATCGAATACACTATCGGGTGAATCATCTGATTGATTTGCCATCCCAATTCCCAAAGAGGATAGGTGTAATTATCATGATCCTGCTCATCTATCTTATCCTTGTTCAGAAGCACAAGGATGTCCCAGTCGGAATCAGCTTTAGCATCCCTTCTAGCCCTTGACCCGAAAAGGATAACCTTGGCATCTTTCGGCATAATCGACTCCGCTTTCTTCTGAATCGACTTGAGTACCTCATCTTCAAGATGTTCCCTTGTTACTGTTGTCATAACACTACCATTTAAATTACACCGCAAAAATACGAAAAAGAATTGAAACTAACAAATATTCTGAGAGATATTTGCATTTATTCCTTTCTCTTCACCCAAACCTTGTGGCTTCCGCTGCCCATCGAATCTATTGGCAAAGTTCGGTCGGCGGTGATTTCCTTCAGCTCCAGGGAGGCGGCGGTGCGGCTCAGGTTGTTGATGTAGGCATAATCAGAGAGGGTGATGAAACCATTGGCTTCTATCACCTCCAGGGCACGGGCGATGCGCTCTTCCCTGGAATAGAGCTGCTTGCGAATCACCTTTACACCACCCATATCACGCTCCAGGTCACGGTCGGTTTCACGCTTCACCTCCTTGATAAACTCAGGGGACGCCTTGAAGTTGATGTCCTTCACTCCCACCTTGCGATACGTCATCTTATCATCTGGATTCAGAATTTCCCTAGGCTTCTCATCCTCGAAAGCGAGGGAGAGGGAGAAGGTGCCGAAACCTTCCAGATTCACGTTGTACCCCATGGAGAGCATGTCTGTCAGCATATCAACCACATCGGTCAATACAGCCTCCGTGGTACTTTCCGAAATACCGCGATGGTAGTTCTGCATCATCTTGACGAACTCTTTTCGGGATAGTGTCCGGTTGGTCACCATCTTGGGATAAACTCTGCGCTTGCCTTCATCACGCAAATCATTCAACTCTTGCAACTTGTACTTAGCCATATCAGTATCCTTTCTTATTAAGATTGTTATCACTCCTTATTGCAGCAGCCTTTGCATCCTACAGTATTTATGATCATACCTAAGAAGAAAAGACCACAAACCTAGGAAGAAAAGTATTTAATCCTAGGAGAAATCTCCGTTCACCGACGCTGAATGTCCGTTCAACGTCGGCGAACGGCGGTTCAGCGTCGGTGAATGTCGATTCAACGTCGATGAACGAAGATTTCTACCTTGCAAAGATACAACTTTATCAGATATAAAACAAGACTTTTCCTGAATATCTTTACTTTTCCGGCCATAATTCTTCGTTTTTTGAGCTTATTTCTTTGCGTATCCCAAATAATTGTGTTAACTTTGTAGTCAGATTGCAAACAAAAGACAAAGAAAAAGACTAAGATTAGACATTCTTATGAGTATGAAGATATTAGCAACCAGCGACTGGCACCTGGGCAACCTGTTTCACGGCAACGACCGTCTGCCGGAACACAAGCATTTCCTGAAATGGCTCCTGGAACAGATAGCTGAACAAAAGCCCGATGCTCTCCTCATCGCAGGAGACATCTTTGATAACGGAAATCCATCGGCAGCGGCACAGACCGTTTATTACGAGTTTCTTGCCGATGCTACCCAACTGTGCCCGAACATGCAGGTCATCATTACCGCCGGCAACCACGATTCCGCCAGCCGACTGGAGGCTCCCCGTCCGTTGCTCACCCGATACCACGTGGAAATAAGAGGAAACGTAAGGAAAATCTGGAAGCAGGGAGAAAGCGAGGACGATGATAAAACCGGCGGACATTGGATCTATTCCTTCGATGACCTCATCATCCCCGTAACCAACGAGGAAAGAGAAGAAGTCATCATCCTCGCCGTACCTTTCCTAAGAAGCGATGTGGTGCAGAACGCCAGCTACTCGCAGGGTGTCAACGACTTTCTGAGAGAACTGACGGCTGAGGCTCGAAAGAAATACCCGGACAGGAAGTGCATCATGATGGCACACATGTACGCCAAGGGTTCGGATATCGCCAAGAAGGATGCGAGCGAGAAAATCATCATCGGCGGACAGGAGGAAGTGGACCTGGAAGGATGGAACGACCATCCCGACTATATGACTTGCGGACACATCCACAAACGGCAACATATCTGGAACACCGACTGGGCAAGATACACGGGAAGTATCCTCCCGATGTCGTTTGCTGAGAAAGACTACACCCACGGCATCGACCTCATCACCATAGAACATGGAGAAGAGGAGGAAGGAAAGGAAACCGGCAAGAGCAAGGAATGGAAAGTAGATTTCCTGGAATACAAGCCTCAGCACGCCCTCCGCATACTGCCCGAAGATGAGGAAGAACTGACCTTCAAGAAATGGCAGAAGCTCATCAATTCTGAACTTTCAGAGAGAACAGACGGCGAACTGAGCGACCACTTCGACTACGTGATGCTGAAGGTGAAACAGGAGAAACTGAACAGTGATGACATCAAGGAACTGGAGAAACTCGTCAACGAAAAGGATGCCGTGCTCTGCAAAATCCAGCGCATCATCCCGCAACTGGACCTCTCCACCATTCAGGGTTCCCAGCACATCACCAGCATAGAAGACATCATCAACCGTCCTCCGCTCGACACGCTGAAAGAAGCCTTCGCCATCAGACACAACGCTCCGATGAACGAAAGACAGGAGAAAATGTTATCCGATTTATTAACGACATCATCATTATGAAATTCCTACAACTCGAAATACTCAACCTCGCTTCGCTTGACAAACAGGGAGGCGAGGTCATCAACTTTGAAGAAGGTGCCTTAGGCGAGAGTACCATCTTCAGCATCGTAGGTCCGACGGGAAGTGGCAAGTCCACCCTACTCGATGCTATCTGCCTTGCCCTCTACAACCGCGCCCCTCGCTATCCCAGGAAGAAAGGCGACAAGAACCAGAACATCGAGATTTTCGGAGCTGCCGATGCCAGCGAAAGTAACCGTCTGGCACCTACCGATAGTAGAAACATCCTGACACGTGGCAAGAAAGAGGGCTACAGCAAACTCACCTTCCTTGCCAACAACGGCAGCATCTACCGCGCAGAATGGCACGTCAGATTCCAGAGAGTGCGCTACGAGAACGCCAAGACTGCGCTTTATAAAATCACGAAAAACGGCGAAGAGATTACGGAGGAAGCTGCCGACTGGAACGAGCTGCCGAACATCATCGGACTTGACTACGACCAGTTTCTCCGTACCGTACTCATCGCCCAAGGCTCGTTTGCCAACTTCCTGACGGCAAAGGAAAACGAGCGATACGAACTCCTGGAAAAGCTCATCGGATGCGAGGAAACTTATACGAACATCGCTACAGAAATCAAGAAGGCGAAAGACCAGGCGACGGATGCCTACAACCAGATGGCAGCATCGGTGGAAGCCGTTAAACAGAACCTGCTGAACGATGAAGAACTCGTCCAACTGAAGGAGGAAATCGCCCGGTTGGAAAAGGCTGAGAAGGAACTCGACAGCCAGTTGCAAGCCATCTCGAAAGACCTGCAATGGTTTGAGGAAAACGATAAGCAAATCAAGCAAATCACTATCTGCCAGACTGATATGGAGCAAGCAGCAGATGCCATTAAAACGATGCAAGCCCAGATTCTCCGTCTGCAGTTGCACGATGAAGTACAGCCAGCCGTCAACCTACTGCAGGAAGTAGAACGACAGACGCAAAGCATCCACGAGCAGGAAGAAAACATTCTGAAAGCGGAAGGAAACATCAAAAGTCAAGAGTCTGCCATCAGCGAAAGCGAGAAAACTCTCACCAGTCTGAAGGAAGCAGTCGGCAAGGCACAGGAACAGCTGGAAAAGGCGCTGCCGGTCATCGCTGAAGCAAGAGCGCTGAAAACAAAAATGGAAGCGGCAATGCCGAATCTGAAAGAAAAGAAAGAGGCATTGGAGTTGGCGCAGAAAGAGAATCTAACTGCCCAGAAAGACGTGGAGGAAAACGCCCGAAACATCCAAAAATGGGAAGCAGAAACGGAGAAAGCAAACCTTGCCCTCAAAGCGACACAGGAAGAGATTGCCAAGCAGAAACAGGTTCTGCACGAAGCGACGCAAGCCGCTGAACAGGCTTGGGAGAAGGAAAAGAACAAGACTGCCGGACAGAATATAGAAGAACTGCAGAACAGCAAGACTGTAGCTGACAGGAAACTGCAGGATGTTCAGCAAGCCATCAAGGTTGTGGCTCATCTCGATACTGCCACAACAGAAAAGCAGAAGAATGAGGAGCGAATCCAGCTCTTGGGCAAAAGAAATGCAGAGATAGATGAAGCGCTGGGCAAGTTGACCATCGAGGCGCTGACCCAAGAGACCCTGACGCTGAGAAATGCCTATACCCTCATGGTGAGCGAGAAATGGGAGATTCATCGTGCCAACCTGACCGAAGGCAAGCCTTGTCCGCTCTGCGGCAGCACGACCCATCCTTATCATACCGACAACAGACAGTTTGAGGAAGCCACTACAGAACTCTCGCAACTTCTAAAAGCCAAGGAGAATCTGCTGAAACTGCAGCAGAAAGAGGAGAAGGATCTTTCCGGCGAGAGAAAACAGAACGATGGCGAAGTACAGACGCTCCAGAAACAACAGGAAAAGCTGTCGGGAGAAATAGCAACTTACGAAGAGGATTGGAAGGCGCTCATCGCCCAGTATCCAAAGATTCCAAAGGCTGAGGCAGAACTGAAATCGCTCTTACCTATCTATGAAAACAAGGCGAAAGATGCGAGCAGCAAACTGAACCTGTTTAACAAGATTCAGAAAGAGATAGAACGGCTGACCCAACTCAAGGATAAGGCTGTAAAGGATGAAGCTGCGTATGAAAGCAAGGCTTCAACAATGCTGAATAAAGTCCAGGAAAACACTTCAACCTGCGCCACAAAACTGGCTGAGCAGAAAGCACTTACCACCAACCTCATCTCACAGCAGAAGAGCAAGGAGGAGGCTTACGGGAAAGCCCTTCAGGCATGGAATAGTACCAAGAAGGAAATGGAGGAATGGCAAGAGAAATATAAGCAGATTCTGAATGGCGAAGAACCAGACGCGGCTGAACAAAGACTGACAGCAGCAAAGGATGAGGCTACGAAAGCAGCAGATAACCAGAACGAGAATATCAACAAACTGAAGGCTGAACTCGCCAACAGTAAAGGTTCGCATCAAACCATGCTATCTCAGAACAAAACGATGAAAGAGAATCTGCAAACGAAGGAAAAGGAACTCGACTTTTGGATTGAGGAATATAACAAGCAGCTTGAAGAAAAGAGCATCGAAGGAAAAGACTCCGAAGAGGAAGGCATCGAGGAAAGAAGTATCGAGCCAAGCCTTATCGACCGAAATATCATCCGAGAGATGCTTCACTCTGCCGAAGACTGGAACGCTATCCGACGGGAAAAGGACGAAAAAGAGAAGGCTGTGGCCTCAACAACTGCTCTTTACCAGAGTGCAGAAAAGGCGCATCAGCAGCATTTGGAACATCAGCCTGCCCAAACCCGTGATGCTCTCCTAGCCATTCAGCAGGAGTATCAGGAGAGAAGCCAGCGCAACGAACTGATTGCTGCCAAAGCCAGGATGCAGAACCATCAGGAAGCCCTCAAACAATTGGGCGACAAGGCTGAGGCTCTGCAACTCGTAACACAGGAAAAGGACGACTGGACAGCCATTACGGATGCTATCGGAGCTGACGGCAAGACGCTGCACAAGATAGCCCAATGCTATACGCTCAGTTTCCTGATTACTCACGCCAACCAGGAAATCAGAAAGTTCAACAGCCGTTACGAACTGCAGCAGGTAAAGCATTCCTTAGGCATCCGAGTCATCGACCACGACCGTGCCGACGATATCCGAGACACCACCTCCCTATCAGGTGGCGAAACCTTCATCGTGAGTCTCGGTCTCGCCTTGGGCCTGTCGGCGTTATCTTCCCGTAACATCTCCTTCGAGAACCTGTTCATCGATGAAGGCTTCGGAACCCTCGACCCCGATACCCTAGCCACCGTCATCGACTCCCTCGCCATGCTGCAAAGTTCGCAAGGCAAGAAGGTGGGCGTCATCAGTCATACCGACACGATGAGCGAGCGCATCACCACCCAGATAAGGATTATCAAGAATGGCAACTCCGGCAGCAGTCATATCGAGATCTATCCTTAACCCATCGCAATTACACCTTAAATTATATAATAATTACACCTTATTTATCCCTATCAGCGCCAAGGATGGCGACAACGTGGTGAACAAGAGCGATGTGATTCGTCCTCACCATAACAAAAGAAAGGGTGTGCCATAAGTCCATGACACACCCTTTCTTTTGTTTCCATTGAATATTAAACCCTGTTTCCCTCTTTTGGGAATACTACGGTTGGCTTGAAGGTCTTAGCCTCCTCAAAGTCCATCAGGGCATAAGCGATGATGATAACGGTATCGCCCACCTGCACCTTGCGGGCTGCAGCACCGTTCAGGCAGATACAACCGCTGCCACGCTCACCCTTGATAATATAGGTCTCCAAGCGCTCACCATTGTTGTTGTCTACAATCTGAACCTTCTCGCCTGCTATCAGATTAGCAGCGTCCATCAAGTCCTCATCGATGGTGATGCTACCCATATAATTCAGGTTAGCCTCAGTTACGGTCACACAATGGAGCTTACTCTTCAATACTTCTATCTGCATTGTTCTGTTATTACTTGATCTGTTACGGATTAAACTTAATAAAGAATATCAATCGAGGAATTATCCCTTATACTTGATATGGTCGATGAGACGGATAGGAGTCTTACCGCAATAAACGGTGATGCAACCTACCACGTATGCACTATCCTCCCATGAAGAAACATCCTGCAGGCTGTCGCCATCCACAATCTGGAAATACTCTACCTCCAGCCCCTCTACAGCATTGATGTCGGCAACCACCTTATCATGAGTTTCCTGTACGGTATGAGTCTTGGCATACTCCACACTCTCCTTCAGGGCCTTATAGATGTTTGGCGCAATGGCACGCTCATCAGGAGCCAGCAAAGTATTACGGCTGCTCTTAGCCAAACCGTCCTCATCACGGACAATAGGGCACTCCACAATCTGCACATCGCTGTTGATGTACTTCACGAGCTGCTTGATGACAGCAATCTGCTGCCAATCCTTCTCACCGAAATAAGCACGAGTTGGTCGAACGATATAGAAAAGACGGCTCACTACCTGACATACACCATTGAAATGACCCGGGCGCTTGGCACCCTCCATCACGGTAGAAACAGGTGGAAACTCAAAGTGGCGTGTATCTGGTGTAGGATACATCTCCTTCACCGATGGTGCAAACACATAGTCAGCACCACAAGCCTCCAAGAGCTTGCAGTCAGCATCGAGGGTACGAGGATAGCGATCCAAGTCACCCTGATCATTAAACTGTGTAGGATTCAGGAACACAGAAACCACAGTCACGCCATTTTCCTTCACACTGCGCTTAACAAGAGAGGCGTGACCCTCATGCAGCGCACCCATAGTTGGCACAAGGCCGATTTCCTTTTCCTCCTTACGACACATGAAGAGTTCGTTCTGGAGGTCAACAATCTTATTGAATACTTTCATCGTCATAATCTGTTTTCGGGTGCAAAATAACAACTTTTTTCTCAAATGAGAAAGAAAAAACCTAAAAATATGCGAATTATTGCCGAAAATAATGAATTTCGGAGAAAAAATGCCCCTATTTGAAGTTTTTTTTGTACCTTTGCATGTAATTCGTAAGAATAAAATTTAAATTTATGGCAAAAAAAGTATTATTTATCAATCAGGAGATCGACCCATACGTAGCCGAGTCTCACATGTCAATCATGGGACGCGAACTGCCTCAGAAGATGCAGGAAGCAGGTTTTGAGATCCGCACCTTCATGCCTAAGTGGGGCACCATCAACGAGCGTCGCGGACAATTGCACGAGGTCATTCGCCTGTCTGGTATGAACCTTATCATAGATGATACAGACCATCCGCTGATCATCAAGGTTGCATCTATACCAACAACACGACAGCAGATTTATTTCATCGATAATGACGACTATTTCAAGAGCCGCCAGATGGGCACCGATGAAAACGGAAAGGAATATGCCGACAACGGAGAAAGAGCTATCTTCTTTGCACGTGGTGTATTGGAAACCGTAAAGAAGCTCCGCTGGCAGCCTGATGTGATTGTCTGCCAGGGTTGGGCTAGCGCAGTAGTACCATTCTATGTAAAGACAGCCTACAGCGAAGAGCCTTCATTTGCAGAATCAAAGGTGATTACCGCTCTCTATACCAACGAACTCAAGGGTGAACTGGGTACCAACTTCAAACGTTGCGTTGCCTTCCGCGATGCCAAGTCAGAACTGCTCGACGGCTATCAGGACGACTTCAACTTCATTGAGCTCGGCAAACTCGCCATCGACTATAGCGACGGTGTAGTAGAAGGTGAAGAAGAAGCTAACCAGATCCTCTTTGATTATGCGAAGGAGAAGAACAAGCCTGTACTGGCTTATCCGGGAGAAGATATCCAGGAGCCATACGCAGACTTCATCAACAAGGTTTGTCCTGACGCAGAATAAAATTCCGACAACAGAGACACATACATATAAGGATAATGAAAATTTTAAGACTCTTAACAGTATTAGTAATAGCAGCGCTTACTTTCGCTGCATGTGATGACACCACCGAGGGAATCGGTGGTAGCATCACTAACGATATTGACAACATCAACATCACTAGCGCAGTATTTCCTGTAGCTACAAAGTCTATGGTTTCAGGTGCCGTATTGAGCCGCAACAACAGCGGTCTCATCGGTAAGATGAAAGACCCGGAAACCGGCAACTATGTAAAGGGTGACTACATGACCCAGTTGAGCGTATTGCCTACTTTCTCTATAGATACACTCGATTACATCAAGCAGGCAAACAAAGGTTCTATCGAAGCAGACTCATGCTACCTCCTGGTTTCATACAATGCCAGCTACGGCGATACTATCGCCCCAATGAAGGTGACAGCCTATGAGATGACAAAGCCGATGGCAGAAGATAAGGAGTATTACTCTGATTATGATGCCTTCAAGGAAGGCTGGGTAAGCGAAAACAACCAGCATTGGAGCAGTAATTACAACTTGAGCAATACATCAGATGTCAAGAACTTCAAGATTTACTTGAATAAGAAGTATGAGAAAGATGGTAAGACATACAAGAACTATGGTTCTTACATCATGCAAACATACGCAGAACATCCTGAGTACTTCAAGACCAACTACAAGTTCCTGCACAACGTCTGCCCTGGCTTCTTCATCAAGAATGTAGGCGGTACGGGTAACATGGCTAAGATCTGGAATACAGAGCTTATCTTCTACTGGACCCGCCACAAGACCATCAAGGCAAAGGACGGCGTTACAGACAGTATAGCTGTAGGCATCGGATACAACCGTTTCGATGGTACAGAAGAGGTATTGCAGCTCAACAAGATTGAGAACGATACCACGAACTTGGAGGAGTTGGCAAGTCAGCAGAACTGTACTTACCTCAAGTCGCCAGCAGGTATCTTCACCGAGGTTACCCTCCCTATCGAAGACATCATGAAAGGTCATGAGAAGGATACGCTCAACACAGCTACCATCTCTTTCCCACGACTCAACAATGACAACGAAGACAACCCATACAACTTTGCTACACCAAGCACCATCCTGATGGTTCAGAAAGACAGTTTGCAGTCGTTCTTCGAAAAGAGCAAGTTGGCAGATAGCCGTACTTCTTATACCACAAGCTACAGCAGTACAGGTACTTATAAGAATGCCTATACATTCCAGAATATCGCCAACCTGGTTTCTGCCATGTATAAGAACAAGGGCAAGGGAGAAAACTGGAATAAAGTAGTACTGGTTCCTGTAAACGTTATCACAACCACACAGGGACATACTACCGTCATCTCCAAGATTAATCACGATATGTCACTCGCTTCTACCCGACTGAAAAGAGGTGTAATAACCACCGACAGCAACGGCAAGGAGACAAGTCCTATACAGATAAAGGTGATTTACAGTAAGTTTAAAGAAAAAGAATAAGCATTCATAACGCAAAGTAAAAAAGGAAACGAAACATGGCAGATAATTTTTTGGAGCGTCATCGCGAAGAATACGAGATACGCAAGGCTGCATGGCTCAAGAAGAAGAAACTATTCATGAAGTCAGGCAAGAAACAGAAGCCCCAGACACAGATGCCACGCCCTGAAGACGAAGCGTTATAAACACGAAAAAATATTCAGAATCCTGAGAAAGAGGGTGTATCATAAAGCATTTGAATGTTTATGATACACCCTTTTAACTTTGCCAGTTAATCCTTAAAAACCGCCGCATAAGTACGATAAAAGCCATTTAACACAAAATAAAACAAAATTAATTTGGAGTTTACCCATTTTTTTTATATCTTTGCATTGTAAATTAAAAGTATTAAATATTAAACAGACAAAAAGCAATAAAATAAAAATAATCAAGATATTAGTAGAGATACTGATTTTTGAGTTTAACTTTTCTAAGAACTTGCATTTAAAGATACAAGATATTTGCAGGATACAAGTTACTTGCAATATATGAGATACTTGGTTTATGTTTATAGATAATGGAGAAATTACTCTCATAAAGAATTCGTTTTTAAGTTTAAACAAAAATGCTAAAGTTAGATGTTAGTAATATAAGTCCCCGTAGTAACCGTGAGGCTACTGCGGGGACGCTTTTTCAATTTATAGTATATAGAAACAAAAAGGGCAAGACCAGAGATGACCTTGCCCAATCAATTTTTATAACTCTTTATCAATATTATAAGATTCTACCTGTAAGAGAGAACTTCAAAACAGGATAAACCTTTAAATATAAACATCAGACTACAGAACTTAATCTACTACCGTAAACTTGGCATATTTCAGCAGAAGCTGTTTGGTGCCAGAATGAACGAACTCAACCGTAGCCTTCGTATTCTCACCGGTACCTTCAATCTTCAACACCGTTCCCCGTCCAAAACGCTGATGTTCAATCTTCATTCCCTCCTGCAAACCACAAGAAGAACTGCCAGCAGATGAAGCTGCAGAAGAAGAAACTGATGCTGCAGAAGATCCTGTACTGCGAGAAGCAGGATGAGAAGAATGCGTCTCCATGTAACGTTTAGCTGCATTCAGCGCTCTAACAGACTTGAAATTACCTTCAGAGAGAGATGAGCGTCCGGAAACAGACGAGCGTTCGGAAGTATGTGAAGTCTCCGGTTCATCATCAAAGAGAGAAGGCTTAGGATCTGCTACAAACTGCGATGCTACCGGTTTGGAATTCTGATACCTGCTACTGTATCTAGGCTGCTCAGCATCCTCCCACGGTCTGCGAGAACGTTGCGCTCTCGCCCACTCCGGCTGGTCAGACATCGAATCAGCTTTGGAGCCAAACAAGCTTCCACCAGCCTCATCCAGGCTATCAATCAACTTGCCGTCAATCTCATCGATAAACCGACTCGGATTATCAAACTCCATCTTGCCATATCGCCAGCGGTTCTTGGCGTTCGTCAGGATACAATGTTTCTCAGCTCGCGTAATGGCAACGTAAAGCAATCTTCGTTCCTCCTCCAGTTCTCTGAGCGAAGCAGCAGAAAGCGGACTTGGGAAGATATTCTCTTCCAAACCAACCACGAATACTGTAGGAAACTCCAGACCCTTGGCAGCATGAACCGTCATCAGAGAAACACGAGGTTCATCCTTATCACCATCGCTGTCAGCATCGGTAAGCAGAGCCACATCCTGCAGATAATCCTGCAGGAAGAGTTCATCAAACCTACCCTCTTCACGGCGTTCCTCCACAAAAGCCGACATACCGCTCAAGAATTCCTCCAGGTTCTCCTGACGTGCCAGATCATCGGCATCCTTGCCCGACATGATATCCTGACTGATGCCACTCTCCTTGATAATGGCATCACCCAATTCATAGACATCCGTAGTTTGAGCCCGTTCGATAAACGAAGAAATTAGCAATCTGAAAGTTTCCAGCTTGTTCATCGTACCCTTGGTAACCGCCAGTCCATACCGCTCAGGGGCACCGATTACCTCCCAGAAACTCACCTGGTTCTGATGGGCACAGTCAGCAATCTTCAGCACCGTAGTAGCACCGATTCCACGAGCCGGATAGTTGATGATACGCTTGATAGCCTCTTCATCATCCGGATTCGCCACCAGACGGAAATATGCAATAATATCCTTAATTTCCTTGCGCTGGTAGAAACTCAGTCCGCCATAAATGCGATAAGGAATACCCTGCTTCCTGAACTCCTCCTCGAAGCTGCGGCTCTGGGCATTGGTGCGGTAGAGAATGGCAAAATCACTATACTGGCAGCCATCCTCGCGCCGGATACGCTTCACGTCCTTCGCAACAATTGCCGCCTCTTCCTTGTCGCTGTAAGCAGGCTTATACTGAATCTTCTCACCCTTCGCATTCTCGCTGAACACATCCTTAGGAATCTGGTTGCGGTTATGCTTGATCAGACTGTTAGCCGCCTCAACGATGGTCTGGGTAGAGCGGTAATTCTGCTCCAGTTTGAAGAGACGCGTTCCCTGAAACTGGCGCTGATAGTTGAGAATATTATCGATATTGGCACCACGGAAACTATAGATACTCTGCGAGTCATCACCCACGGCACAAACACGCTGCTTCTCCTGACAGAGTTGCATGACGATAGACATCTGAACGTGATTGGTATCCTGATACTCATCCACCAGGACATAATCGAAGCGGGCGGCATATTTGTGGCGAATATCCTCATGTTCCCTGAAGAGCTGATAGGTAAGTGTCAGCAAATCATCGAAATCCATGGCATTGGCCTGCTTGCAGCGCTGCACGTAAGCCACGAAAATCTTACCAACCTCAGGCATCTGCGCACGCTTGTTCTGCTCGAAGATAGCCGCATCGCTGTCATAAGCCGCAGCACTCATCAGGTTGTTCTTCGCCATCGAAATCTTGGCATGAACGGCAGCAGGCTTATACTTCTTATCATCCAGCCCCATCTCCTTCACTATCGCCTTGATCAGCGAGCGCGAGTCACTTTCGTCATAAATGGTAAAGTTGTTGTTGAAGCCGATATGCTCAGCCTCCGCTCTCAGGATTCGGGAGAAGATGCTGTGGAAGGTACCCATATAGAGATGCTGGGCGAGGTCATTTCCCACCAGTTTTCCGATACGTTCCTTCATCTCTCTTGCCGCCTTGTTGGTAAAGGTGAGCGCCATGATGCTCCAGGGTTTCATGCCCTGGCTCAGGAGATAAGCTATCTTATAAGTAAGCACACGCGTTTTACCCGAACCTGCACCGGCTATCACCAGCGAAGGTCCGTCAATATATTCTACCGCAGCACGCTGCGCTCCGTTCAAGTCGTTCAGTAAATCCATTAATCAATATTTACCAGATTTTTCACTCTTCATTCTTCACTTCCCCCTATATCCTCCCACAGCCGTGCCCGGGTCGAAATCTTCGCCCTCACGAGGGAAGGTAGGGATAAATCTCATCTGATGTTCTATCTGTCGCTGGCGCTTCTTCATATAAGCGCTAGGATGCAGCGAACTGAATTTGCGCGGATTAGGAAGTGTAGCTGCTATCAGCGCACACTCGCCACGAAACAGATCTTTCGCTTTCTTGTCGAAATGATATTCTGCAACCGCATCCACACCATAGATACCCGGTCCCATCTCAATGCTGTTGAGATAAACCTCCATGATGCGCTGCTTGCTCCACATCATTTCGATGAGGAAGGTAAAGTAGACTTCAAATCCCTTGCGGGTCCATGAACGGCCAGGCCACAGGAAGACATTCTTAGCAGTCTGCTGACTGATGGTACTGGCTCCATGCACCTTTCCGCCACGTGCATTATTCTTCGCCGCACTCTCGATGGCATTGAAGTCGAAACCGTGATGCTTCAGGAATCTCGCATCTTCGCTCGCCATTACCGCCACTGGCATATGAGGCGAGATCTTATCCATCGAAATCCAATGATGATGCAGGGTAATACTCTCTCCATCAGCTACTTGCTGGAAGCATCGGATAAACATCAGAGGAGTGACATACACAGGAATGAACCTATATGCCACTACAGCAAGAATGGTGGTACTGAAAAACAGCACCACCACCCATTTTACTATATTCTTGATTTTCTTCAAAATCATCTATTTAGTTTTTCCCTTCCGGGAGCATGAAAGTTATTACTTCAATGTACCGTTGTTGGCTGCGTTAACCATAGCCTGGCTAGCATACATGTAAACCTCTACACGACGGTTTTGGGCACAAGCAGCAGTAGTATTAACAACAGGGTTAGCAGAACCCAAACCCTGAACATTCTTTACCTGACGGCTTGTAACACCGCAAGAAGCGAGATAGTTGTAAACTGCCTCAGCACGCTTCTGGCTCAATGGCAAGTTGATACCATCATTACCTGTAGCATCGGTATAACCCTGGATAGAAACCTCGCAGTCGGTATTGTTCTTCAATACACCGGCAAACTGAGCCAAATCAGTCTTTGCGCTACTGCTGAGAGTAGAACCATTAGTTGGGAAGAGGATACCAGAAGCAAATGTTACCTTAACGGCAGACAAGCCATTGGCATCTGTTACAGTTTCAACCTGTGCATTCTTCACCTGTTCAGCCTCAGCCTTTACCTTATCCATGTGTTTTCCTATGAGGTTACCAGCACCGCCACCAACAGCTGCACCGATAGCTGCACCTACGAGAGCACCGGTACCACGATGGCTATTATTGAGCAATCCACCTACGAGAGCACCCAGAGCTGCACCAGAACCGGCACCTACAGCTGTACCTGTCTTCTGATTGGTTCCACAACTTGAAAAAAGCAAGCACAAAGAGAGGCCTGCAACTGCAAAATTAGTCTTTTTCATTTTAAAATCTCCTATATTTATGTTATTTAATTGCAAAGATAACTCTTTTTTCTCCATAATGGAGAGTTTTCTAATATTTTTTTGTATTTTTGCATGCAAATTTAAGGGTATTTGTCGAAATAGAGCTAGGAAATCACCTATTTTGGGGTGGAAAATCCCTAAAAGTCGGATTTCAGACACCTGCAGACAGATGAACTGCCGTCAGCAGATGATGAAGGCTCAAGCTTATACCTTAATATATATATAACAGAAGAAATAAAAAACAAAATAAATAGAATAAAGCAATATGGCTAAAGAACTCAAGAATTTAACCAAGCGCGCTGACAACTACAGTCAGTGGTACAATGATTTGGTAGTAAAGGCTGATCTCGCTGAGTTGTCACCAGTTCGTGGTTGTATGATTATCAAACCATACGGTTACGCTATCTGGGAGAAGATGCAGCAACAGCTCGACAAGATGTTTAAGCAGACAGGTGTACAGAACGCATACTTCCCTCTCCTCATCCCGAAGAGTTTCTTCTCTCGTGAGGCTGAGCACGTGGCAGGTTTTGCCAAGGAGTGTGCCGTAGTTACCCACTACCGCCTCCGTTCTACAGAGAATGGCAAAGAGGTTGAGGTTGATCCTAACGCAAAGCTCGATGAGGAGCTCATCATCCGTCCTACTTCTGAGACCATCATCTGGAACACCTATAAGAACTGGATCCATTCATGGCGTGATCTCCCTATCCTCTGCAACCAGTGGTGTAACGTAATGCGTTGGGAGATGCGTACCCGTCCGTTCCTCCGTACTTCTGAGTTCCTCTGGCAGGAGGGTCATACCGCTCATGCCACTAAGGAAGAGGCAGAGGCAAAGGCTCAGGAGATGCTCAAGGTTTACGCTGAGTTTGCTGAAAACTACATGGGTGTTCCTGTATTGCAGGGTGTGAAGAGTGAGACTGAGCGTTTCGCAGGTGCTCTCAACACTTATACCATCGAGGCAATGATGCAGGATGGCAAGGCTCTCCAGAGTGGTACTTCTCACTTCCTGGGGCAGAACTTCGCCAAGAGTTTCGATGTTACCTACTTGAACAAGGAGAACAAGCCTGAGTACGTATGGGCTACTTCATGGGGTGTTTCTACCCGACTGATGGGTGCCCTCATCATGGTTCACAGCGATGATAACGGTCTCGTATTGCCTCCAAAGCTGGCTCCTATCCAGGTGGTTATCGTTCCTATCAACAAGGGCGACGAGCAGTTGGCTCAGATTACTGCTAAGTTGCAACCTGTCATCGACCAGCTCCGCGAGTTGGGCATCACCGTGAAGTATGATGACAACCCTGCCAAGCGTCCTGGCTTCAAGTTCGCTGACTATGAGTTGAAGGGTGTTCCTGTTCGTCTGGCTATGGGTGGCCGTGACTTGGAGAACAACACCATCGAGATTATGCGCCGTGATACCTTGGAGAAGGAGAACGTAAGCTTCGACGGTATCGTTGAGCGCGTAAAGAATATGCTGGAAGACATCCAGAAGAATATCTTCGAGAAGGCTCGTGCTTACCGTGATGCTCACGTTTATGAGTGCGACAACTACGAGGAGTTCAAGAAGCGTGTGAAGGACGGTGGTTTCTTCCTCTGCCATTGGGACGGTACAGCCGAGACCGAGGCTAAGATTAAGGAAGAGACTCAGGCTACCATCCGCTGCGTGCCTTTCGCTTACGAGCAGACTCCAGGTGTAGATATGGTAAGCGGCAAGCCAGCTGTAGCCCGTGTCATCATCGCAAGAAGCTATTAATCATCCCTGGTGTCGGGAGTTCATCCTGACACCATAATATATTTAATATGAGGCAGTTGATACTATACATCCTTTTTCTGGTGTCCATGGTCTTCTCAGGCTATGGAGAGGTATCTGCTGCCCCTATTTCTTTTACTCCCGAGGATTCTTATACCGAAGATGCAAGCCATAAGAAAGATGGTTTGGCGAAGGTTGAGTATGACAAGAGCCAGCCTGAGGCACAGCTTGAAAACGCCTCACAGCTTGCTTACCGCATCTGTAGCAGCCGTCCGCAGCGCTTATTGCCAAGTGGCAACATGCACAACAGTCAGACTGCCAGTAGATTGCTTACAAATAGAATCCGTTATTTATCATCCCTTTTATCAGCTATAGAAGGTGGCATGGAGCCTTTCCGACAGGAAACTGCCCCAATCCACTTTGATGTCGCCTGCAAGTATTATGTCATTTGCCTGCGACGTCTGCTCTGTTAGTGCTTATTCTTTTCTCTTTTTAAAATTTCATATAGGTTTATCGCATCTTTCCTAAGATTTGCGATAAGACTGGTTACACCCCTATTCAAAACAAAAAACAGTTCAATATATATTATTTTTCAAGAATTAAGAATAAGCAAATAACAGTATAAAATTATGGCAAAGATTAATCATTTAGAGATGGGTGCTGATGTTTTGGCACTCCAGGATGTACAGGTAAAGAAAGGTTTCATGGGTTTGACTGTCAAGCTCATCTATCAACCTACCAACAGTGTGATTAAGATAAAAGAGAAAGAATATTCTGTAGAGGATGGAAGAAAGCTTGAGAACATCCTCAGTGCAGCCACTAAGGATGTAGAAACAGCGATCAGCAAATTCCCTGTTTCAGCCATCAGCATGGGTAATATGAAGTTACAGGCTTGCATCTCTGACGACCACCAGTTTGTTGCCACACAGCTCCTTGCCTTCAAGGATTTCAGTTACAAGCCGGTTACAGAGATGAAGACCTATACAGGAAAGACAGCCGAAGCTTTCGCTCAGTTGTTTTAGTTATATCACAGTTTCGGGACAGGGGACAGAACAAATCCTCTGTCCCTTTTTTATTTTATAGATATAGGATGAAATCTCGGTTCATTCCCTCTTCCCAATTACGGTAATGCTTAGGCGACAGACCGGTATGTTTCTTGAAGAAGGTTCCGAAGGCTGAAGCATTGGGAAAACTGAGTTCATTGGCTATCTGCTGTATCGTCTTCGTGGTGTTCTTCATCAGGTAGATACTGCGACGGATCATCGCCTTGAAAAGCAACTGCTGGACCGTCTGACCGCAAACCGACTTGACCAGTACCGACAGATATTTCGGTGTAAGACAGAGTTCGTCTGCATAGAAAGCCACACTGCGCTCACGCATATAGTTCTTCTCTATCAGCAGCACCAGCGACTCAAAGATGGCAATCTTCCGTTCCATCTCCTTGCCGGCAGCCTTGAACGATGCCGAGAAGATGCTGCACAAACGGTACGTAACAGCCATCAGCAACAGTTTCTGCTCATGCACACAATAGGCATCCAGTTCACCACTCTTCTCTTTTTCCTGCTCCAGTTTCCTCAGCATCAGGGCATAAGAAGTAAGCATGTCCTCATAGCCCGTCGTCCTGACATGGCAGGATTTGGGATAAATCGTAGCATAAAGACGCATGGTAACCACGGTATTACCCAACATGTGCCGAATCTGTTCAGCACGGTAAAAAAGAAGGGTATATTTGAGGTTCTTGCCCGTTTCCTGCACATGAAACATCACTCCTTTGGAGAGGAAAACGGTCTCACCCACAGATGCAACAAAGGATGTTCCGTCTACGCAGAAACGGAACATCCCCTGATGACAGATTACGATTCCGACATAGTCGGAGTAGAAAGGCTGCATCAACAGCTGAGGAAACTCATGAGCCTCATATATGATGATATTATCTGTTATTTTCATGATGAATATGGGTCTGTTATCTTCAGATTTAACTGCGAAGATAACAAAAATATCCATTCATCAGATGAGCAGCCTGTATCTTTTATGATATTTTAGCACTCCACTACCTTCTTCCCAGGGATTTCACATCTACATTCTTCAGCAGATACTCACGCGTCAGTTCCCCGATATTGCGCTTGCGCCAAGGGAGAACGAGCATCAGTCCGGCACACAGCAGACAGCCGTAGAAGGTCCAGCCTGCCATCTCCTTGATGCTCACCAGCGTGGCCTGTACCTGTACCTTTCCCTTCGTACTCATGGCAGCCATGTTCTGTGCCTCGGTTACACTCTTGCCCTGATATTGCATGCCTCTCACCGTCTGGTCGTAAGTCTTCGCCGTCTCGATGTTCGTGCGGTCGTAATCCTGGGCAAAGCGGGTTACATAATACTGCTGTCTGTGCTGAAGCACATTGGTATAGAGCGCAGAGCCGATGCAAGGGGCAATGACCATACGAACGGTAAGCATGATGCAAACCCAGGTTGACATGAAGCGGTAAGGCATGCGCTGGTTGGCTATCGTGGAGATGAGCGAATAGAGCAGCATCATTCCCGTAGAACGGATGATGATAGGCCATTTCATACGTTCACACATGCCGTCGTTCTGTACCTCGAAATACATGTACAGCGCATAGGCTCCGATAAAGAGGAAACCCAGACAGTACATCCACTTCAGGTGAACATTCTTGGCTCTGGCGATGACTGCGAATATCAGTCCCACGGTGTAGCCCACCATCACCCAGTTGCCTAGCGTGGCATTCTGCCAGTTATCTATCTTCATGCTCACATTGGTGAACACGTTGACAAACATGGCACTCGAATTGCAGACCATCAGCAGGAAGAAGAGCAGGATGCCGTAGTTGATGACCCTGAGCTGGAACACCTCCATGATGAAATAAGGTGAACGCCGCGTCTTCTCCAAATAGATGAACAGAGCGGTAAAGATAAGACAGACCACCGAAGAGAAACGGATGGTAGGATCATCAAACCAGTCGAGCGTCTTACCGAAAACCATGACATAAGCAAACGAACAGAGCATGATACTGAACACCGTAACATTGCCAAACTTCGACATCGTTATCGGGAACTTAGGCATCGGATACTTATGATAAGGCATGGTGAAGAACACGATGATGATGCCTGCCAGCATGAATGCCATCATGAAATGATAAACATACTGCCACTCATAAGCATAGGCAAGCCATGCCGTTAGCCAGGTACCGAGCTGTCCGATAATCATGAAGAAGAGATAGATAACCGGCTGCGAAACCATCTTCTCCGAATCTACCGCATCCCATGCTTCCTCGGTAGTAGGCTCGCATCCCGGCGTGATATTCCTCGTAGCTTCTATTCCGAAACCATATCTGATGAGCACGAAGAGATGCGCCATCAGCAGCGTCTGGCGGACAAAACCCATCAGCAGACTGCACAGTCCGAGTATAAACAGCGAGTCGGTCTGGGCACACACAAAACTGAGGATAAAGAGAATGGAGAAGCCCACGATACACATCATCTTCTCTCTACGGATGCACACCAGATCATAGAAGAACGGCGAGAAAGCCGCCATTCCTATCGAGGTGCAGAAGCCCGCAAAGGCGATGTATTCCGACTGGATGCCGAGTCCGCTCATCATCTCGCCGCTGTTGGCAGAATAGACGCCACTCATCGTAATCATCGGCACGAAGAGGATGATCATGAAGATGATGCCGAGCGGTTTGGGCACCCAATCATAAAACGGATAATTCTTATATTCTTCTTCCATATATTACTTCATTTCCATCTAGCTGTTTTTTACTTTCTCTCAGCCTTGACAACCACCATCATGCCGGCAGCAAGATGCTCATTATCCTCTTTGCTGAGGTTGTTGAAATCGATTCTTACAGGCACACGCTGCTGAATCTTGACAAAGTTGCCAGCCGAATTGTCTGTAGGTACCAGCGAATATTTCGAACCGGTAGCACCAGAAATGGCGGTCACCGTACCCTCAAACTCCTTGTTACTGATGGCATCTACAGTCATACGCACCTTCTGTCCTACATAGAGATTCTCTATCTGGGTTTCCTTATAGTTGGCAATCACCCATTTGTTGTTGGTTGGAATGATGTAGGTAATGGTGGTTCCTGCATTTACCATCTGTCCCTCCTCGATAGAGCGGCGACCCAGTTTGCCGTCACAAGGAGCCACAACCACACAGTAAGAGAGATTCAGCTTTGCCATCTCTACGGCAGCCTCGGCACGTTCGATGGAGGCAGCCACATTCTGCTTGCGGGTAGTTACCTCGTTTACTCCCTTATAGGCAGCAGCCTGCTGCTTCTTTACCCCTTCGAGTTTCTTCCTGGTAGCAGCATATTCCACCTCCAACTGTTCGAGCTGGATAGGAGTAGCCGCCTTCTTTTCTACCAGGTTGCGATAGCGTTCGCAGTCCTTGGCAAGTTTGGCAAGTCGTACATTTATTTCATCGATAGATGCCTGATAGATAGAAGCTGATGTCTCGGTGGTCTGCTCTGTAGCATTGATGACATTGGCTCCTGCCTTGGCATCCTTGAGGGCTGCTTCAGCCTCCATCAGACGGATACGATACTCCCGGTCGTCGAGCACAAGGAGGGTATCTCCCTTGTGTACTTCCTGATGTTCTCTGAAGCATACCTTGGCGATATAGCCGGATGCACGGAGATTAACCGGTGAGATATATTGCTCTATCTGAGCATCATTGCTCGTTTCGTTAGAGCTATAATCGAGGAAGAGGCATACGATTTTCCAGAGTCCGAAAGCCAGAATAGCAACACCTATCAGACTGGCGACAATCTGTCTTACGCGCTGCTTCTTGAGTTTCTTCACGGTTTCTTCGTGAGATACCTGTGTAACCTCTGCTGTTTCTACATTTTTATTTCCGTTCTGTTCCATAGTTATATTTTAATTTGGAATCAGGGAATATGAAGTTAACTTTTTTACATCCCGTTTTCCTGTTTATATTTTATTTTTTAATGATTTATTCTTCTCCGTTATTTAGCAACCGAAATCTGGTTGAGCTGTCCAGTCAACTTGAGCAGCGAGAGATTGGCAACCTTGTAGCGATAGTAGGCTGTGAGATAATTGTTCATCGCTTCACTCATGCGCATCTCGTCCTGCAGCACCGCTGTCATCGAAGCCACACCCTCCTTATACTGGTCGGCTGTTACGTTGTAAACATCCTGCGCCATGGTATAATTATCAAACTGTTTCTTGTAGTTGCGCTGACTGTTGTTCACCTCGCTCACCGCATTCATATAGTTTGCCTGCAGTCCCTTCAGGGCGTCCTCGTAACCGATGCGTGCATTCTCCTCCTCTATCTTCGCCTTTCTGATTTTAGAACGCTTTTCAAAACCATCGAATACAGGCACTCTCAGTTGAATGCCCAGACCATTGGAACCATACCAGTGGTTTGACTCGCCCGAATGAATCCAGTGATCTATCCTATCGGTAAAGGCAGAATACATCAGGTTTCCGGTCAGCGAGAGCGATGGCAGATAGCCGTCCTTGGCAAGTTTGGTCTGCTTCTGGGTGAGCAGTTTCTTCTGTTCCAGCAACTGGAGTTCGTAGAGTCCCGTATCCAGTCCGTCAGCCTTCACCATCTCTATCTTTCCCGGATCTACGGCTGTCACCTTCATCTCCTTCTCGGCAGGATAATCTATCACATACTTGAGCATGGTATACTGCTGTTCGAGCATGGCGATGGCGTTATCGCGCTGCACGGTGAGGTTCTCGATATTGAGATTCACTCGCTTCAGATCAACCTCCAGACTCATCTGGTTGTCATAGAATGCCTGGGTGATGTTTCTGAGTTCTACCAGTCGCTTGATATTGTCATCCGTCAGACGAATCTGCTCAGATGTGTTCTGCGCCATGTAATACATCTTGGCAGTCTGCACGATGAGGTCTTCACGCGCCTTCTCATAAGAGAGTTGGTTGAGTTTATCGGCAATCTTGGTAATGTCGATGGCGGTAAGAATCATCTGGTTATACAGTGGCATCTGCAATTGTACACCCGCCGATGCATTATACTGCAACGTCTTGGTTACATTATAAGGCTTGCCGTAAGCCGAGCCATCGGTAACCGAAACAGGCGGCGTAAAGTTGTCGTTGAGCTGTGCCACCGCATTGATTTGCGGATAGAGTTTAGCCTGATTTTCGCTGATAGCGTACTTTCCCTTAGCTATTTCGTTTCGGCTGCTCTGGAGCGACAGGTTGTTATCCACTGCCATCTGCAGGCACTGGCTGAGCGTAAGCGTCTCCTGTGCGCCAAGAGTATGGAAAGCTCCGAGCGCGAAACATAAGATGATTATTTTCTTCATATCTTCTTAATGATTTCTATTGATTTACGTTTCATTTATTATCTGGATGCAAAGGTACAGCTTTTCGGTGATAAAAGACTATTCACATCTTATCACAATATGTTCAAAATTTCCGAAAATAACAATAAAAATAGGTCTAGCAACACCGCGCTAAGCGGGATCACTAGACCTATCTTCTTATCTATCAAGAACTTATATTCTTATTTTAGTCTTCATCAGCAAACTCATTCAGAGTATATGCGCTGCTGCCATCAAAGCAATGGGTACAAACCTGGCACTTTGGAAGACCGATAGCCTCTACCAGCTGCTCGATGGTATTGAACTTCAGGGAAGTCAAGCCCAACTGGTTAGCAATCTCATCTACCATTCTCTGATACTCAGGAGAACCGGTGGTAGCGTATTTCTCAAGATTCTTGTTGGCATCGCCCTCAAACTTCTCAATAATACGGCGGGTAATCAGCTCCATGTCACTCTTGGAAGAAGTGAAGTTGATGAACGGACAGCCGTATACCAATGGAGGACACGCTATACGCATGTGGCACTCCTTCAAGCCAGCCTGGTCGAAAAGCACCTTCACATTGTCGCGAAGCTGGGTACCACGAACGATACTGTCATCGCAGAATAACACACGCTTGCCCTTGAGCATCGCCTTGTTAGGAATCAGCTTCATCTTGGCTACCAGTGAACGCATGCTCTGGTTGCTTGGAGTAAAACTGCGAGGCCATGTAGGCGTATACTTGGCAATACAACGCTGGTAAGGCACACCCTTGCCGGCAGCATAACCCATCGCCATACCAGTACCAGAATCAGGAATACCGCTGCAGCAGTCTACCTCCACATCATCGGTCTTGGCGAGATTAAAGCCGTTGGTAAAACGCGCCTCCTCTACATTCTTGCCCTCGTAGGTAGATGTAGGGAATCCGTAGTAAACCCAGAGGAAAGAGCAAACCTGCATCTTCTTGTTGGCAGGACGGATCTGCTCCATGCCATCAGCTTTAATCTTCACGATTTCGCCTGGTCCTACCTCATATGCTGTTTCATAATCGAGATTAGGGAACGAGGTGGTTTCGCTGGAAGCCGCATAGGCTCCTTCCTTCTTGCCGATGATGATTGGAGTACGTCCCCAACTGTCGCGCGCACAGATGATGCCATCCTCGGTAAGGATCATCATGGTGCAGGAACCTTTGATGTGATGGAAAACGTTTTCGATACCTTCTCTGAAGGTTTTACCCTGAATAATGAGCAGAGCCACCAACTCAGTAGGATTGGTACTACCCGAAGACATCTCTGCAAAGTGCATGTTCTTTTCGAGCAGAAGCTGAGTAAGTTCATCCTTGTTTACTATCTTAGCTACGGTGCAAATGGCAAAGCGGCCAAAATGAGAGTTCATGATGAGTGGCTGGGCATCTGTATCGCTAATCACGCCGATGCCCGATGTAGCTCCTTCAAACTTGTTGAGTGTAGGTTCAAACTTCGTTCTGAAGTATGAACTTTCCAGATTGTGGATAGAGCGCACGAAGCCCTTCTCACTACTGTAGGTTGCCAAACCGCCCCGGCATGTGCCGAGATGTGAGTTGTAATCTGTGCCGTAAAAGAGATCAGCGACACAGCTTTTCTTGGAAATAGTTCCGAAAATGCCTCCCATAAGAGTATAATTCTATGTTATAATTTTGTAATATGGGTGCAAAGATAAATAAAAATCAGAAAATATGCAAGTCTTTTTGCTTTTTTTCTATAAAAACATGATAATGAGGGTAACTTGCTACCCTATTTCGAGAAGAATAAACGGCTACTGAAACGAAAAGCGCTCCGGCTATAATTACCGGAGCGCCATGATATGATTTCCTATGAAATTAATCCAACTTCAGGCTCTTCTTGATAGCCTCGATCTTATCCATTGCAGCAGCTGTGCAGCGGTTGTAGCAACCAGCGCACTTGAATGAAGGATCCTTAACCTCAATATAGAACTTGATCTTAGGCTCTGTACCTGATGGACGGACACTTACCTTGGTGTTGTCATCGCAGAACCACTGGAGTACATTGCTTGTAGCAGGCATATCGAGCTTCTCTACGCTGCCGTCAGCATGCTTAACCTCCAAAGACTGATAGTCCTTCCAGGTTACCACCTTGCTGCCACCCAACTCCTGTGGAGGGTTGGCACGAAAGTCTGTCATCATCTGCTTAATCTCGTCAGCACCGGTCTTACCTGGGCGAACTACATTTACTGTGAACTCCTTGCTGAAGCCATACTCTGCATAAATCTGCATCAGGAGGTCGTAGAGAGTCTTGCCCTGATCCTTAGCCCATGCTGCAATCTCGCAAATCAGACAGATAGATGCAGGAGCATCCTTATCGCGTACCTTATCGTATGGCAAGAAACCGAAGCTCTCCTCACCACCACCGATGTACTGCTGCTTGCCCTCAGAGATAGCAATCTCGCGTGCAATCCACTTGAAACCGGTGTAGCAATCGCGCAACTCTACGTTGTTCTTCTTGGCAATCTCAGCGATAACTTCTGTTGTTACGATGGTCTTTACAAGGAAGTCTGTTGGCTTCAACTTGCCCAACTTCTTCTTGTTCTCAATGATGTAGTAGCAGAACATCATGGCTGTCTGGTTACCATTGATGATCATCCACTCGCCCTTGTCGTCGCGGCAAACGATGGCCAGGCGGTCAGCATCTGGGTCAGTAGCAACCACGAGGTCAGCGTTCAACTTGGTACCGAGCTTCATACCGAGAGTCATAGCCTCTGCATTCTCAGGGTTAGGAGAAACCACTGTTGGGAAGTTACCATCTACAACCATCTGCTCAGGAACTACATTGATGTTCTGGAAGCCCCAAGAACGCAGACAGAGAGGTACGATGACACGACCTGTACCGTGCATAGCTGAATAAACGATGTTGAGGTCTTTCTGACGGTTGATGACATCCTGGTCAATCATAGCAGAATGAACGGCTGTCATGTAGTCGTAATCCATCTCACCACCGATAATCTTGATCTTATCCCAGTTAGCCTCAAACTTCACCTGGTCGATAGTAACCTTGTTTACCTCCTCGATGATACCTGTATCGTGTGGAGCCAGAACCTGAGCACCGTCGCTCCAGTAAGCCTTGTAACCGTTGTATTCCTTAGGGTTGTGAGAAGCTGTTACGTTGACACCAGCCTTGGCACCGAGCTCACGGATAGCGAAAGAAATCTCTGGTGTAGGACGGAGGCTCTCGAAGAGATAAGCCTTGATGCCATTGGCAGAGAAGATGGCAGCTACGGTCTCAGCGAAGAGACGGGAGTTGTTACGGCAGTCGTGACCTACCACTACAGAAAGGTTCTCCTCACCTGGGAAAGCCTTGAGGATGTAGTTAGCAAAGCCCTGTGTAGCCATACCAACGATATACTTGTTCATGCGGTTGGTACCTGCGCCCATGATACCGCGCAAACCACCAGTACCGAACTCCAAGTTCTGATAGAATGCATCAACGAGAGCAGACTTGTCCTCTGCGTCGAGCATTGCCTTTACTTCCTTACGGGTTTCTTCGTCAAAAGCAGGTGTGAGCCACTGCTGTGCTCTTTCTTCACACTGCTTGATCAATTCTGCGTTATTAGCCATAGTTTGATTATATTATGTTATTAATTAATTCTTATCGAGAAGGATGTGCACGAAAACAATGCATAATTTCTCTATTTGCGTACAAAGTTATATAAAAATTTTGATAAACCAAGCAAGAATGAAGTTTTTTTTGTATTTTTGCACATTGAAATGGAATTGAAAATAGAATAAAGCTCATATTTAGCAATATTATATTGGTAAGATAGCAAAGTTGAATGAACAAAATATAAAAACAATAGAATATGGAAGTATATTACACGGGCGTCATCATCGCCGTATCCACCTTTTTAATAATAGGTATCTTTCACCCTATCGTCATGAAGACGGAATATTATACGGGCATCCGCTATTGGTGGGTTTTCCTCGTTGCAGGCATCATCTGCATAGGAGCTGCCTTTCTGGTTGCCAACGTGCTCTTCTCTGCCATACTGGGCGTAGTAGGTGCTTCATGCCTTTGGAGCATCGGTGAACTCTTCGAACAGAGACAACGCTGCGAGAAAGGCTGGTTCCCGAAGAATCCGAAAAGAATAGGAATAGGATATTACAGGGACGAGAAGAAGTGAAGAACGAAGAAACAACGTTCGACGGACGAAGTGAAAGTCAATTCAAGTGTAAAGTGTATAGGAAGAAAACGCCAACGAAATGAAGACAGAACTCATTCTGGTCGGAAAGACCGTAAACAAGCATTTCATTGCGGGCATCAAGGATTATGCCGAGCGCATCACCCATTATATGCCTTTCAATATAACAACCATTCCTGAGCTCAAGAACACCAAGAGTCTCAGCGAACAGCAGCAGAAGGAACGGGAAGGAGAACTGATTCTGAAACTCCTCCAGCCTTCGGATACGGTGGTGCTGATGGATGAACATGGACAGGAATTCCGAAGCATCGAGTTTGCCAAATGGATAGAGCGCAAGCAGGCCACGGCAAGAAGGCTCGTCTTTGTCATCGGCGGTCCTTACGGTTTCTCACCGTCTGTCTACGACCGCGCCAACGAGAAGATTTCCCTCTCCAAGATGACCTTCTCGCATCAGATGGTGCGCCTTATCTTTACCGAGGCGCTCTATCGCGCATGTACTATTATAAAAGGTGAACCTTACCACCACGAATAAAGGTAAAAAAGTTAAAAGGTAAAAAAATGGGGAAAGATAAATATATAGAAATAAAAGGGGCAAGAGCCAACAACCTCAAGAATATCGATGTGAAGATACCTCAGGGCAAGTTTGTTGCCATTACGGGTGTCTCGGGATCGGGAAAATCATCGTTGGCTTTTGATACCTTATATGCTGAGGGCCAGCGCCGCTATGTGGAGTCGCTCTCTTCGTACGCACGCCAGTTTCTGGGACGTATGAGCAAACCGGAATGTGATTTCATCAAAGGATTGCCACCTGCCATCGCCATCGAACAGAAAGTGATTTCGCGCAACCCACGATCTACCGTGGGCACCAACACCGAAATCTACGAATACCTGCGACTGCTCTACGCACGCATCGGAAAAACCTATTCGCCTATCAGCGGACAGGAGGTGAAACGCCATACTACCGAAGATGTACTCGCCTGTACCCGACAGTATTCCCAGGGTACCAGGTTTGTCATCCTCGCCCCTATCCACGTCATCGAAGGGCGCAGTCTGGGCAAACAGCTGGAGATGTACAACCAGGAAGGTTACGCGCGTATATATATAAAAGGTGAATTCGTACGCATCGAAGACTTCATGGAGCAGGCGGATAAGGAACTGCTGGAAGTAAGCGGCGATAAACTGAGAAAGAGAATGCAGCAGAAGGATGAAGAAATCTTCCTGGTCATCGATCGTGCTTCGGTAAGCGATGAGAAGGATGATATCAGCCGACTGATGGATTCTGCCGAAACTGCCTTCTATGAGGGAGATGGAGCCTGCCGCCTCGTCTTCCTGCCAAGCAACATCTGCTACGACTTCTCTACCCGGTTCGAAGCTGACGGCATGCAGTTTGAAGAGCCTACCGACAACATGTTTGCCTTCAACTCCCCTCTCGGAGCCTGCCCTACCTGCGAAGGTTTCGGCAGCATAATAGGCATCGATGAGAAACTCGTCATCCCGAACACTTCGATGAGCGTATATGACGGATGTGTGGTTTGCTGGCGAGGCGAAAAGATGGGTATGTGGCTCAAGGAATTCATCCGCAGAGCTGCAGAATACGACTTCCCTATCTTCAAGCCTTACTTCGAACTGACTCAGCAGCAGAAGGACTGGCTGTGGCATGGTCTGCCTGGCGAGAAGAAACGTAAACAGCAGGAAAGGGTGAGCATCGATGAGTTCTTCAGAATGGTAAAGGAGAACCAATACAAGATACAATACCGCGTGATGTTGAGCCGATTCCGTGGAAAGACGATTTGTCCTGACTGCCATGGTACCCGACTCAAGAAGGAAGCCAACTATGTGAAGATTGGCGGAAAGAGCATCACCGAACTGGTTGAGATGTCGATTGTGAACCTGAGCGAATGGTTCAAGAAACTGGAACTCTCTGAGCATGAGAAGGAAATCAGCAAGCGTCTGCTCACCGAAATCACCCACCGCCTGCAGTTCCTCCTGGATGTGGGTCTGGGTTATCTTACGCTCAACCGACTCTCCAACACCCTCTCCGGCGGTGAGAGTCAGCGCATCAACCTGACCACCAACCTGGGCTCATCGCTCGTGGGTAGCGTATATATCCTCGACGAACCTAGTATCGGACTCCATAGCCGCGATACTGCCCGACTGATTAAGGTGCTGAAAGAACTGCAGCAACTAGGCAATACGGTGGTTGTGGTAGAACACGACGAAGAGATTATGCGGGCAGCCGACTATCTCATCGATATTGGTCCCGATGCCGGAAGACTGGGCGGAAGAGTGGTCTACGCCGGTCCGTCATCAGAATATTCAACCACCGATAAGGCTGAACAGGAAAAGCTGCTAGCTGAATATCCGGAAAGTTATACCATCAAGTACCTTACCCACAACGAGGAGATAAAGGCGCCAACGAGCCACCGTGCCTGGAACCAGTATATCGAAATCAAGGGAGCCCGGATGAACAATCTGCGCGGCATCGATGTTAAGATACCGCTCAATGTATTCACCTGTGTAACCGGTGTATCAGGCTCAGGCAAGAGTTCGCTCATCAAGGGAATCCTCTATCCTGCCATGCGTCGCCGTCTGGACCTCGTATCAGATGCACCAGGCGAATATGCATCGATGGAAGGCGACTGGAAGAGCATCCATCATGTAGAGTTTGTTGACCAGAACCCTATCGGAAAGAGTACCCGCAGCAACCCTGCCACTTATCTGAAGGCATACGATGCGATACGTGCCCTCTTTGCCAACCAGCCACTGGCTAAGCAGATGGGATTCACGCCCCAGTACTTCTCTTTCAATACCGAAGGCGGAAGATGCGAGGAATGTAAGGGTGCGGGATATGTTACCATCGAGATGCAGTTTATGGCAGACCTCACGCTGACCTGCGAGGCTTGTAAGGGCAAGCGTTTCAAGCACGATATCCTGGAGGTACGCTATGGCGAAAAAGACGTCAATGATGTGCTGAACATGACGGTAAATGAGGCCATTGAGTTCTTCAGCGATGAAAAGCTGCAGCGCAACGAGGGCGACTTCGACAACTGCCGCATCATCGTAAACCGCCTGAAGCCGCTTCAGGATGTAGGTCTGGGCTATATCAAACTCGGTCAGAATTCAAGTTCGCTTTCGGGTGGTGAGAATCAGCGTGTAAAGCTTGCCTTCTTCATAGGTAAGGAGGAACAGGAGCCTACGCTCTTCATCTTCGACGAGCCTACCACGGGTCTTCACTTCCACGACATCAAGCGCCTGCTCCATGCCTTCAATGCCCTGATAGAAAGGGGTCATTCGCTGGTAGTGATTGAGCACAATCTGGATGTCATCAAGTGTGCCGACTATATCATCGACCTCGGTCCTGAAGGCGGCGATAAAGGCGGCAATCTCGTTGTTGCCGGAACTCCGGAAGAAGTAGCTGCCTGCAAGGCAAGCCTTACCGGAAAGTTCTTGCGTTAAATTGAAGTTTCAGGGCGTATTGGGTAATTCCACCCACACAGGGTGAAAATACGATATCAGTGGAATCCGACAACCGCCGGATTCCACTTTT